>ENA-ORXR01002975-ORXR01002975.1-marine-metagenome-genome-assembly--contig:-NODE-2975-length-15569-cov-5.107088_pt1 | contig 15569 bp, 13 predicted proteins | sample MGYA00237866_ERZ511479 | MGnify/ENA metagenome assembly ERZ511479 | reverse complement strand
GCCTATACACGCCTCATGAACTTACGGCACACTATAATTCTGGGGACAAGCCTAGCGCTTTTCTCTGAGCTAGCCTTTGCCCAAACTCAAACAAATACGGCTCAAACTTATACGGCTCAAACAAATGCGGCCCAAATAAATGCGGCCCAAATAAATACGGCTCAAGTAAATGCGGCTCAATTTTTAGGCGCAGATTATATGGAAAGCCCACACCACCGCGTCTTGCCGCAAGCCATCTCTGACGGAGTCATGCTCACCTATACAATTGAAACACCGCAGCAGCAGGTCAATATCACAGGGACAGAGCAAGCCAAAATTCGCATTCATGAAATTCATGCCACTGAAACCCTGCGTCAACGCTCTACGGGCGGCGCTATTTTAGACTCGGCAAAGGACCGCACCACCAATCTTGTGGAAACGCCTTATCGCATCGGCAAAACCTTAGTGAACCGCGCCGGAGATATCAGCAATGTCGAAGAGGCTATCTTATTCGTCCCCGAACAAGTCTTGGATACCGCTGGCAATCTGCTGAGCGGCGTTGGTGAACTTGGCGTGACAGCTGTGCGCGTTGCCAAAGGCGCGGCAGGCACAAAATGCTCAGGATTAAAATGTATAGAGAAAGCCGGCAGCGATATCTGGTCGGGTGTAAATTCGCTGGCCGGTAAGCATAACGCCTCACGCCGCCTCCATGCTGAATTTGGAACAGACCCGCAAACCGATAATAAAGCTTACCGCAAACAAATTGACCGCCTTGCCTATGCCAATTCCTATACGGGCACGACAATAAAGCTCGGCGCGGGCCAAGCGGGCATTGAATATCTTAGCCCCGCTTTCACGAATGTCGGCTATGTGAATAATGCCGAATTTGTCGGCCAATATGAAGATGCCCATCGCCAGAAAAAGCACGAAAAAGTAATCTTGGAAAGCTGGGGTGCAGACCCGCAAGCCATAGATAATTTTTACGCGAACACGGCCTATACCAAAGCCAATCGCCGCCGCCTCTTTAGAGCGCTAAACACGTTGCAGGACAAGCCCTTCGCCGTAACTCTTTTTTACGGCGCGTCAGATATTGATCAACGCTATGAAGCCGATAGTCATGTTTTAACGTATGAATATATAGCCTCTCTTGCCGCCAATGATGAAGTCGCCGCCTATATAGCCAATAGTGCTGACCCGCTTATCGCCCTACGAAACGGGACCGTCATATTGCCTATCTATGCGGATTATCTGACATGGTCGCCCCAGCTCGAAAATTCTCTGCAAAATTTATCACATTCGGGCCAACGCGGCTCCCTTCACGTCTTGGGATATGCGGGACCCAGAGTGAAACAACTCGCCACACAGCGCGGGATACAAGTGGTGGAATGGCCCGGACGCGCTAGGCCTCTCTAAAAAAACGGCCCCTTTAAATCAGGCCCAGCTCTATGGCGCGCAATCCGGCTCTCGCGCGATCACTTACATTCAGCTTTCTAAAAATCACCGTCATTGAACTGTCTATGACTTGAGGGGTCAGCGTCAATATCCTTGCGATGACCGCATTACTCTTACCCAAGGCCGTCCATCTTAAAACCTCAATTTCGCGGAGCGTCAGTGTTGCATCAGAATTCTGCTCGGTTTGGGATAGCTCAAAATAAGCACTATGAATGCGCCGAAAGATATTTTGTAAAGTTCTTCTATCCTCGAGCGTTAGGTGCATGTCCGGGTCATAAAACCGTATAACGAAATATGCGCTCATATGACCTTCGCCTTTAACCGGCACGACGACATCGGCAGTTTGCCTCCACACAGATTTTGCATTGAAAAAGTCTTGGCTTAAATAGCGCTCAAGGTCTGAAGAGCTTGTCCCGAAATACATGCGTACATGACGCAGTTCCACAGCCCTATTGCTTGCGGGCCCACTATGAAGATACGCAAAGCTACGAATTTGAGTGGAGAGTAACGTCGTTTCAATGACGGCATTTAATTCGGCAATAGAAATCGCCGCCTCGCATCTTTGCGCAAATGCCTCAACAGATTCTTGTGTTCCCAACACCAACATAAGCGGCTCCGCCGAAGCAGCATTCCATGCAGGACAAACTTTGCAAGACTGATTCGGTATCACAAAAATGTAGCTTAATCGAGTTACCTCGAAAGGTGTCTCACAGTGACATTCAAGGTGAGTTACGAAATATAGCGGACTCCACAGGCCGTCATTAAATAGCGTTTAGCGCTACGATAACCTGCTCAATACGCGCTTGAACAGAGCCTTCCAAAGCGATGGCATCAATGTTACGCGCGGCCAAAACTCGCTGATACCAAAGGTGCTGGCGTTCTCTAAAAGCAGGGTCGCGCCGTGTTCCATCTTGAACGAATTCGAAATCCGGGCTGCAAAGAAAAGTTACGTCATAAGACCTAAAAAGTAGAAGCCCGAGAACGGCATTACACATGTTGGTCCATGATAACTCAGAAGTAGCGCAAGCGGCAAAGAGACTGGGCCTGCAAATGATGGAAGGCTAGAAGACTAAGCGATGCATCCTCACCCTAAGGCGATGCGAAGCATCGGGACTCGAAGGGTCGGCACATAGTCGAACCGTCCTTCGAGGAGCCATCCAATCCGAAGGATTGGATGGCTCCTCAGGATGAGGGGAAGTGGAAATCTACTCGCACAGCCGGAAGCCAGAAATCAGATAGACTTCGTTGTTCAAAAGTGAATTAGATATAAAAAGTCATTCATGCTTACTAAAAACATTAAAAATGTAAGCTGACTTGACTATTCAACTTTAAATATTACATTTTCAAATAACAATAAGTAACATAAAAATATTAAAAGTCTCAATTATGTCAAAACACAATAACCCTATTGAGCTGTCCGAAGGGGAAAAGTTAATTATCGCTATGATTGCTGACTTGTCCCGAGAACCTTCAGAGCGCGATTATGATGCTGAGTTTATTGCGCAATCTGTCCGTGAAGGACATAGTTGGAAAATACGCTGGAAGTATGACAGTATTTTAGGATATGGTGAAGCCGATCCAACAACAGTTGAACAAGTTGCTAAGAATTTTCAGATGTGGTCCATGGTTGAGCGAACCGGAGAAGGATGGTCATCAACTGAACGAAAAGCTTACGAGAGCCAAGTCGAGAGCTACAATAAAGACCCAAAATATCTTGGCTATGATGGCAATAATTAAGATGAATCTGGAATTGCGCGTGAAATGGTAGAAGAACTGAAACGATACAATGAGTTTAGTGGTCGCGGTCATAATTCACACATGGCATGTGCAAAGAAGTATTCACGCATGGAAGCCGTTTTCAGCAGCATACCGTCTGAGATACGTTACAAAAGTCTGACGCCAGACCAAGTTGCTTCAATTGTAAACGCCTAAAAATTTAAACCTTCAAGATTATTTCCCCACCGCGCTGAAAGGGATAGAAATCCTGACCTAATCCCATAATTTGCGTCAACTCATCCAGCGCGGTAAAGCTCTCTGTCATCAAGCTCGAATCACGAATATCTTCGGGCGCGAGGCTCTCTCGATAGTGTTTATTCACCCATGCCTTCAGGGCTTCATAAAGCGCAGGCGAAAATTTATTGCCTTCATTTACCTGCGCCCATTCCGCTTCCGTCAACGTCACGCGAAGGCGCAGACAGGCGGGGCCGCCGCCATTACGCATGGATTGGCGCACATCGACATAACGCACCTCGCCAATAGGGCCGTTGCTCGCGACAAGCTTATCGCAATAATTTTTCGTCGCCGCATTCTCTTGCGTCTCTAAGGGGGCAATCAAGGTTAGGCGGTCTTCTTCCGGCATTTGAACCAGCATGGAATTAAAGAGGTAAGCTTTAATCGCATCGGCAATCGGCACCTCAGCTAGCGGGACTTCGACAAAATTCGGCGTGAATAATGCGCTCGCGGCCTTGGTGACATCGGCTTGCATGGCGGGCGTATCGGCAAAGGCTAGCTCATGATAAAACAATGTTTGCAAGGCTCCCACACAGACGACATCATTATGAAACGCTCCCGCATCAATGGCGGCGTCAGATTGCAGGGCATAGACGGTGCGGGCCGGATCGAGCTGATGGCTTCGGGCAACCGCTTCGCTGGCTTGGCGGGTTTGACGCGCAGGATAGCCGGGTCTGTAAGCGGCGTAACCATCACGGCCATAGACGAAAAGCTCGACGCCTTGCGTGCCTCGCTTACCACAAAGCCGCACGTGATTGGCCGCGCCTTCATCGGCAAAAACAGATTGCTCGGATAGGGCTGGGTGAACCGCCGCAAATGGGAAAGCTGTCTCTAAGGCGCGCTGCGTCTGAGGGTGCTCAATCGAGCGGTGCAGCATGGTCGAGAGATTGGCCGGGGTGAGGTGAAGCCGCCCATCTGCGCTATCGGCTGACGGGCTCACCGTCGCAGCATTAGCCGCCCACATCGAACTGGCCGAGAGGCAGTTTTTCATCAGGCGTGGCGCGTCTTTCCAAGCCGCCTCAAAGACCTGCTTATCCGTGCCTGTAAAGCCTGCGCGGCGAAGGGTTGGCAGATGCGGGCGTTGCTGCGGCGGTAAAATGCCCTGCCACAAACCCGCCTCATGCATGGCTTTCATTTTCTCCAAACCTTGCAACGCCGCCGCGCGCGGACTCGCCACCAAACCCGCATTACTCGCCGAAGCCAAATTGCCATCTGACAGTCCGCCATAATTATGGGTCGGGCCAATTAGCCCGTCAAAATTAGCTTCCATTGCCATTGTCTGGACAGCCATTTATTTCAGTCCCTTCATGGGCAGATTTTCAGGCACGTCGGCGACTTGGCTGGCCATAGGCCATGCACAGAAATCAGCGGCGTAATAAGCGCCCGGACTATGATTGCCCGACGCCCCTGGCCCGCCAAAGGGCAGGAAGCTCGCCGCGCCCGTTGTTGGCCGGTTGAAATTGACCACGCCTGCGCGGATACGCAAACGGAAATCTTCCCAGAGGGCGGCATCATCCGAAATTAATCCTGCGGCCAATCCAAATTTTGTATTATTTGCTGCGGCTATCGCGGCATCCCAATCGGCCACGCGCGTGACTTGAAGAACGGGGCCAAAGATTTCCTCGTCGGCCACGTCCACGCCTGTCACGTCATAGAGGCCTGGCGTGACATAAGCCGCGCCATGCTCCGATATCTTGGCCGCGCGAATAGCTTTGCCGCCCAGTGCGTTAGCATTCTTCACGACATGGGCCGCAATATCGGCGCTGATGAGCGGGCCTAATGTGGCCTCTTCATCCCAAGCCCCAAGGCTTATGCGGTCAATGAAACTGGCTACCGCGTCGATGATAGCCTCACCCTTTGCATTATCAGCCACAATCAAGCGGCGCGCACATGTACAGCGTTGCCCCGTCGTGATGAAAGCTGATTGCGCGATAATGCTGGCAGCCGCTTCGGCGTCCTTCACGTCCCAGACAATCAGCGGATTATTTCCGCCCATTTCAAGCGCGAGAACAACCTCAGGCCGACCGCCAAATTTCTTATGGATGAACGCGCCCGTATTTGCTGAGCCCGTGAACAGAACACCATCTAATTTCGGGTGATCCAATATGGCCGCCCCCGTCACCTTCGCGCCTTGCACCATATTGATGACGCCCGCAGGGAACCCCGCCTCGGCGTAAATTTTTATCAAGGCCTCGCCCACAGCCGGGGTTTGTTCACTGGGTTTAAACACCACCGTATTGCCCGCAATCAAGGCCGGAAGGATTTGGCCATTCGGCAAATGGGCCGGGAAATTATAGGGGCCTAAGACAGCCATCACGCCATGAGCCCGATGTTGCAGCGCGGCATGACCAAAGGCGGTCTCTCGGCTCAATGCTCCCGTGCGGTCCTCATAGGCTGTCAAAGAAATATCAACCTTGGCCGACAGCGCGCCGCCCTCACCCAGCGCGTCCCATAATTGCTTGCCGGTTTCCTTAGCAATCAATTCACCCATCGATTCTTTGGCCGCCATGGCGAGGTTTTTATATTTGCCGACAATCGCCATGCGCTCTTTCAGCGGCGTGCGTGACCAGCCCTCAAAGGCGTCATGAGCGGCCTCAAAGGCTTGGTCCACATCGGCGTCACTCGCCGCATGGCCTGACCATAATTTCGTGCCGTCGGAGGGGTTTGCCGAGGTGAATTTATCCCCATGACCCTCTTGCCAAACACCATTGATATAAAGAGATTTGCTCATCGTTTAATCCAAATTCGGGCGGTGTCGCCATCTGATAAATTTAAGTGTTTCAGGGTATTAGCGTGCATATGGACATCGTGATCTATGAAACAGATATCACTCAGCACGCAGCGAAAATCGCTCACGGAATCATTGCTGATAAGCGCCTTAAGATTTAAGTCCGTTTGCTTGCCGGCCTGATGCACCGTCTCAACACGGCTCTTTCGTATCGTGCCGAGCGCGTCACGAGGGACTTTCAATGACGGTCCAGCATCGAAAATATCTATCGTGCCATCATAGCGAAAGCCTTCCGCCTCAAGATAATGCCTCGCCCCAGCTCCCGCCGGATGGGTTTTCCCGATAACCTCTCTCGCCGCCTCTGGCAAAAGAGCGACATAGATCGGATGTTTGGGCATAAGGTCGAGGATAAATTGATTATCTTTTTCCGCCGAAATTTTATCCGCTTGGCTAAAGTCCATGCGAAAAAACTTTCGGCCAATGGCATCCCAAAAGGGCGATTCGCCTTTCTCGTTCACGTGCCCTCTAAGCTCGGAAATGACTTGCTCACCAAAACGGGCCTTATCTGCGGCGATTAGCATATAGCGAGCTTGCGAAATGAGCCGCCCCGCGCCGCTCCCGCGATACCCGTCCTTAACGAAGAGCGAGCCGACCTCTGTCGCGCCCGCATATTCATTGACGAGGACAAGGACCTCCATATCAAAGCGCGAGCCCGTAACGGATGATTTTTGCGCGACTTTTAAGACACGGAAATTAAAAAACGGGTCTTGAATACCGACCTGCGCTTTCACCGCGCTCATGCCGACAACGTCGTTTTTATCTGTGTCCTCCAAAGCTAATATATAGACATGGTCGGGGGTGATCGCGCTAGGTCCGTCAAAGCTCTTGACCGATTTAGCAAGCCGCGCTGACAACGCCTCGCGGCCCACGGCTAAGGATGTGAAGCCCGGCCCCGCCAATTCCGCCAAGCGGCAAATCGCGTCCAGATCGTCCATTCGCGCCGGACGGGTGACTAACATTGCTGCGCCATTTTCTTAGCCGCGACAGCATCAAATTCACCGCTCGCTAATTTCATCAGAATGACCGAGGACAGGCGCGCACGCTCAACCAGGCTTGAGATTTTCATAAATTCGCGGTCTGAATGGATATCACCGCCGCGCACCCCTAGCGTATCTACATTAGGACAGCCCGACGCCCATAAATTATTGCCTTCGCAAACCCCGCCGCTGGGGGCCCACTTAATCTCTTGGCCGAGTAAGCCTCCCGCCTGTTTAACCCAGTCAAAAACTTTCGCATTGGCAGGCGCCATTGGCTTGGGCGGACGGGTAAATCCGCCATGCATATGGGCATGAATGCCGTCTTTCAGATTAATCTTGGCGACCAAAGCTTCAAGATTTTGCTCAATCCACGCCATATCTGCTGTCTCTTTCATGCGCACATTAAAGCGGCCTATGGCGAGCTCAGGGACAATATTCACCGCCCCGCCGCCATCAATTTTCGCGATGTTAAATGTCACGCCATCTCGCTGTCCGTTCAGCGCTTCCATACCGCCTATAAATTCTGCCATAGCCGCAATCGCGTTTCGGCCTATGTGATGTTCGCGTCCCGCATGAGCCGCGCGGCCTTTAACAATCAGCGTGAAATTCCCGCTGCCTTTGCGCGCGCCTGCCATAGAGCCATCCGCCAAAGCCGGCTCATAGGTCAGCCCGACATGGCTGGCCTTACCAAGCTTGGCCAGAATAGCAGAAGAGCCGGGAGAGCCGATTTCCTCGTCAGGGCTCATTAGGATTTTATAGCCAATGCTCTTTGCATTATCACTGCGCTCAAGCGTTTCCAGTGCCGTCAGCATGACCATCAATCCGGCTTTCATATCCGCCGTGCCAGGGCCGTTGATCGTATCCTCGTCTATTTTCACAGGCTTTTGAAAATGAAAATCCTTTGGAAAAACAGTATCATAGTGACCTGTTAGAGCCAGCTGTATTGGGGCGTCTGGCCTAACGGAGACTTGCAAAGCAGGCTCATAAGTGATTTTTTGAACCTCGCCATTTTTTGCAACATGTTCGCCCTCTGGTAATGGCACATCATCCACATCGCCCGGCAAGGCCGAAAAGCGGTCTGAGAGTAGTCCGCGCATGGCGATAAGACCGCTGCGATTATGACTGCCGGAATTTTGCGCAGACCAAGCCTGAACGGTGGAGAGCATATCGGAGAAATTATCATCGACGCCATCAATCAGCGTGCTCTCAGAAGATGTCAGGGTTAGGTGAGTCACGTAAGCTCCAAATTATTTCTCTTAGATGTAACAGGGTCACCGCAGAAATAAAATTCTAAAGCCCAATAATTTTGAGGCATAAAAAAACGGAGCCCGAAAGCTCCGTCTCTATTAGGATATAGTCTTAGAGACTATTCGCAACCATAGAAGTAGTTACCACATGTCTTCATGAAGTGAACAACTGTGCCATTGGCTGACTGGATGCGGAACGCTTGGCGATCACGGTCATTACTCGGAAGAACTGAGTAATTATAGTGATGCTGCTTACCAAGACCCAGAAGTCCGGCAGTACCAACAGGCAATACATCTTCTGAGAACATGTAAGACTGTGCATCCGCGAAGCCATTAGAATAGCCCATGGATTTAAACAGATAGTTTAAATAAGCCTTGTCAGTCGCGCTTGAAGAATAGCGTGCCTGTAGCTTTTGGAAGAACTGATCTGGCGACAAATCATGTGAGTCTCCAAACTCTGGCATAGTTCCCAAGCGAGTCATTTGCTTCGGCGTGGCCGATGTATTGACGTTGAAGATACCGATATTAGAGGATCCACAAACGTTCAGATTTGACGCAACGACAGTTGGCTGAATAATCGGGCAAGAATTGCCTTCAACAACGACGCTTCCGTCAGGACAGTTCACATAAGTAATCTGAGGCTGAACAACCGGACACGCATTACCTTGAACAACAACGCTTCCGTCAGGACAGTTCATATACTGCACTTGTGGTGGCGGTGGAGGTGGCGGTGGCGGTGGTGGTGGAGGCGGTGGCGGAGGTGGCGGCGGCGGAGGTGGCGGCGGAGGTGTCACGACAGCTTTATTACCAAAGAGGTAACGGAAACCTGTCATAATTGAGTGAGCGCCAATAGCTGCGGCTGCAACGCCAATAGCTGTTTCAGTACCAAATTCTTGATTACGGCGAACACCATCAAGATTAAATTCACCTGAGTCTAAATAGCGATACTGTGTATCAAAGACTAGATTATCTGTTACGTCATATCCGAGACCCGCAAGAAGCTGAAAACCAAATGCCGTGTCTCTATCAGATACATAGCACGCCTCTGGCTGGATGCGGCCACCTGGATCGGCATTCACCAAGAGCGAACGTGTCCCAGGACAGGCTGGGTTTGCAACCGTTAAAGGGGCTAGAAAGTCTTGAGCTGCAACGCTTACTTTACCTTGCACAAGTCCAACACCAGCACCGAGATATGGCTTAAAACGACCGAAATCGTCAAAGTCATAAATTGCATTGACCATAGCTGTATTTGTACGGAGCTTAGCAATTGTTCCAGGAATCTGGCTGATAGAACCAAAGTCTGTCCAAAGCGATGCGCCGTCAAGTTCTAGGCGCCAGTGATCACCAAAGTCATAACCAAGACCCAAAGACCCTGTGACATTGCCTTCACTTTGAAGACCGTTACCGTGCTGGTCACTGACAACTCCACCTGAGAGTTCCATATCAGTATGAATACCGTAACCGGCTTGACCGCGAAGATACCAACCTTCTTCATCAGTATTGTAATTGTTATAGCTCTGAGCTGAAGCGGATGTCGCCAAGCTCAAACAGGCAATAGATGCCGTTGCTAAAAGTATTTTCATTTTCATTGTGTATTCCTCCCAGAAACGAAAATTTTTATTCCTAAATTGGTTAATACAGCAAAGCTTTTATCTTTATCAAGTAGAAAACTCTGTCCATAGCAGTTCTAAATTCCGACGTTTTCGTCACACAATCTCATGAACGAAAGCTTCATTAGATCATTACTATGACTGTAAAGAAGCCCGGCAATAGCCGGGCTTTTAGATTAAATATCGTCTACGCGACTAGTTGATGACACCAACTGAACCGAGCGAGATAAGAACCTCTGTACGGCGGTTTAATTGCTCTTTCACACCATCAGCCGTCGGGACAAAGTTTTCTGTCTCGCCTTTACCTTCTGAAGTAATGCGCTCACCAGCAATACCTTGACGAACAAGTTCGTCGCGGGCGTCTTTGGCGCGGCGCTTAGATAGAGCCAAGTTGTAAGCTGCAGAACCTGAACGGTCTGTGTGACCGACAACGCGAATGTTATCAACGTTACAGTACTGACCTATATCCAAGATACGGTTGATAGCATTGCGAGTTTCAGCAGATTGACCTTTGTCGAACTCATAATAAATGATTTCTTGGCGATATTGCTCTGAACACAAGGCTGTAACATCGTTACCACGTGAAGAAATTTGAGCCGGACACTGAGCTTGATCATAGACCAATGTGCCATCCCAACATGTATATGTCTGAGGCTGAGCTGGACATGATGATGTGGACGGTATTGAAGAGCCATCCCAACATGTTTGCATTTGAACTGGTCTCGCAGGACATTGCCCTGAATTAAAGACCATTGATCCATCCCAACATGCATAGTCAGCAACTGGTGCTGGCGGAGGAGGAGGAGGCGCAACTACAGCAGGCTTACTCCCGAAGAGATAACGGAAACCTGTCATAAGTGAATGAGCACCAACACCGGCAGCCGCCACAGCGATAGCTGTTTCAGTGCCAAATTCTTGATTGCGACGAACACCGTCAAATTCAAATTCACCTGAGTCTAAATAGCGATACTGTGTATCCCACGTTAGATTATCTGTAACGTCATATCCGAGACCCGCAAGAAGCTGAAAACCAAATGCCGTGTCTCTATCAGATACATAGCACGCCTCTGGCTGGATGCGGCCACCTGGATCGGCATTCACCAAGAGCGAACGTGTCCCAGGACAGGCTGGGTTTGCAACCGTTAAAGGGGCTAGAAAGTCTTGAGCTGCAACGCTTACTTTACCTTGCACAAGCCCAACACCGGCACCGACATAAGGCTCCCAGCGACCAAATTCGTCAAAGTCGTAGATGGCATTGACCATGGCTGTATTTGTACGGAGCTTAGCAATTGTTCCAGGAATTTGGCTGATAGAGCCAAAATCTGTCCAAAGGGATCCGCCGTCAAGCTCCATGCGCCAGTTGTTATCAAATTCATAACCAAGACCCAAAGACCCTGCAATATTGCCTTCACTCTGAAGACCGTTACCGTGCTGGTCGCTGACAACGCCACCAGTCAGATCCATATCTGTATGAATCCCGTAGCCGGCCTGACCACGAAGATACCAACCTTCGCCATCATCCATGCTTGATGAAAATTGGGCAGATGCGATTGATGGCGCCGCCATCAGTGCAGCTGATGCTACTGCAATAAGAAGCCGTGACTTCATTGTATTTCCTCCGTATGGCTTGACGCCAAATAATAATTTGTGCGCTAACACGCGTTTACATGCAGTTTTGTCATAGCAAAACTACAATGTTAAAGTTCTGTTACAGGATTGAGTTCCAAATTACCACCTCACAAAGCCTATATATGCATATTTATAAAGGCTTTTTTAAATAGAGTTGCTAAAATGCATCACCTACAACAAAATCGGGGGTCATATGGCGTCTTCGTTATGAATGAAGAGTGAATGGTACGCCCGCACAGACTTGAACTGTGGACATCCTCATTAAAAGTGAGGCGCTCTACCAACTGAGCTACGGGCGCCCGATACAAGTAACCTTGTAAAAGGATGGGGGTAATTAGGGGCGCGGCCCCTTATCGTCAACCCCAAAATGCGTGGCAAAATGCAATAATATAAGCGCTTTTAGGCGCCCTTTTATCAACCACGCCAGTTTCCACGGAAATTCGCCGCAAAAGCCTCGAACGTCCCCGCGGCAATAGCTTCGCGCATTCTAGCCATAAGGTGTTGAAAATAGGCGATATTATGCCAACTGAGAATCATCGCGCCTAATAGCTCGCCTGAACGAATAAGATGATGCACATAGGCCTTAGAGTAGTCATTGCTGGCGGGGCAGTCTATATCGGGGTCAATCGGGCTTTTATCCTCGGCATATTGGGCTTTTTTGATGTTGTAAGGCCCGGCATCCGTCCAAACTTGGCCATGTCGGCCTGATCGCGTGGGAATCACGCAATCAAACATATCCACGCCCCGCGCCACAGCTTCAACCAGATCAATCGGCTTACCCACACCCATGAGATAGCGCGGGCGGTCTTCGGGCAAATGCGGCACGGTAAAGTCGAGAGTTTCGCACATCGCTTCATGCCCCTCACCCACAGCCAGCCCGCCAATCGCAAAGCCGCCATAGCCGCCAGCTGTATCTTCACGGACTGAGGCTTCAGCGCTCATGCGGCGTAAATCTTCAAAAGTTGAGCCTTGGACAATGGCGAATAATGTCTGATTCTCACGATCTCCAAAATATGCGAGAGACCGCTTCCCCCAGCGCAGAGACAATTCCATGGATTTGGCCGCGGCTTCATAAGGTGATGGGAATTCCGTACATTCATCAAGCTGCATAGAAATATCTGCGCCGAGCAAATCGGCTTGAATTTCAATAGAGCGTTCCGGGGTCAGCATATGTTTCGAGCCGTCATGATGGCTTTGAAACTCAACGCCTTCTTCGGTCATTTTTCGCAGCTTAGAGAGTGACCAGACCTGAAATCCGCCCGAATCGGTCAGGATTGGTCCTGTCCAGCCGCCAAATTTATGCAGCCCGCCCAATTTCTTGACCCGTTCAGCGCCAGGGCGCAGCATGAGGTGATAGGTATTGCCAAGGATGATGTCCGAGCCAGCCTGTGCGACCTGTTCCATATAAAGCCCCTTCACCGTGCCCGCTGTCCCGACGGGCATGAAGGCAGGTGTGCGAATATCCCCGCGCGGCGTGCGCAAAACACCCGTGCGGGCGTTGCCCTCTTTGGCATGAATATCGAAAGGGAATTTGGCCATTTGTCTCTACTAATTTTTCGCGGCCCATAGCAGGCTTGAATCGCCATAGCTATAGAAACGATAGCCATTTTCAATGGCATACCCGTAAGCCGCTTGCATGACCTCTAGCCCCGCTAACGCGCTAACCAACATAAAAAGTGTGGATTTAGGCAGATGGAAATTTGTCATCAGCCCATCAATGATATGAAAATCTGAGCCGGGCGTGATGAAGATTTGCGTGTCATCTGTCAGGGTCTCAACACGCCCCTCAACAGCAGAAGATTCGAGCGCGCGCAAAGCCGTTGTGCCGACGGCGATAATGCGGCGGCCTTCGGATTTAGCCTGATTGATACGGCCGGCGGTCTCAGGCGATATCTGATACCATTCGCTATGCATGTGATGGTCTTTGGTATCGTCAGATTTTACAGGCAAAAACGTCCCCGCCCCGACATGCAGCGTCAGCCGTTCTATCTGCACGCCTCTCGCCCCTAAGGCCTCAAAGACATCAGGCGTGAAATGTAGCCCTGCCGTGGGCGCGGCAACAGAAGCAGCTTCCCCATCTGCGTAAACCGTTTGATAGTCGACAATGTCCTTGTCGTCAGGTGCGCGCTTTCGGGCGATATAGGGCGGGAGCGGCGGTTGGCCTGTGGCCTCAATAGCCGCTGACAAAGCAGGGCCCGCAAGATTAAAGCGCAAGCCGACGTCGCCGCCATCCTGTTTCTCAAAAACGGTAGCAGAGAGGCTCTCCGAAAAATGAACCTCATCCCCATCGCGCAAACGCTTTGCCGGGCGAACAAAGGCCCGCCATTCATTATCTGACATCGCGGTATGGAGATTGACATCAATGGTAACATCGCCCCCGCCGCCATGGGCGCGCGCAGGACGTGTCGCCGTCAAAGCGGCCCGCAAAACCTTAGTCTCGTTAAGCACCAACACGTCGCCCTCGCGCAGGAGCGAAGGTAAATCTTTGACATTATGGTCAGTAAACGCACCCTTCCCTGAGACCTGTAAAAGCTTAGCACTATCCCGCGGATTCGCAGGCCGTAGAGCAATGCTCTCCTCAGGGAGATGGAAATCAAAGGCGCTGACACGCATGACAAACGCCTTTGTTTAAATTAGCTTACAGTCGCTTTCACGATTTTACCGGGATAGCGCGGCGGCTCGCCTTTTGGCAGAGCGTGGACAAGTTCCATCCCGCTCTCAACTTCGCCCCAAACGGTATATTGCCCGTCAAGGAAACCCGCTTCATCCAAGCAGATGAAAAACTGGCTAGAGGCAGAATTAGGATTAGACGACCGCGCCATAGAACAGACACCCTCGACATGTGGGTGTTTATTAAATTCAGCTGGGATTTGCTGTTTCGCGCCGCCCATACCTGTGCCGTCAGGACAGCCGCCTTGAGCCATAAATCCGTCAATCACGCGGTGAAATGTCAGCCCGTCATAAAAGCCTTCGCTGGCCAGTTTTGTGATTTGCGCAACATGCTGCGGCGCCAGGTCAGCGCGCAGCGTAATAACAACGTCGCCTGTTTTGCCGTCATTGGCATCCAGCGTAAGCGTAAGTTTCTCAGCCATTATAAATTCCTTAAATTGGGGGGTTATGTTTTTCGATTCGGCACGCGAATATCGCAAATATCAGGATAAGTCCCGTCCTCTTTTTTGAGGGTTTTCAAATAATTTTTAAAAGCCGGGCTGTCCGTTTTTAACACCTGAACTTTCACGCGGTCTGCTTCGGAAACATCCGCCGCAAGCTGCACTTTATTCATAACGTCAGGGATGAAATTCTCGTCTTCACCCTTAGAGCCGACTTTGATTTTTGTCAGATATTCATGCCCCAAAACCGTATTGCCCCAGATCGAATATTGAGCGTCCAGATGCTGCGCAATATCGCGCATTAAAAAGAATTGGCTGTTGGCAGAGTTTGGATTATCGGTGCGGGCCATAGACGTCACGCCCTTACAATGTAGTCCAAAAGCGGCGACCTTGCCGTCTTTGGTCAACATAGCTTGTGAAGAGGGCTGTGTAGCAACCGGCAGGGATTTGTAAAACCCAACCCCGACTTCTTTGCCGCCTTGATTACGCGCGCCGACTAATGTGACCGGCATGGTCGGCGGGCGGCGGAAGGTAAACTCGCCTTGAATATCAGGCAGACTAGAATCGCCTGAGCCAGTGCCTGTGGGGTCGCCGGTCTGGTTCATGAACCCTTCAATGACACGGTGAAAGCTTATCCCGTCATAAAAGCTCTGGCGGGTAAGAGCTTTGATTTGCGCCACATGAAGCGGGGCAATTTCGGGATAAAGCTCCAACACAACGCGGCCATAGTCCAAATCAATATAAAGCGTATTTTCCGGGTCAAGGTC
>ENA-ORXR01002972-ORXR01002972.1-marine-metagenome-genome-assembly--contig:-NODE-2972-length-15595-cov-15.925635_pt1 | contig 15595 bp, 17 predicted proteins | sample MGYA00237866_ERZ511479 | MGnify/ENA metagenome assembly ERZ511479 | reverse complement strand
TAGACCAATGGTTGGCCTGTTTTACAAAGCAGTCCCAGTCTTGGCCGATGAGGACAAAATTGGGGGATCAGCAATACGTGTATTGCGGCCTCCGCACGCCCAGTTAAGGTGGCGCATAGAGCTCTCTGCATTACATATGGTCTACGAAAACGGTCCAGCACCGTGGAGAAAGCTGGGTGGCTGTTGCGGAAACTCGGAGAAAGCTGGGTGGCTGAGGCGGAAATTGTATCGCGATACAATTGTGTATCGCACTCGCAGGCATGGTTGGCATCGATTAAAATGATACATTATAATAAATCGATTTAATCTAATAGTAATCTATGATTAATGCATCGACGGCTCTGGGAAAAATCATGCCTTTTTAAAAATTTCCGTCGTGGCGCAGGAGCGGCCTTGGCTTCGTCGGCAGACGTCGAGGGTGCCGGCCTCTTCCCCATCGTCGCCGTAGGAGGCACCCCGGCTGTGCCCACGATGGCGCGGCGCCGTCGTCTTGACGAGCACGTGACAGTGCAAGCACGTGCCGCAAATATCAGGAACCGCGGTAAACTCCTTCTTGACGTTGCTGGCCTTGCGTCCGCCGTTGTGCCCTCGGGTTCGAGGCGCGATCGGGCCTTAGCCTTTCTCTATGCCAGCGGCCGCTCGATGGGGGCTTTCTGCCGTGGAACGCATGGCTCCGAGGCCGACGTGGAGGTGGCAGGGTGGGAATAGGAGGGGGAGCCGCGACGAGAGGGACCTCTGCCGCTGCTTTGGGGATGGTGGGGGTGGAACAACCGCAGCGTCATGAACGCCGCCGCATGGACGGGGGGTTGCGTGCTGTGGATGCGAAGCTGGCAGGCGTCATGGCAACAGACGAGACGTCAAGGGCAACAGTCGCCGTTAGATAGTTCAATCAATCAGATAAAATGACCAATTCATGCAAAAATTGCACACTTTTTAGATTAATCTATGCATTAATGCAAGTCCTTAGCCAGAATTTTTCATTTTTGCCAACCATGCTCGCAGGCCATCCCAGAGGGGAGGCACCATCCAGCACGGTCCCAATCTTCGACTGGTTTTTCATAATTTGGATCCCGGCCGCGCTTCCGCACACAGTGATCCGCGCCCTCTGTCCGCGCTTGCAACTCCATCACAGGAGCGTCAGTCGATCGCCATTCGAGGCGCGCGGCAGCGGCACACCAATCGTGAGGGGCCCAGGCTACGAGGAGGATCAACTGGAGGTGGACCTGATGGATGGACACAGAACGTATTTTGGCTCGGTTTACCAGATGGGAGACCCGCCCCGCCATCGTGAGAGAGCCGACCTTCTTCGCGTCCAACAGAGCCGCTAACAGTCCCTCGTCTTCGTGCATGTGTTCAACATCTTCTCTATTCTGTGTCTTTGGCCGGTACAGCTTCACGGAGGCCGAGCTGAAACATGTGTTCCCCGGCAAGGTGTGGGCCTACAGATGCTCAGAAAGCACGCGCATCGAGGCGAGCAACCGCCAAGCCGAGCAAAATTCGCGCTCCAGAGCAGCCACGTTGTTTTCGGCGGCAATCACAGCCTAGCTTCCCAGGTATTCCAGAACTATCTGACAGCGTGAATGGGAGCCAATAGATGGAGAGAATTTCATTTCTTGGCCAATGAATGGTCTTAGTTGCTCTATGCGTCGATTCACAGTGTATTCACTCGGCGTGGCCACACCCGCACCCAAAGGCCCGGAAACGCACACAATCCCCGGCAGGAACCAGCCTTCCACGCGCAGCCGCCGCCGGGCCACACCCCCTCGCGAAGGCCCGGCAACGCACACAAGTTTCAGCGGGAATCGGCCCGCCAGTCACCATCAGATATGGAACAATCACAGCCACACATAGTGTCGGCCTGGGGCCCGCCACGACACGACACGACCACGGGCCGATGCGTGGCGCACGCAATCTGATTCCGGCAGATGATTGGTCCACCGGTCCCGGATAGGATGATGGCGCGCGAGGATGTGTCAATCGCCGTGGCCACCGCTACGTGGCGCCCCGGCTCGCAGACCGAATATTCACACTCCCGGCTTTCCATCATTCAAGTGCGTCGGCTCTGCCCTTTCGTCCATCGTCGCGAGGGGCCCCATCTTCTTTGGAGTCATCTCGGTGGGTAACGCCCCGTCCGACGCCGTCGACGTGGCGGGGTTGGAGCGGATGATCCACTGCTTCACGGGACTTGCGTCGGCTCCCGTTCGCATCATCGCGTCGAGGGCCGGGCATAGGCTTGGCTTGGTGAGCCCTTCGGCAATGTTGTGCTCTGACTTGACCAGGCCGACGTTGGAGATCTCGTGTCTGTTGTACGCCTCGCGTGCGGCCGCGATGTCGATCATTAGACACTTCTCGGTGGTGTGTGTTGCCCGCGTCATGACGTCAAACGTCTGCTTCGAGTCAGTCAGCATCAAAAGAGGCAAGGGCTGGTTGTAGACGCGTTTCAGGTCGTACTTGAGGATGTACGCGGCGTCGAAGGCATCAACAAACGCGTAATCCTCCCCCGCCACGATGCTCCGCACGATCCGTCGCGCCTTCTTGCTGGAGTACGTCAGCACGTGGCACTGGTCCGCCGCGTCGCACAGGAGAACAATGTATCCCAACTGGGACGACAGGTCATCGTTGGAATGGAAGGAAGAATCGGCGTGTACGCGCAGGTGCAAGGACTCTGGCTCCAGTGGCTTGTAGCTTAGGACCATCTCTTTGGTTGACTTGGCGTGTTTGATCCCCTTGTTGATCTCCTTGACGTGCTTCTCCGAATAGAGAGCCTCCGTCACTTGGGCCGCGCGATTTATGGAGCAGCAAAGGTCCGGCCGGCCGTGCGCCATACAGGCTAACGCAGCTCGCGCCCGCACAAAGTCCTCGTAGGTTATCGACAGCGGCAGCCGCGACAGGTTGTCAATGTATACCTCTTGGTCAAGAGCGAAAGACCGCGGTGCTCCCAGAAGTGTCCGCACGGAGACGCCGATGAACTGGGAGTCGTCCCAGACGCGCGGTTTTGGACTCAAACTTGTCGAGGGTGGCCAGGGTCAGGCCATGGAACTTCTCATTGCCGCCCATGCACGAGTCTTCCATGTAGGCCCCGAGCATCCCCTCGGGGGCACCGCCGTCCATCTTGACGAACAAGGCCGGGTCCCCGGTAAGAGGTTCCACGCCCAAGTCTTCCTTGACGTGGAGCACAAATGTCGCATCCCAGTAGGCGCCTGCGTCTGCTGTACCATACAGCTGTTTGCGCCACCGCAGCAGCTCCCCGGCCTTCAGCTCAAAGTACTTAGTGTGGATCTTTCGAACGCGTACGTACAGCTCCCGTGCCATGGCGTCGTTTCTCGTGCTCGTCAAGAAGATCACCTTAGTGGAGCTTTGTCGCAGGGTAGATAGGTTGTGCACAATGAAGGGCTTGTCCTTGTCACCGCAGCCCTGAGCGACATAACGTGCCTTATACGTATCCGCGTCCGAATTCGGCTCTTTGATCGCATTCACGAATCTGGTGCCGAAGATGTTGGCCTTCGCAGGAACGTACTCCTCCAGCACCTTGCTCCACACGCCACGTCGCTTGAGGCCGTCGGCCTCGGCCTGTATCGCTGCCTCCATCCCGGGAATGGAAGCACGTGGGTCACCAGGTTCGAGGACCTCCTTCATAAAGGTGGAGCTCCGCTCATCCTCCTCAGAAGGCGCAGCGCGGAGACGAGACAGCGATACGAGGCCTATATGCCGATACACGCTGTTGAAGATTACACCCGCGGCGGAGATGCCGTCGGCGACGTTGAAGGCCACCGTCCCGGTACCATCTCCTGTGGGATCGGTCGCGCCAGCCCTGGGAGTGCCAGAAGAATTGGTGACAGCCACCCCCGGAGTGTTGGTCGTCGTGGCCGCTGCCGTCGCACTAGGCCCTTCGTCTGCCGTGGCCGGCGTGATCGGCGGCTTGTACAGCTGGACCTTGTCAACCGAAAATAGCTTGAGGATGTTGTTGACATTCAGCCACACCAGCTTACCGTCGCTGCCCGCCACCATGTACGGGCTCTCCAATTTCTTGGGGATCTCGCGGTAGACCAAAACACGCTTTCCGGGGCCAATCTCCTTACCCACCGCCCTGGGGACACGTTGACGAAACGCCTTGCTCAGCCGCGCCTGCGCTACCATCTTGGGCATGGCAGCGCGAGCCTCCACGTTAGCGTTGCAGCGCTCGCGATGATCCGGAAGGTCCGCGGGCCTGACAGGTATTCGGGGATTCACCCCAAGAACGAGCGAATGCGGCGAGACCCCGGCCGGGACAGCCGTCTGGTTCATAGCCCAAACAGCCAGGGCGAGCGCAAGATCCACTGGGATGCCTGGGTGGTCCATGCGGATGACACGGAAGCTCTGCAGCAGCATCATGTGGCACCGTTCTCCGGCACCGAGTGAGTTGTGGCTCTCAATTCCGGAGTCCAGAGGCCTGATACCGGCGTCGCGCATCATCTCCTTCCACTCCTGGGATTGCAGGCTCTTTCTCTGGTCTGCGTGCAGCTGCTCGGGGTAGCCGGCATACGCTGCAACCCAGATGCGAATGAAGGCGTCCCAAACCGACTTGGTGTCCACCTGGTCGTGAAGGAATGTGGTGGCGCTGAACAGCGTATCTCGGTCGACAACGTCTAGTACCGGGGTTTGCTTCAGCGTCAAAATGTCGATCATCACCAGGGGCTTATGAATCTGCCGATTCTCGGTCCACTCCGATATACTCAACAGAGGCATTTTTTGAATCAGATAAGAGATTTGACGAAAATTCTTGAGTACGGATAGGATATATATCCGAAACCAAGAAATGTAGGATTTGAATAAGAATAGGGGTTCTATTCAGAATATATCAGATTCTGCAACAACTACGTCAGAGAGGAAGTACTTGCGATGGTGACCGCCGAGAAAATACAAAGAGCGGGTTGTGGTGAAACCTGTGAACGTGACCTATGCGAGACCATGTCACTCTCGCGACAGCAAATGCCACGCAAGATGCGCAAGCATCGTTGCCCATCTCGCTACCTTGGTTAACCTTTATGGATGATCAGTGCTCTGAGTCGTACAGGCCGCCCGTCAGCTGCCGCGCGCGACAAAATAAGAAGATGTGTCCAGTTTTCCAGTCACATTCGCCGTCGACGGAGTGCCTTGAGTTGGCTCACTGCTATCCAGTGTGTGTCTAACAGATTGCTGCGTGTCCCGTGCCGGCTTCACGCTTTCGGAGCCGCCGTGCGAGACATGTTACCTGAGGTAGTGGGATGCCCTCGTTTGACGACTGGTAAGTCGTTGTACTTTCGTTTATCCGCTTCAGAGCCATTAAAATGGCGGCGGCATTCAGATAAGGGTACGCATAATCTGGCTTGTTTTTCTAGAATCTGAGTATATGCGAGTATATCTGTCCATTATATCAGAGTGCCATTTATTCATGTAAGCCCCTGATCATCACTCGCCTGTTGAAGCAGATGTCTTCGTCCGGAATGGCCACGCGGAAGCGGCTCAGCTTCTGCGCCAGGCGTTGGAACAGGTCACAGGCCTCGGTGACGTTCTCGAGCTGGCGCAGCGTCTTGGGTGCTGCATGTTCGTCTTTAGCGCGGCTCATAAGCGCGTACAAGCGCTCGGGATTCGCGTGGTAGAAGTGCTTGTGGATGCGTTGCAGCTCCGGGAAGGTGTACAGGATTATCGAGCCCCAGTCCAGGTAGATACGGCCGAGCTTGCGCACCAAAGGCAAACTGACGCCTTCGTTGATGCACACGAGATGGTTGGTCACATCGTTGACCCACATGTGGTAGAGGTCCAGGATGTCCAATCCCATCAAGAACGGCACCTTGAGGTTGATGACGTTCATGGCCACCGGGAGGAAGTAGTCTTCTGCGATGGGCACTCGAATATGCACGATGCCAATCGTCACGTAGCTACCGCCGCCGAGTCTGTAACGCCCCGGACCCTTGGACGTAGCCCGCTTGGCGTCTCTTCTATTGGAGGCCAGGTACGCCTTTGCCTGCGACTTTCCGGTGACCGTGCGCTGTGCCCCGGTGTCTGGGCAGGCGCCATGGAATACGTACACGTTCGTCAGCAGCGTGACGAGCTCGGCGTCCTTCTCAATGTTGGGCTTTGGTGGCGGTCGTCTGCAGCCGGGGGAAGGTCGACGGATCAGACCCCCAGCTGAGAACTCGAGCCGCTATCTTCCTGGCGCCCGGAGGTGTCGTCCACATGGTCATTCATGACATATTAGAAGGCCGCAGCGTCGAGCGGCACATCACTCTCAGCATCGGCTTGGTTTGCCCTGCCGTCAGCTCCGTGGGGCGCGAATCCGTTTTGTCGCATTCGCTGACGTTGTCAGCCACGGAAGCGGTTCCGGAAACGCCCTTGTCCGTCGCCACGTTGGCCTCGAGGCCGCACCACAGCTCGCAGAGCACCGTGGCCTTCACGTCTGCTGGTGCAAGGCACTCCGCCCAAAAAGTCGCCCTGCGCTTCTAGGCCTCCGCGAGATCAATGTCCTTCTTCGGTCAGTGCGCCAGCAAATGGGACGGGTCACTGCAACCAAAGCAGGTCCCATGGCGCAGGCCCCCCCTCGTGCTTTTTGTAATACCTCGGCTGGAAGAGATTCGGCTTCCGACAGCCGTTTTGGCCGCACCGTACCTTGCCTGTCCGCCGTACAGGACACTTGGGCCAGTGTCCACGCCAGCACTTGATGACGCGGGCGCTCGGTCGCACGCCATTGTGCTGGCAGAATCCTGTTGTGGGGACAGGGCCGCATTCAGCTCCCCGTAAACGTCTTGGAGGCTGATGGTGTGCGTGTCCATACGGCTGAGGGGGTGCATCGCCCACGAGTAGCCAATTACCGCGCTTTGCAAGATGTTAGAACGGTGCGTGTCGCCATTGAAGGCAAGAGGCACCATCTTAGACACACGTGCAACGAGCTTGTACGTCTCCTCGAGCGCGTCGGCTTCTGACAGGCCCTTCGCCACAAAGTCGCTCATGAGTAGCAGCTGCAGAAAGTTCTTCGCACGGCCTTGATGTACAGGCGATAGGAAGCGCTCACGGATTTTGGCGCAGGCCGCTTCGTACGTGACAACCGTCCGCATTACATCGTCCAAGTAGAAGCGCAATGCCTCACGAGAGAGTAGGTTGTGCGGGAACTGCAACTTGTGCTTCGCCAACACGCCGAAGTCACGGGTCACCAAGTCGTAATGCGTCGTGTAATCGTCCCAGAGCTGCTCGGTCTTTCCCGACAACTTGGCCGACTGGTCCTTGAAGCGGTTTCCCACTTGGTGGGCTTGGTGCGCGACGTTCAACATTACAGCGGGTTTGTCATGCAGGTGCGTGACGCCACCGCCACCGGCGTCACCGTGACCAAAGCTTGGGGTCACGCCACCCACCCGTACGGCGCGCCGTTACCACTACCCTCCCCGTGGTCGACGGCACCGCGGAAGCCACCAGCACCCGCCGAGCTCTTTTCTGGCTCCCAGTAGCTGTGGCTGCAAGCGCTGGCACCAAAGACGACTCCGTCCTGAATGGCGCCGCTGGAGCTCAGACCGCGACCGCTCGCGTCGTGCACCCCTTGGAGACGCATGCCACTGCCGCCGAGGCCTACACCGGCTCCATCGCGAAACACGTCCCTGTCTTAGCTGCCGTGCGCAGAGGAGCGCTGGTGAATACGAGCGTCTTGGCTATAGACGCCGGCAGGAACATGACGTGTCACCCCTTCGTGACGACGCATGCCCGCCTCATGGCGTGACGGGGATAACAGGCGAGCGTCTTGCCCACGCATGGTCGCCACGGGCGGGAACGTGCCGTCTGTGGCGTCCTGACCGCGCTCGTACTTGCGGTTGACCGGCTCGACCATCTTGTTGGCCGCGTCCCGTTGATCGCCCTCGTGAGAGTTGTGCGCGAGCACAGTCGTCGCGCGGACGGAAGTGTCCTCCGAAACGTCCGCCTTCCAGTACTGTAGCCACGGGATCAGGTCCTGATATTGCAGCGGCAGCACGAAAATTTCGGCGTAGAATAGCGGCTCGAGCGCGAAGAGGTTGTCGACGTTGCGCTTGAGGTCATCGCGAAGGATGGGCACCGCGTCCTTGGATCCGTTGATGATGAGGATGGTGCGAACAAAGCCAGCGGGAACGAGCGGTAGATCGCCAGTGTCGAGGCCGTCCATGAAGATGGGCGCGGTATTGTCAATGCCGTTCCCCCCCCCAATGCCCGTGGACCCCGTCAATAAAGCGACGACAAGGACTCTTCCGTCGCGCGGAGGTAGCCGACGTCGTGCGCACCGACCCAATCGACCACCCACCGTTGATGCACCCAGTCCGGACAAAAGACGGCAGCAATCCGGCAACGTGCTCGGGAACTCCAACCACCGTCCGCAAGTCCCGCGACACAAAATAAGCTCGCGCGCGTTCGCGTCATTCACTCGAAACCCCAGGTCTGATGACCGTGGCACCTAACGCCCCACGCCAAGCCCCACAGAAGTGGGGGAGACGCAAGACGAGAAACCCCCCGGTTGTCGGCCCCAAAGCCCCACGACCGGCCTCGCGCGCCAATGGCGCGCGTGGTGCCAGGAGGCGTCCACAAGAAAAATGAAGACACGCTTTGTGCCACACCTCGCGCCGGCTTACGCCTAGCTGCGTGGTACGGACACGCAAGCGCCAGTCCTCTCCGTCCGGTGGACACCACACCGTAGGCAACAGCACCCGCCCGCGCACACTCGCAAGCGCGACACCCAACCGTGTGTACACCCGTGTGATCACCCACGATCAGCAACCAACAGAGGGGTAGCAAGCGTCGCCCAACGTGAATGGCGTCCCGGTAATGCGCACCGCCGCTCAACACAGACCGCGCGCAACTTCTATCACGAGCACCACTCATGACCGCCGCCGGCCGAGTAGACAAAAAAGGAAAGCGACTTCACTCAGGGGCACCGTGTCAAGCGACGTGTGGAACATTTTCTCTTGAGCCGCCAAGCCGCGGTCCTGTGCTGCGTTGGTAAGACACGGACCGAAGAAAGCCAACCCAGGAAGGACAGAGTCTTAATAGTACGCAACCTCACCCGTACCTAGGTCGGGCGACTCGCGCCTCCGCTCGTACGGCTTGGTTCCCCCATATTAGTCCATCGCCCTCCTCGCATCGTCCTCCACCGGCAGCGTGCACGTGTGATGAGCGCGTTTTCAGAAACGGATCGATCACCACGGTCCAAGATGGGCGCACACAAAGACGCAAGCGTCCCGACCCTGCGCGCCCGTCGTAAGCGTCTCGCTCGCCCCAAGATGAATCGCGATTGTGGATACACGGCGAGATTGCAAGAAAATGCCGTGTAAGCGCCTCGCGCCCCGCCACTCGCAACCGACGTTCCCCTCGCTGGGAGGACGGCGGCTGGAGTGACAAGGCTGGCGGGCGACCGAGCCCCCCGCTAGCCCGAGCGGGTAGGCCTCATGTGGGCGCACGCGCTGTGTGCTCGTGGGCCACACCCGCTCTGGCGCACAGTAGGCCCACACAATCACCGACGGGAAACAGCCCGTCTGGCACAGCCGCAGCCGGGCCACACCCGCACTCAAAGGCCCGGAAACGCACACAATCCCCGGCTGGAACCAGCCTTCCACGCACAGCCGCCGCCGGGACGCACCCCCTCGCAAAGGCCCGCCCACGCACACAAGTTTCAGCGGGAGACGGCCCCTCGGTCACCATCAGACATCAAACAATCACAGCCACACATAGTGTCGGCCTGGGGCCCGCCACGACATGACACGACCACGGGCCGATGCGCGGCGCACGCAATCTGAATCCGGCTGATGATTGGTCCGCCGGTCCCAGATAGGCTGATGGCGCGCGAGGATGTGTCAACCGCCGTGGCCACTGCTAGATGGCGCCCCGGCTCGCAGACCGAGGATTCACAGTCATCGATCATTCTTTGGCGACGCGCCATAATTCGGCAATGCTGGTTCGTCACAAGGCGACGAGTCGCGCTGCGAGTTGGGATGCGATTTTTGCCCGACTGCGCGATTTTTCAATGAAGTGTCCGAGTCAAAGACATCTTCAACAAGGAAGAATGACGCCGATGCTCAAACTCTTCGCGTTCCAGGTGATATTGAAATTGACTACGTGAATCTTCTCTAACCCACTTCCTAGGAGACGTCCATATCAGGCCTCACGAAGGGTATCAGATTTGGCCATGAGTACAGTATGAGGCTCGCAACCAGCCAGCGAGTATTGGCTGTCTGTGAGATGGATCTCCGTGTTACGATTACAGTCTTTCTCCACTCCTGGGCACCCCTTGTGGAGATCGATCCTGACACTGGAATGCTCAGATTTCAGCACAGGAGGGACGCGATCGGCCGTAGATGCCTCGTCTAAGGCAATTGAGCAAGAAATCAACCGCCAGATCAGCCTTTCCGATTGCATTCTCTGCCCTCGAACGTCCAACGGCGACGACAACAAAACTCTGTTGAGTCAGGAGTTTCTGTCGAGATCTCCTAGCAGTTTGCGCGATCTCAAGCGCTTCTCAGTCTGTCCTCGGACTGTCATCGCCTTGCGTCTTTCTGGTGCACTGCGCATTTCCTAGACTTCTTTCACCGCCGCAATCCCACTGGAGCCACACACCTGTGTACCGTGTCATCTTTTGTTGTTTGAGGCTCCCCTGGGCGTCCGCTGCCCTTCCATGGCGCCAGTTCTGGCTGTTGACGACTACGTGCTGGATTGAGCCCCCCCCCGCCCCACCTCTCACGGCAATCGATCACGCATTTCTCCCATGGCTCGCCGCGCTTGGCGTGAGTATTCTCGTTTTATGAATAGCCTCTGCGTTGTCTCTGTGCGTCAGGGCTGGTCCCTGGGAGAGCTTGTAGTGGAGTTGAGGGACAGACGGTTTTTAAATGGTGATCATTGTCATGAAACGATCCTGACGCGCCCTCTTTCTCATCCACGATCCCGCGCTCTGTTGCTTTCATATCTGTGTCTTCGTGCCGATTTCAAGTCTGCCTGTGCCTTCCTGTCGATTGCGCATCTGTCTCTAAGTTGCAAGTAAAGCTTAAGGATGCATGTCCCGTCTCCCACTACGCTCTGCTCTTTCCATAAACACGCACGAAAGCGTCGAGTGTACGTGACGGACTCCCTGACGACAGCGAGCACCTTATGGCAGTGGGAGGGGTGCTCGAAGAGAGATACAGAGACAGGACGGGGGGCGGGGAGCGGGGGGGTGTGGCGCGGACGCCATTGCCGTGGGCGAGTACGTGCTTCCTGATTGTGGGGTGTCGGCTTCGCGCAGTAGGGGGCTTCTGTGCTGTGCTGTTGACTTCCGTGCCGGTGGGGGGCGGGAGCATACTCTTTGTGTGGCGTACTGCCCGCAGATGTGTTGAACCTTGGCGTTCCTCCTTGACTCTGTCCCACCCCGCTCTTACAGCTACCCAACCAGCGACATCAAGAGCCAAGACCGAGTCGCCACTACTTTGCTCCGCAGCCGCCGCGCTCTGCTACAGTCATTATTCGATATTGTCGCACTGGGCATTGTCACGCTGTGACAAAGTCCACTGCGATCGTGCAAACCCATTTTATTCAGACGACCGCCCCAACTGTATGAGCTCATCACTTATGGTTCAATGACCGCCTGTCGGGTGCGCTCGTCGCCTCACCGACGCTGATTGTCCGCATGTCCCAGCCCACAATCAGCGTGCGTGATCATCGCGTCCTCTCGCCGCTCTGATCCCCACCTCTCTCCCCGCTCTGCACTCCCGTTCGCGAGTGCCAGCAGGAGGGGTCGCGTTCAACTGGTGTGGAAGTGCCCGCATCTCTTCCAAGCCTGGTCTCGATCGTTCCCAAATTCGAATGAATTTGCAGTCGAGCGACCCTGAGTCCGCCACGAGGCCAGACGAAGAGTCCTTGCTGGTGCTTTGCAACGGTCGAGACAAAGTCGAATAATGACTTCAGCGGCCCGGGCGGGGCTCACAGTTTATTAGCTGGGTAGGGGCGCGGGCCGAGAAAGCCCATGGTCGGTGGGAACTCAGGTGGGACCCACGCTGCTGATTCCGCACCACCTTCCTCTGTCGCTGCCCACGGCTTGACAAGCGAAATCATAGGCCCCACCCGAGTTTCCACACACCACTTGCCTCCTCCACTCCCGTGCACACCCGAATAGCGAAACTGTGAGCCCCGCTCGAGTCCCCACTATTTCAGACACACCAGTTTTGGCCGATGCGAACAGGAACACAAGGCCTCATATGCTTTCATACATTTCCAATAACTCCGCACGTATCTCTCATTTCTCCAGGCATGTTTCGTGGCAAGTCGGAGAGTAAATTAAAATGAAACTACGGGTGGTACAAGAGCCGGCGGTCGGCCACCCGAACGCCGTCTTGCCGACCGCTGTGCAGCACCCCCCCCCCCACCCATCAACCCCCGCCCGTCACGACCGCCGGCGCCGGGCGCCATGCCCATTCTGGAAATCCGTCGGCCTTTGGCCTTCACAGAGTGTCGCACCGAGGTACGTCGTCGTGTCGTTTGGGTTCGGTTTTGTCTGCGGGGAGCACGGGGGTGCGGTGGTGGGGCGGGACGGGGCGGCCGGGCGGGGGGGGGGGGGGGGGGGGGGGGGGGGGGGCGGGGGGGGGGGGGGGGGGCACGTGGGTGCTTCGTACATTGCGTGAGGCGCGATCGGTCATTTTTTGCTCTTTGTCTCGGTGTATTTTAATCGTAAAATGTATTTCCTCTCCCGTGTGTACGACCTACAGGTGGAGATCATGTTCATGCAACAAAAAGTCGATGCTCTATGCTTGACTTGTCCATGTGACCCCCCCTGCCTTTTTTCGTTTCCACTGTGTGCGTGTTATCGTGTTCGGCTCTTGTCCGGCATTCCGGGTGTCGCTGGGTATGGCTTGTAGCGGGCCGTGTGGATGGCGGCGGTGGGGGCGGGAGGGCGTGAAGCGTCAGGTCTTTGTTATACATCGGATCGCGCTGCAAAATATGCACAGGCAGACGCGCCGTTTTTTTCTTCCCTCTACGGCCACTCTCCCCCTAGGTGGACAGTCTTGCCCCTTCTTTTGTCAGGGATTGAGACAGGAGCTCAACTGTTGCGACAGTTGGGGGGAGGGACAGGGGCGTGGCGATTACGATGACAACAACACGCGAAAAGCAACAGACAGCCAAATAGCTATCGAGTTTGATGTGCGAGGAATTATCGTTTCAGCCAATTAACAGGTGCGGAATTGGAAACAGGTCTCCTTCGGACAGACGGCGAGTCCAGCGGCCTGATCCAGGTCGTTCGGGACCCCCCTGCAGACCCTTCGTCTCCCTCCGTTTCCCGTCGTTTTTCCTCGTTCTTCGTCGTTTCTCGGGCGTTCCGCATCAGATCTGCGTCGAGCGCCGGCTCTGGGCCGCCGCACTTTTGTAAAACAGGTCCGATACAGGCAGAAAAGTATCAGAGACAGGCACGACCACAACAGAGGGATGATCGTTCAACGACCATGAAATCGGTTCAAGTTAGGTTGGGACCAATGCGCTCGCAGCAGGGCAGCCGGGGCACTCTTTCCTTGATCGATTCTCTGACACTGTGAGTATCAGTCCGATGTTTCCAAGCACCTGGCCTCAGATGTAGTTTAATTTGTTCCTTAAAAGGAGTCAGTCCGTACTTCGCACTCTTGTTCTGGTTCCCATTGTGTTTGTGTTGTTGTTTGGATCGGCCAGAACTGGGGTGTCTGCAACACCTTCCCCTGTCGTCTCTCAAGCTCAGGCAAACACAGCCGTGGACTCGACCTGAGTTCCCACGTATCACTTGCTTCCTTTGCTCGCCCGCCTACCCAACCAGCGAAAACGCGAGCCTCGCCCGAGTCCCCACCGCCTTACTCCGTTGCGGTCAACGCCTATGTAAACGAAACCGTGAGCCCGGCTCGAGTTCCTACCCACCACTTGCTTCCTCATTTTCCTCCCCCACTCAGCCAGCGAAACTGTGAGCCCAGCTCAAGTCGCCACGCACCACGTTTATCCACTACCCGCCATCGCCCAACCATACGGAGCCGTCTTCCTCGTTTGACTTGGAGCCCCAAACAGTTCTCCCACCGCCGTTGTCTTGTCCACGTGTCGAAGCGTCCCGAACGAGGTGCCGTTGGCCCCACCAGTTTTAGACGCTCTTTTTCACCGTCGTTGTTTATTACTCATCCTCAGATGACCCATCCTTGTTCTCCGAGGCCCCACCTGGAGTAGAAATAATAACTTCATCTGTGTCCACGATGGCGTCCTCCTCATCTTTCGCCACAAACAATGCACGCATACCCTCCCGCGCGTCATCCTCTGTCTACCCCACCACCACCTCCCGTCCAAGAGCAGTCCTCTTCAGAAGAGAAAGCACCTCGTTCACGTCCCCCTCCACATTTAAAGAATCCTTCCTGTACTTGGTGTGCAGGGAACTCACAGTATCACTCATAGCATCGTGCAGAATCGTTGATTTTAACCAGCAGGGCGCACAGGACGCACTCATTACCTTCTCCCACTCCTCTTGATATAACGTGGCTGCGTTCATGAGGTGGGCCTGACTGCACCCGGACAGCACGGAATTCCGCGCCGGGCGCGGCGCCTGGTCAGGAGAGGAGAGGACGGTGGCCAAGAGGTCCGCCTGCGTGGCGACGTCGGCCGCGTCGTCGACAACCTCAAGCGCAGGCAACCGCAGCTCTCCGTACACCAGAAATACGTCCGTCGTCGGGTTGATCCACAACGACTCGTTCTCAGTGCGGAAGCCAAAAGGCGCCGGCGGGGTGCCGGAGGGCGGGGAAACCGGCTGGGTCGACGGGGGCGTGGTGGGGGGGGTGGGGGGAGGTCGGGGTGGCGCGTCGGAAAGGGGTGGCGAATCTATCGGCACTGGAAACAGCAGCAAGATGATAGCCAAAAGGCCTCTCTTGTAGCGGCGCTTGAGCGCCGCAATCACACCAGCGTCCATCGGCTGGTAGCCGGCCGTCGTGCTGGGGGGAAGATATACTTGCTTATCGTCATTGGCCGTCAGTGCAACTTCGTGCGTTGAGGAGTTGTCCATTATTAGAGCGCATTGCGCGCCCGGATGCCGCTTCCGCAGCGCCGGTAGGAATACGGTACTTTATCACCGAGCGTAAAAGTGTGTGTCCATCCACGCTTTTTTCTGGTAGAAGTAGGGGAGGGGGCACCAGTTGCCGGCCCCGAGGAAACACAGCGGCTTGACGTCCTCGCGAACCATCTCCACGGGATCTTGTGGCTTCCAGTCCCATTGGTGCACAGGACGAGGGTGACTTGACCCGTATGCCGCATGGCTTTCGTGCCGCGATCCCGTCTAAGGTCCTTGCGGGGCACATACAGCCGTTCCGCCAAAAACCTCGCACTGGGCTGGGACACAGAGTGACATGAAAATCATGTGCATTGTCGCAGGATTGGCTTGATACGCCGTCTGAAATGCAACGTGGATCGCAACAGCCGGACAAACACCACCCGCGCACCGCAAAACTGCACACAGAGCCTCGACCGAGGCACCCCGTTGACCTCGAACCGACGGAGAAGAAACGATTACCAGCTTGGTCACCCTCAGGCCCGCTGTGTGCCGGCAACAGGCAGAGATCCGCGGCACGCAGCCGTGTGGTGGGATCAAGTCCACGTTGGCCTTCGTCCAACTTTA
>ENA-ORXR01002967-ORXR01002967.1-marine-metagenome-genome-assembly--contig:-NODE-2967-length-15616-cov-11.225368_pt1 | contig 15616 bp, 15 predicted proteins | sample MGYA00237866_ERZ511479 | MGnify/ENA metagenome assembly ERZ511479 | reverse complement strand
AATCGTCACGCCTGCCGCGACCGCCCGACCCCGCGCCCACGCCTCCATCTGTGCAATCTCCTTCTCCCGACCGACTGTCGTTTGCCGGGGTCCTGCATTGTTCTGTCGGAGGAGTCCGTCGCTCGGCTTGGTCGCCTTCCGCGGGCCGGCTGCAGACGGCCGCCGATGCTGTCCGTTGTCCAGCGCCACGTCAGCGGAGGGCTGGAGCTCCAGCGCCGCGCGCTGCACGAATTGTAGGCACGTCCCCAGGAATGAGTCGGCTGTACATTGGGCTTGCGTGTGGTTAAACCACCCGCGCCACGCCTCAAGGGCCTGTTCTCCGTAGGAGCCGCGGGAACAGAAGCGGCGAAGGAACACTGGCGCCTGGTGCGCCAGCGCGTGTAGCTTTGGTGTAATGCTCAGCCACGGGAAGGCAGCCTGCAGCGGGGGGCACAGGACCAACGCCCCCAACTCAAAGGCAGCTGCCTCTTCCACGGATACGTCCTGGTCCCCGTTGAGGGTTTTGGTGAGTGCCGCCCATGTCACCCACGCACCGCGCAGGGCTTCCAGTTGATTTGCTGGAAATTACGGTGCGAGAGCAACGCACACGACATGTGACCGCTCCGCAACACGATGGGAAGCCCGCCCTTCAAAGCCACCACCGTGATAGGCGACCGGTCGGACGCGCACCTCGTCAAGCAGGGCCCGTCCAATAGCCGTGGCAGCTGCCACAGACGATGCCCGCCCGAGAGCTGCGTACGTGGCCTCGATGCCCAGGCGCACCAATACTTGTGTAACGCCCAACGTCAAATGAAGTGGTGCTGCAACGATATGGCACGGGTAGATGTCGAAAAGGGGGCACGACTCAATGGACAGGTGCTCCGTCAGCGTCCGTGGGATGGGAAACGATGCATTGGGACCCGTCTCGTAGGCCAGGATCGCATCCTTCAACTGTTTTTGCGTCCGTAGTTGTGTCGGCGCCACAGCCACGGCTTGTATGGAGCCGTACTCCAGCGCCAGAGCCTCGTTGGCCTCGCCCGAGCGGGCCACGACTGGACACCACGGGCAGGAGCAGCGCGCGGATGCACCCTTGTGGCCCAAGAACGCCGATAGGAATGCCAAGTCCCCGCCCAAAAATAGACGCACCGCCCGCAGCGTACCACCAACGAACAGACCGTGGTCCAATAGTTCTTGCAGGTCCCCTGCCCATGGACCAATCATCTTGTGGAGCTCCTCATTGCTGTCATTGACACAAGGCAGCGTTGACAGGACGATGGAGTTCGCCCGAGCCATGGGGCGCTCTTGATTGGGAGTTGTCAGAACAAGCTTGGATGTGGCGGTGCCGCGACCCCCCTTGTACAGGCTGACGCACACGGGCACGTCAGCCGTCGAGTCGCAGTGCTGCTCATACGGCAGCTCAGGGCACGGCCGAAAACCCTTCGTGTGGGGCACGGGCAGGCCATCAAGGCCCCGCAGGAGGCGCTCCCTGAACTGACCGCTGGAAGACAGGTCTTCGAACAGGCTCTCCAGAGCGACGCGTAGGCTTACCAGGTGCGCTCCCCGGTCGTCCGATCACACCTGCCGCCCAGGCTCGTGGGATCGTCACGGCTCCCAGAGTGCCCATCCAAATGCTTTTTGGATGGGCTTGGATGGGCCTTGGATGGGAACCTGGATGACAATGGGCGATTCCAGCCCATCCATCCCCATCCGTCCCCATCCGGGATGGGGTCGGGATGGGGAATTGGATGGACGTTCCCAGGAGATGGCATAGTGCCCAGTTCCGCCCGTGAGTTCTTCGAGTCAAGGTAGCCCGCTCGAGAGACAGCGCGTGATCCTCGGCAGGCATGTCCATTTCTTGATGACGCAGTGCTCGAGAGGATAGAACACCTCTTTCATTGGCCACGAACTCGATGTAATTCAGCCAATAGCTGATGCATGAGACACGGGCGGACTGACAGCTCCCCACGACGTACGGGACGATGCGCCGCTTCTTTTTGTCGGCGTTATACCTCGGCAGCAGCTGATGCGTTCTTGCTGCCCCTGGCGGGGCGTTGTGCTTATCCCTTTTCTCTATCAAAACCTATCAAGAGCCATGGTCAATGAGCTGCTCGAGCGACGCGAGCGGCAGTCACAAAGCATGGCTAAAGTCACAAACAAGCATCCCTCGCAATCTTCGTCACCGCGTGTGCGCAGAGCATACGACGCCGTCAGTGCGCCTATTCCTCCTCGTCGTCCTCGGCATGCCCACCAAAACCCTCTCTGTCTTCGTCGTCGCTAGAGCTGTCATCGCGTCGTCCGAGTCCCCATAGTCACTCGACGAGTGGCTCCCACCGACGTCGGCGCTCCCATCCGTCGTGTCGCTGTCACTTCCAGCGCTGCTTCCTCCGTCGCTCACCCCCCCGCCCTCCTTGAGGCCAATCATGGCAGCCCCGGCTAGATGGTTGGTGTCGTCGTCCACGTCGATAACGACATTCGAGGGCGGGGGAAAAGCCGATTGGCCCGACACGCGGCCGTCATCGTCGCCGCCGACGCCATAGTCGTCTGCGCAGTTGCGCGTCACCGCCGCAGGGGCACCACCGAGGCCGGGCACAGAGCACGCACGCAGCTCACTGGTGCTCGTTCTCGCGCGGTGGCGACGCACCGACTTGGGGGGCACGGAGACGGGCGCCACGTCCGCCGACGAGTTGTCGGTCGGTGCGGTGAACATCCACCTGCCGTTAGCGAGGGGCGCCACGATTGCCGGATCAATGGCGTCCATGATACGAAATCCGGCATGGACGTTCTTGTTCTTGTAGTTCTTGGACAAGTGGCTGACGGACGCCACAAACTCGGCCACCCAGTGCATGTAGGAGCCGCTGCCATTGCCGTTGCGCCCGCGCTGGCGCTTGCCCAGCGCGATCTCGAACTCGTTCTTCACGAAGGCACCAATCAGTGCGTGATGGCCCACGACCATGTCGACGTGCGAGCGACCGCCCGCGTCCTTGTTCTTGACGATGCGGGCTCTGCCGCCAATCTTCGTAAACACGCTCTTCGCCGCCGCCACGTCAGCCTTCTCGCCTTTGCACGACGTCAGAAAGCGGTCCTGCTTGTACCACTTGTTGGCCTTCGCTACCGGCAAGGGGTTGTAGGAAAACCCGAGGACCTTGAAATACGGCTTCAACACATACTCTCGGAACTGCGCCACGGTGTGCGGCACGGTCGATGAAATCACGGTGAGAGGACGCTTGAGGACGGGCGCGGCCCTCTTCGAGGACGAGGGGAAGTAGATGTGGTTCATGAGGTAACTGTGCGCCTCGTCAGCCAAAATAGCGAACTCCTTGACCGCCTCCGCGTTGATCACGGCGGCCGCCGTGTCGGGGTCCATAAGCACGTCGCGGGATACGACGGTGGTGGCAAAAAGGTGCTTGACGGCGGGGCGAACAGGGCGCCGAAGCTGGGAGGCCTTGGCCTCCTTATCGAGCGCCAGCTCCATGGCGACCGCCTTCGCCGCCTCGCGCTTGTCAAAGGGCTTAACGTCCGTGACGCGTCCGCCGCAATCGCTCTTCGCGCCCCTAGCGCCGCCGTCCTTTTTTTTGTCCGTGTTCGACCGCGACCGTTCCGCCCCGTCCTTAATCTCGGCCCGCATGGAGGCCACGGTCATGGCCGTGCGCTCGTTCCCCTGGCCTTGCGCGTCAACGCTCTCCGCTAGGCGTTTCGTACTGGTCTTGAGGTGCTCAATCTGCACAGTTGACTCTTTGAGAGCCACCCACAGAGCCTTGTTGCCATCACGAACGGCCTTGGCATGTTGGAGCTCACAAGCTTCCAGGTGGCCTCGGCCTCGGCCGCCTTAGCCGCCTTAGCGGGCGACTCACTGGCCGCGGCAGACCCACTGCCATCACAGTTGGCGGCCGACGCCTCGGCTGCCTTCTTCATCTTCTTTGCGGGCGGCACCGCCGACTTGGCTGTCGGCACCTTCGTCTGACGCCGCCTGGAGCCTCCCCCGACCGCGGTGCTGCCGCGTCGGCGACGCGGGGCTGGGGGTGTAGGAAACGGGGCAGCCAGAGAGGCCGACAGTGGCGAGACAGCCGCCGCCGCCGCCGCCGCCGCGCCCATCTCCCGCTACGCAACAGAGGTAAAAATGGACGGCGGGAGATTTGGGTCGTCTTCGGACTCGCGCGCAGGCGTCCAGGGTGCCGTCAGCACCTGCGCAGCCGTCCACGGCGCCGCCACTGCTTGGCTCGGCGACAGGTGCCACGTCGGTGGCGCCGTGGGCAGCGGCGATGCTGACGCCAGCGGCGGCAGCACAGGGCCCTGATGGTGCGCCGGTGACGCCTGCGCGTACGACAAAGCGCGGTCGTGCGTGGGGGTGGCCGATAGCGACGCAGACGGCATGGCGAGCGGAGAAGACGGGGGCGAAGTCGGCTTGAGACGCGGGGGAGACGACGTATGGTGGGTCGGGATTTTGATCGGGGAGTTGTCGAACGGAACGAGGCCGTGGCGCCCCAGACGGCCCACCTCCGTATCCCCGGCGTCCCCTCCGTGGCGGAGCCCACCGACCAGGTTCCAAGTGGTCTGGGACCCGTCCTTCGCCTCGCCACCCGGCGGCGGCGCGAGGGGCCCGCGCGTAGGCGGGCTCCTGCGGTTGTCCACGCAGTCCACCGCGAGCCCGCCCAGAGCGGCGGCTGCAGCTCCGGGAGCGGGAATGGGAAGAGCCGGCAGCGGCAGCGGCTGCGGCGCGACGTGGGAGTAGCGCGGGTCAGGCGCAATGCCGTTCGCCTCACCGACTTGCGACTCGGGCATGTGGGAGTGCAGCTGCGGCGCGTCAGAGGCGGCGGCTTGGGGCGGCGGCTCCGCATTCGAGGCGACCTCGGGGGAGCCATCTTGGCGCTCGTCGGTGGAGTCCGCCGGGAGTTCCGCCAGGCGCCGCTGTTCCGCCTCCCAGGCGAGCATTGAAGCCACCGCCGACATGCGCGGGGCGCACCCGGTGGGAAGGTAGACACGCATTGGGACCAGAAAATAGGTACAGAGGGTCGAACAACATGGAAAAAGGGCAGCGCAGAGATGGGAGCGTAGCGAACAGGGCGAGGGTAGCGAACAGTGCGTCAGGTGAAGGGTGGGCTCGAGTCAGTCGCGGCTTGTGGGCATGGTGGATACGAGACGGCACTCCAATCATCCCCTCCGAGTACCGCTTAAGTACCATGAATGCGGCTTGATGTGACAGCCGAGGCGGCTGCAGAAAAAGTGCCCACAGTCGCTCCCAGCGCACCAGCTAGGGAAGGGTGGCTCCGGGCGCCTAGGGACGACTACACGAGGTGGGCTGTGCGCATGCGCGGGCGCAGGCCGCCAAAAACTCCAATGCAAAGGGCGACGTTGGGGGCATGGGGGGGGGGTGCAGCGAGGGGGTCGTGTGAGGGCGCCGAGAAAGCGCGGGCAGACTCGCCGGGCGGGAAAAGCGGATGCAACAGGCTCCAAGTTGGTCATGAGAAGACGGTGCGGGGCGCTCATGTATTACTAAGAGAAAAAGCGATCAGCGCCGTCAGCAGTAAACAGGGAGAAAACAGCGAGCGCACACAGCAATGTCACGGCTGTAGAAAGGGGGCTGTCAAAGGAAGGTGTCAGCGAGTGGCGAGCATAGTCACCATAGCCCACCAAAACAGGGGGGGGGGATTGGGGGCACCAAAGGAGGCCTCGTGCGGGGAAGCAGACAGCGACCTGGGCAAAGCACGGCCGGGGAAAAGTCGACTAAGCGAAGCACACGCAGCCGAACCACGTACCCTGCAGGCCCCCTGTCGCAAACCGACCGAGGGCAAATGGCGGGGGGGGGGGACAGTGCGCTTTAGCCAGCGCCTCAGAACGATCGCTGGCGCAGGGGGGAGCTTGGGCACGTCTCTTGACAAACGGTCCACAGGAACCGCACAGCCGCAGAGTGAGCGTGTGTCTTGGCGCCTTTTCACGCCGTCTCAGAACGGTCGACGGCCGCGGGTTAACCTGGCTTCTATTGAGTGCAATCGATCGGCGAGGACCCGACTGGACTGCACTTGTGGTCTTCAACTGCGTCTATTTGATTGCGACACGGGTGACTTTCTGGGTGGCGAAAAATCATTGGGCGTCGGTGTGTGCGAAGCGATGCAGTTGTGAGCGGCAGAGAGGATTCGGGATGGAATGTCCGACAAATTAAAGTTGACATATTCGACGACTTCAAGCAAGTCGTGACTCGATCGTTCCAATCCAGTGAGTTTTCTACTGTCAAATTTTGTGGTGCCTTGCACTGTGCGACCAAGTGCGACGCGACCCCGAGCTTTCCCATCCATCTTGTCTTGGATGAGACGCAGCGTCGTCGTGCGTTTGAGAACTGCAGGGGGTGCGTCGGTCCTGCTTTTCTCACCGCTGGACAGGGTCTGGCCCCCTCTCGACACCCGACACTGTGGCCCACCTCGCCTGTCAAGCTGATTCGCTGCCCCTGCATGGTGGACCACAGGTATCCGTGCGCCCCCCGCCCGCGCAACGGAATGGCCAGACTCGCCCTTGAGCGCGACGTTCACACCACGGCACGTACCATGCGCCATCGTGGTAGCACACCGCCCTGTTTGCGTCTTTGTGATGATGACGGCGCACGCAATCAGGGCGGTCTACGACCTGTGACGCCACTGCCTGACCACCGTGACATGGGACAGGTACGTTTCACCTCACTGATTGTTGTGCGTAGCTTCTGACTTGGCACACGCGGGGGACACTCGGACCAGTCTGCCGTGCGTGTAACACCTGAAACAGTGGCGAGGCTGTTCCACGGCTGCATATCCGACCGTCTCTTTGCTGATCACGATGGCGGCCGTCGTAAACGGCCGCTTCTACTTCGTGTTGCGTATGTGTGTGCCTGATGCTTCGGTGGTTGTGTCGGTTTTCATGCTGACAACGTGTGGCGCCACTGTTGCCTTTGCTTCCTGTCGCTTGACGCTTTGGCACACACCCTTTGGGACAGTCTACTACCTGCATCCGATTACTGTCCAGCTCTGGCGCCCGGGCTGCTCAGGCCGATTGACAGAGCCGGTCGTCGGTGGAGCACGCCGGTGCGCTAGCGGACACGACGCACCCCATGTGCTCGGGGTTGGTTGGCGGGTGCTCAACGGTACGACGCCGCGTCTCTCTGAATGCGCGCTCTATCGTGCTTACGGCCTTTTGGCGATATGCATGTGCGTATGTCGTTGTGAATTTTGCCTCGTACGGGTCGCTAGATGGGGGTGTGCAGTGGGCTGGCTCCATACCTCTTTTGGCCGTCAATCTGACTTTCAACTGTTGTGCGTACGACGTACTTCCTCACTAATATGGTTTTGCGTGCTTGTTCTATGAGCCATCTCCAGGCCCCGCATGTCCGACGTTCCACCAACGCGTCCATTTCTCGTCTGCCCGTGTGGGTATGACACCGACTTTCTGTCGGTGCTCCGCCGGCACCAGTACGTCGTCCTTGGAGGCCTGGTCCGCCACCACACACAACTTCCCCGCCGTCGAAGCCGCGAGGCTTCTACGAATGCCAGGGACTCGTCTATACATGGTGGTCAGGGTGGTCAGGTATCGAACGGCAATGTGGCCGACGATGAGTCGGAAGCGCTCTCGAGGCCTTCGGATGCTCACGTCCCGGGGGCGCCGTCTACCCCGCCGGCGTCGTCTGAGTCTGAGTCCACCGCGCACAGCGCGGTTGAGTCGCAGTTGCGTACTCTGCTGGAGCTCACCCGCGTCCTTGCACCCCCAGCTGGCGGCGGCGGCTTTACAGCTGACGCGGTGCCTGAGTACCTTTACTCTTCCGTGGGGCTTCATGTTCGCGCCCTGTACGAGGCGCTTGGTGATGCCTGCCAAGCTGAGCCGATTGCCACCCGCCGAAAGCGCGCAAAAACGGGGCGCTTCAACTCCGTGCGCCTGAGGGCGCTGCAGCGGTTTGTGCTTCAGGTTGGTGGTGCAGGTCTTTCGGAGAAGGACCAGGAGTTCCTTTAAGAGTTCCTAGACGTGTGGGACGGCACCAAGGCGGGTATGGCGGAGGACGCGGGTCATCATAAGACCCTTCGCTTTGCGTTCCCGTCCGTCCAGGCGTTCAAAGACGCGTTGCGTGACGACTTGGACGATGCCGCACTCAACGCGCGATGGAAAAAGGTCCGCCTCGTGGAGGGTGGCGTCGCGTACGAGGCTTACTTTCGGGATGTCCTGCAAGTCATTTGGGCCCTTCTTAAGAAAGGTAAAATCCAATGGTGGAGTGGCATTGCCGGTCCCGAGCCGCCCACTGACAAGCGCGAGTCGCCTTTGGACGGTGACGCGTTTCGGCTGTGTGAAGACCTCGTTACGAGGAACAGGGATGAGCTGGCCTGTGTACTCGGCCTGCATGTCTTCTCCGATAGCAGCCAGGTGTACATGTCTGGTGGTACGTTCTATGTCACTCTGGAGGGATTTTTGCCCCGCGACGCGCATTGGACTGTACCCTGCTGGGTAGGTACGTCACTCTTGAGATCCTGCTCCTCCAGATTTTGACAATGACCTTGTTGTGTCAGCCCTGACGCTTTGCACTGTACTGTTTGTTCCGCATGGCTTAGCACACAAGCTATACCCCGTACGTGTGCGTCTTGTGAACGACGTGTCGGGTGCGGTCGAGTGGGTGACCGTTGCATACGTACCGATTGTGAAGAAGCTCCAAGAGCCGGGGGCGGACGAGCGAGCCCGGATTCGGCGGTGCGGGATCTTGCAGACGTTCATCTATGCCGCGCTCACCCACGTGATAGGCCGGAGCCATACTGGCTTCCATGTCAATGCCAACGGCCAGAAGGCGCTGGCCTTCCCCCGCGTACTATTTTACGTCTGCGACCAGCCAGAGGAGAGAGCGGTGCTCGGGCTCAAGGGCGGTCAGTGCACGTATCCGTGCACGACGTGCATGGCCAAGATTGACATCATCAAAGCGCCCCAGGCCGCCGACGCGGAGGACCGCAACGTAATCAACACGCTTTCCAACCAATTAGAGGCTTATGAGCACACGCGGCGGCAGCGGCAGCGGCAGCGGCGGGTCGCGCTCAGCGCCATGGATTCAACTTCAGGCGGCGTACCTGGCCTCGCTGGACTGGCCGGCCTTAGCACGGCGCCGACCCTTCTCTACAAGATGATCGGGTTCGATGTGCTCCACGTAAGTTTTCCGTCGGTTTTTGCGTGTGTCCATGAGTGGTGGATGCCCTACCCATCCGCATCCGCCGACCGTGTACCCTTTCTCTTTTCAAGCGCCATCTAACACAGTGCACTGCTCTCCTTGGGTTGAGACGAAAGTCCTGCATACGTTCGCTCTTCCAGGTGCTCGATGTTGGCGTGACTCGAATGTTGGTGCATCGCCTCGTGCGTGTGATTCCGTATTTGTGCAATGGGTAAAAACCACCGGCTGAATCGGGCACAGCGACGCGCCGCGTTGCATTTCGGCGGCTGCTGAGCTTGGGTCGCCGCAGAAAAGCCTGCCGCACACCACCGGGGTACGCCGAGGCACAAGGCCGTGTTGCACTGCCTGCTCTTGTATCATTCTTTGGTGTCCATCACACATCTCGAGCGCACCCGCATGCTCGTCCCCACTATTTTGAGCTATAGTGCTGTGTTTCACTTGTGCTCTATCGCTTCTCTTTGCCCTCCATTGTACCCGTCCCTTCTCTGTTTCTTTTTTTCTTGCAGGTACATTGTCAGAGCCAACGAGAAGCAGGCCGTCTTTAAGGGAAAGCAACAAAGGGACGGAGTCTCTATCATTGCCTTCATCGTGACTGGGATCTTTGGCGCAGACGGCGACGAGGATGCTGGCCGCGCGTTCGCGGTAGACTACGAGGCGGAGCGTGCGGCAGCAGCTCATTTGAACAATGTGGAAGGCTACGAGGCGGACGGCGACCATGTCGCTGCAAAGGTAGGCAAGAACTTTGTGTTCGACTGGCAGGCGTACCACCAGGTATGGGGTGACACCCCGTACACATCGCTGTCACATCTATGTTTGCGGAGTACGCAGTGCTTTACGCCCGTATCGCCGGTCGAACAAACTCGGCGAAGCCGCCACCCATGACGCTGACGGAGGGCATCAGCATCAGCGAGCAGGCCAAGGCCTTCGTCAGCAAATTCGTGACTCCCATCCTCGGGCATATTGCGTCCGTCAAGATGCACAAGCTGCTTTGCCATATTGCCGACGTCATCAAGTGGCACGGGAGCGTGCAAAACTGCAACACCGCTATCAACGAGAGCGAGCTCAAGGCGGACAAGCCCTACTACTTCCGCACTAACAAAGACGGGCGCACGTTTACGAGGCAGCTCGTGGTCCACGCGCATGGCGCGCGTGGCATTCTCGCACGCCATGTGAAGGAAGACGAGGCAGCCTCCGCTGCTTGGCAAGCTGAACTTAATCGAAGAGAGCAGCAGCAGCGCTCGGCAACGGCGGACGCGGCGGCCAGAAACGACAGGGGGTCCGCTGCGGCGGCAACTTGGGCGGCGCCGGTCACGCCTGCACGGGCGAGGGCATCACAAGGTCACTCGACGGCGCCCATTGGGGCGCTTGCAGAGTCCGCCGCGCTGCGCGGGACGGCGTTGGACTCCGCCCGGCAGGCGCTCGAGGACGAACGCCTACGAAAGAAGCGGATGTACAACATCTCCAACGTGACGGTTGGCGACTGGGCGCGGCGCCCCGACTTGGCCAGCGTCGGGGCACTCCTGAGGATGTCATCTAGTCGCGAAGTCCGTGTTGCAACCCGAAAGCGCATTCAAGCGCGGTTGGAGTGTGGTACGCGTTTTCAGCAGATGCTAAGAGCAGCAGAGGACTACCTCGGTGCCCTGTGGCCCGCCTCCTGCGACCGCCTCGCCCGTCGCCGGCATTCCGCCGTTGACACCAATTTCGTCGCTCGCCTCTGTGTCACTAACGGAGTCGACAAACGTCTTGCGGTACCAAACCGGCCAGTTCTCGATACGTTTCTGCTCCTCGGCAAATCGCTCTTGTTCGCGCGCCATCTCTGCGGCAGGCATTGCCGCCATCGCCTCTTTGAGCTCATCCATTTCTCTTTTGTCGTCGTCGAGCTTTTCTCTGTGCATGGCCACTACATTGCCCACCGCTTGTTGGTAGACGGTCACCAAAATGAAGTTCCTCTGCTTCATTAATCGCAGGAAGTTTTGCACGCCGCGAGCCGCCGCGTTCCTCTCCTCGGACGCCGACGAGTTCTCCGCCTTGACCGACGTGTACGAGTCTGGGCGCATCACCTTGGAGCACCACACATGGTTCATCAGCCAATGGAAGCGGTCCATCACAAAGGCAAGGAAAATAGCAATGAAGGGGAGACGGCACAGAGCCAATTTGAGAGTAGCGCACGCAAAGTCATAAAAGATGCGGTCGGGCATGCTCGGCATGCGCTGAGCCACAAACTCAATGGGCATGCGCTGACTCTCCGAGCCCTCGAGCGCGACGACGCCGACCGTCTTCGGGTGCGGGCACGTGCATACCGCGCAGAAGGTGCCGCCCGTCCACCGGTTGGCCACGCCCATCCCGTGATTGCACTGAGGCGCCTCGTCATCCGCGCTCCCCGCCACGGCCAAAAAGTCAGGCATGGGCCGGATGAGCGGGAAGCTCGGCGCCCCCTGGCCGGACGCCAAAAAGTCGAGGGCGGCGCGCGCGCGGTCCCCGTACACGGCTAAGAACTGCTCCCACGACTCATTCATTCGCAGCCACCGATGCGTGTATTCGTGCGGGTGGAAGGAGGACGTTGCAGGTGCCGCCGCCATTTCCTCGCGGGTTGCAATGATCATGTTGCCGTCCGCATCCTTGGCCATCCTCATGTCAGCATCATTTGTTACAAACGCCGTGTACCGCTCTGACGTCTCGCACAGGGCTAGCAGCAAGTTAAGGAGCACCTTGCAGACACGTGGCTGCCGGCAGAGAGCGGGGTAGAGCGACAGCACGGCGCCGCGCAACAACCGTGACTCAACCACCGCCGGGTGCGTCAGAGCCAGCCTGAGGTCCGCAGCGATGAATGGCTCGGCCGACAGAGCCGCCACCATCTGGCTCACCGCGGTCCAGTCCCCAAAAGGGGCCCACGCAACGACTGGATCCACGGCGACGGCGCGCGCAAAGTCGACCAGCCGGTCGGCGGATCCCGCCGTGGCGGCGATGGCGACGGTAGGCCGCAGAAGGGCGCGCTTGCGACGTGCCTCCCCCGCAGCGCCGCCGGCGTCGGCAAGGACGGGGTCTGCCACGTCCGATTCAAACGCGGAGAGGTGCCTCCGACGCACGGGAGCCGCCAGCTCGTCGCCGTTGGCGACCCCCTCGTCGCCGATCGCCTCTGGCGTCTCATCGTCCGACCCGCTGTCCTCGTCGGCCACCGAGACCACCGCCTTGACGCGGTCCAGAGGGGCGTGGGCACCCTGTTACGCCACTCCCTCGACGAGCTCAGGATGGTCAAGGCCACTTTTCGAGCCGCCCGACCGCAGCGAAAGAGCTCACGAAAAAAGTCAATCAGAGCAGGGTGCACTCCCCCGTCTTGCTTGGGGTCAAACCCGCGCTCCCCACCCCGCCCCTCGATGGAGGGATATTCGCCGGCAAAGTTGACCGCCTGCCCCGAAACTTCCACATCACCCGCCAGCACAGCCAGGGCGATCACATGGCCGCGCACGGCCGAGAGCGTCTGCAAGGACGCCGCTCGGATGGCGTCGTGCTGCGTCGTTGCGGAGGTCATGACCGAGCCCAGCGCGCGTGCAACAGCCGAGTCAGTGATGAGCAACGCCATGACGGAGGCGCGCTTGATAGGCCGGAGCTTGAGGGCTACGCGCTTCATCGGCATCTTGTAGCGCAGCTTGAACCCCAGCTGCAAGCCGTCGAAGCAGATGAACTGCAAGCTGCCGTCCGGCCGGGTGCAGCGCGCGCAGGTGCTCACAGCCAATGGGAGCCCCTCGATGACGAGATAGATGTATAGCAGCGAAGCGGTGCGGAAGAGCGGCAACGACCGCAAATTGTCGAGGGACTGCGGGTACGTATAGGCCTTCATCAGCTGGTGGAAGGCCGAGCGCAGCTCCCACGTCGCCGAAAGCGATGAGGCGTTACCGCAGAGGTTGATGGTGCTCTCAAACAAAAACACCTGGGTGTAGGCCGTCACTTGCGAGACCAGGATGAGCCCCTCCTCGTAACCGTCCGTGACGCACACCGACTTGCACTTGGAGCATGTCCACTCCTGGACTTTGGAAGCCACCGCGCCGTGCCCGAACTCAACCATGCCGAGGCGGCTCGACACGTGCTCGCCCCCCCACTGCGTCTGGCAGCCACTGCACTCGCGGGGGGCACGCAACAGGACGGTGGTTCCCGCCTCGGCGGCTCTCAAGACCCGCGCGTGTCCAGCGAGGCCGCGCTTGGACGGTACAAGCGGCCGCGGGCGCTTTGAGTAGATCGTGCTGACCCGGCGGCGGGCTGTGCGACCGAGGCCGGCAATAAGATCGTTTTCGTCGTTGGAGGCCTCGGACTGGTTGTTTCCGCTCGCCTTCCGCGCCGCGTGCGAGTGTGTGCATGATCCCGGCCCTTGATGGCACGCGTGGCACTGCCACAGCGCCTTGGTCTTGGACGTTTTGCGTCTGACGACCGCAAACGGCCAGCTGCCGCCGTCCCGTCGGACAACGCAAAGGGAGCGGCCGTACATGACTGCCACGCCTTGGCTCAGTGCCGAAATGCGGATGTCCTCACTCAGCAGGCTGAGCACGTCGGCCAGGCCCAGCCCCGTCGCGTCCACCACCTCATGCAAAGCGCCGACGACAAAGGCCTTCTGGGAGCACCCATCCTGCCGGCAGTCCTCGTCGATCTGGCTGCAACACACGACAGCCTCATGCGCGTCCGCGATAAACACCTCCACTGCGAGGCCAGCGTCGCGCGCCTCGCTGTCATGCCCGCCCTGTCCTGGACTTTCAGCAGGGCCCCCACCACCCCACTGCGTCGCAGCGCCCACACCTTGCCAACCATGGCGGCGTCCGTCACGTTGTTATACTTGGCGCGCAACGCGGTGATGTCGGCGACGAGGGTACGTGGCAGCTGCTTGCTGCCGTCGTCCGCAGCCTCCCGGAGCTCTAGTGTGCTGATCAACTGTCGGCAAAAGAGCACGACGAGGATGGGCTGGACCATTGTGCGCACCTGCAGGCCCGGCCCGCGCTTGCGCCATTTGCCATCACTTTGGAAGCCGGGACGCCGCCGCGCCGACGGACGAGCAGCCGCCGAGCGCCCCGGCGGCAGAGGCGGCCAATCAGCATCCCCGGGAACCGCGCCATCGCTCTCCTCCGAGTGTGTCATGTTGCCGCCGGCTGACGAGGACGCGGAGGCATCCGACAACTCGTCCGAGGCCGACGACACATCGGACATGTCGCCCTCCTCCGCCCAATTTGGTAGGTGCGCGGCCTCTGTCGAGTCGTACGCGGCGCCCAATAGGTCCTCAGCGTTCAGGTCGAAGCAGTCGACCCCGTCGACCCGCGCCAACAGATTGGGTGGTGCAGCAGCTGGGCATGCACCAGCGGCACCCCCATTGTCACGACGACACGAATCCTGCCGCCCACTCAACAGCGCCTCGGTTTCGACAAAGTACACCGGCGGCGTCTCCTTGGCAGTCACTGAAGCCGGGCGCTCGGCGCCCCCCTCCATGCGTACCGCACGCAAGCCTAGGAAGAACAGCCCTCGCGGGGTCGGTGGGCGGGCGCGCGCGCGCGCGCGCAGCAGGGCGGGCAGGGACAGCGAGCAGATCCCGGCCTTGGACCACCACGGGAAAAACAAGCGACAGAAGGGATTAGAGGAAGACAGAGTCGCCCGTGGGAGGGGGGAAGAGAGGCGGGGGGGGGCGCCGCCAGGGCGGCGGCCGCGGCGGCACCGGCGGGTGGACGCGCGTGCGGGCTTGCGGGCGGGCGCGCGAGTGAGCGGGGACAGCAACCAGCGCACGGCCTCCTACCACGGGTGTCAAGAATAACAGCAGCAGGGCGCACAAGAAGACGGAGCCGCCCGTAGCCGGGCGGAAGTACGGCGGGGGGGGGGCGCTGGCGCGGCAGGGGCGGCGGCCGCGCCAGCTGACGGAAGCGCGTGCGGGTAGGCGGGCGGACTGCAGGGAGGGGAGGGCGGCCGGGGTGGCGGGGCGCGCGGGGACAGAAACAAGCGTCCGGCCGCCGGCCACGGGTGTCAGCAAAGTAACAGCAGCGCGAAGAGGAAGACAGAACCGCACGAGGGCGAGGCAAAACGTGGCCTGGGGGGGGGCGCGAGAGCGGCAGCGGCGGAGCCGGCCGTGCCGGCGGGCGGCAGCGCGTGCGGGAACAGAAACAAGCGTCCGGCCGCCGACCACGGATGTCAGCAAAGTAGCAGCAGGACGTAGAGGAAGACACAGCCACCCGTGGGCGAGGCAAAGAGCGGGGGGGGGGGACGCCGCCACGGAAGCGGCGGCGCCGGGGGCGGCGGGAGGGAGCACGTGCGGGCAGGCCGGCGGGCGCGCGCCCGGGGCATCGACCAGGGCCGAGCCGCCGATCACGGTGATCAAAATACACAACAGCGGAGCGGAGAGGAAGACGGAGCGGCCCGTGCGTGGGGGAAAGCGCGTGGTGGGGGGGCTGCGCGGCGCGGGGGGGGCGGCTCGGCGCGGTGGGGGCGGCGCGGCGCGGGGGCGGCAGCGCTGGG
>ENA-ORXR01002966-ORXR01002966.1-marine-metagenome-genome-assembly--contig:-NODE-2966-length-15621-cov-10.473044_pt1 | contig 15621 bp, 17 predicted proteins | sample MGYA00237866_ERZ511479 | MGnify/ENA metagenome assembly ERZ511479 | reverse complement strand
CTCCGCGACCGCCCTGGCCATCAGCAGCGTGCCACGACAAGAAGCGCGACAGAAAAAGGCCGCAACAACGCCACCAGAGCTCCGATACCGACTCGGCGCCGCCATCATTCAGGCCGGTTCGCTGGCCGCGGCACGCTCTTTTTCTTGCTGCGAAGAGGAGGCCTGCCGGTTCCGTTGACGCAGGCAAAAGGGGTTTTCACATGTACACCAGCATCAGCTTGTAGGACCTTGTTTTGCGAAGACGAAGGCACCGCCAACTCAGAAGGCATGTGCAGGCGGCGGCGGCTGGAGTTGGGCTTCTTGTTGCGCTTTGAGCTTTCGCTCAGGGCCCCATCCGCCCCGCCAGTGTTTTTCCCATCCGCAATGACAACGACTGCGTCAGCATCGTCTACGAAGGCCGGGGTCGCGGGTGCAACGCTCGACGATCGCGCCCGTTCGGGCCCGTCGTCAAATCGTGGCTCCATCGCCAGCGGGCCGCCTTTGACACCACCTAAAGTGGCCCCGGACGGGGCCACGTCATCTCACGATGCCAGGGGCTCCCTAGCCAGGCCATTCATGGTGACCCACGCCAGGCGGCTCACAGACACCGCAACGGGGATATCTGACTAGGAGAGTGGGACCCTCGCCATAGCAGAGCAGCTCGCGAATGGTTCGGCGGAGCGCAGAGAAGATGGGACAGAAGAAGGAATGTAGGGATAGACAGGCCTCAGCAGGGCGGCCCCCTCTGCGCTTACGTGATTGGTGGCCTTGGATGAGAATTCACTTCTACGGGACGCCTTTAGGCGTCCGCAGGCAGCCGATGGTCGCCACCCACGCCCTCAATCAGTGCCACAGTCCCCCAACCGCGGGCGCCTCGCAAGATGCTGAGCACCCTCCCGCTGCACCCGAAACAGCCGCGCACATAACAGAAAAATTGTGCAGTGGCATCATCAGCAATGGGGGCCGAGTCCGGCTGTTGTGTTGGCGATGGTCCGCGCGCGCCGAGGCCCACCAAACGATGCGGTCGGCTGTGCGGAAGCTCCGAGATGGCCGCACTGGCGTGTTCTAGGCATGGACAGAGTGTACCGCTGACATCCCCACAAGAACAGCAGCCAGGCCGCTTCAAGATACAAGATTTTCCGATCACATGCTGGCAATCACAACCAACGTTCACTCACAGGCTTCTGTCCGACTGAAAATATGATAGGTCTTGTGTGCAGTTGCGTAGGAAAACTAAATGTATGTGCTTGCACACCCAAGCTAGATCACTGCGTGCACCATGAAAATCGTTCATTCATCGCGACGCTAAAATAACAAGCCGCTCAGCCAAGTGACAACATCTGGCTGATGTCATCAATACTATCCAGGAATGAGTTGGCTAGCATTACTTATGAGGCAGCACAACAATCCCAGTGAATATTATTCGGATGTCATGGGCAAACCTACAGGCAACTGCAAACAGATCACACACATGCGTACACGCATCAGTATTATATGTACTTTCAAGCCACCAGAAGACGTGATCGGCTTCCATGCTGTCTAAAACGGTTCCGGTGCAGCGGGTGAAGTGGAAACCGGTGACCTGTTGCCGGTTCCCCTCTCCAAGCGCTGACTCCAGATGCACCAGGAGCTGTCAGTTCCCCTTCCGACACCTCGAGGTTTGCTCATTTTCATCGGTTGGTCCCGAAGTGCCTCTCGAATGCTGGCGCACTGTCAAGAAGCTGTTTTGAGTCTGTAGCGCGACTGCCAGAGTGATTGCGTGACGTGGAAAGCGTGCTGTCATGGTCAGTGTCTGATTGGAAACGTTGTGTTGCTGCTTGTCAAGTGGTGGGGTGTTCTCAGCACACAATGGGACGATGCTTCGACGATCGACACAGTCATTGGATGACATGGAAAGCGTTCAGCGACGGGCGCGGACCGATTCATAATGTTGAGCGCCTGTCGTTCTGAGGGGCAATTCTGTAGGTCGTCACTCATGAAGGACAGCGGCGCCGTCACGCCACAACATTTTGAGCACGCTTGACAAAATTCTACCGGTTTCTGACATGTTGAAACAACTCTCACGGTGTCTGCTACAGACTTGGTCCTGATCAGCATCAGAAGTCTGAAGGGCAAGCCCAGCCAGAACTATCTTAGTTTATCTTATTGCGGCTGGACTGACCAAAACAGGCCGGTGTGGTCAGTGACGCTACCGTTCCCCACTGCAGGCGGCAGGGCGGTGACACCCGCGGACTGCATCGATCTGTGGCCACAGACAGCGGAATGGCACCCTGTGCAAGTGGGATTGCGTCAAACCGTGCAGACACACGCCGACATCTGGGAAGCCAGAGGCCTATAAAACTGTGTGTTTCTCGTCGCCACCTTCCGAGACCACCTCATCATCCGCACTACGCACAAAGCACCCGCTTTTCACCGCAATTGCACCCTCCTCAATCTTTGCAGACCATCACTTCACTGACCGTCACTCTGCAAGCATTACCATGCCTTCGACGAGACAAGCGCCTGCAGATCTTCCATGTTCGCTGTCGAGCTACGCCTGACCGCTATTGCAATGGCCACCCGCGGCGACTCCTATGAACGTGTCTGGCACATCATAGGCTGTTCGCGGACAACTCTGGCGAGGTAGCAGACGTACTACCGCTTCAACGGGACGGTTTGGGCGGACGCTGACAGCGATAACTCCCATCGTGACGGGGTTCAATTAAACGAAGACTTGATGAGCGCCGTTACTGCCACGGCTGGTCACGACCCGATGTCTCTGCTCAGTGAGCATCCGGCTGTGTTGCAGAGGCAGAGGCAGTCTGATCCTGCGGTTTTCGGCGACCTGAATTGTTCGACAAGCGCGATGTCAGGATGCCTGTGGCGCTTGGGCTTCACCTGAGAGAGAATCGAGCGCCTGTTCCGTGAGCGGAGTGAGGAGGCGCGAGCTCAACATTGTCAGTCGCGGCGACATATTTCCAGCAGATGCGTCGTCTCAGTCGACGAGACTCACGCGGACGGCGCTGACGTTTTTCGTCTGAAAGAGTGAGCTCCCCGTCAAGGAAAGCTGAGAATTTCGATCGGGACCAAAGATCGGTGCCCCGCACGAGCATCGCCATGGCGGTGTCCGGCACCGGTGCCATCCTTGGGCTTCACTCGTGCGTCCTGGGACCAGCAATGACATCCTACGATTGGCGGATCTTCTGCGAAAACGTCATGGCGTAGCTGAACGTCTTCTTGGACGGCAACCCTTAGTAATATCAACCAGAAAATTGCGTTCTGCACGCTATTGCTCGGCTGGTGGTTGGGCCCGCTGCCAGTTCTGCGTCCAGCTTACAGTGGTGTCAACCGCGCACAAAAACTGACGGACTGCGGCCCCACTCATGCAAGGCATGACCATGCCATGCTGGTTTGACGATGACAATCTTGCTCGCCAATCATTTCCAGGGATACTAGTGCCAGCTCGACCTGACATACAGTACAAGAAACGAACAATGGTTTCACGCCAATAAAAACATGCAAAAAGACCGGCCTGTAGCCCCCTACACGGAAAAAACGATTTGGGACACCCCTGATTGAAGCCTCAGTTAGCACAGAGGTCAATGAGTTGCAATCCTGTAACCCGAAGTACCTGAAAAAGACTGGCTCCAAGACCGTGATTTACTAAGAGGTCCACACAACAGGGCCCACAGGCATGTGTACTACCGAGCTGTCAGCCAAGAACGCCTCGGGACAGACTCTCTCCATGGGGGCCAGTAAAGAATTTTCCTGTTCCCAGCCCCGCACGGCCCCGTGCAGTGACGTTTCAGTTTTCCAGAAGGCGAGCATGTCTCATTTTTTGGACACGCACCATACTGCAGACCCGATTTCCTTACTGGAATCAATTCGGAGGTGAACTGGATCTGAGGCCGAGGGGGGGCCAACGCAGACAAAGTTAAGGTCGCTCCTTTTGCTCCCCTCTCTACTCTTGGTCTACGAAAAGGATTCACAGGCGATCCTGTATCGTGCAGATTCACCAGTGGCCGAGAAGGAAATTGAGTCGCGACCCAATTTTGGAAACGCTCCGAGGGCATTCCAGGTGGGGGCTCTGTCAAACCGTGTCAGAATCGTGGAAGGAGTTCCATTTCCAGTCACGCGTGCTCCGATGGCGCCGCCCAATAAGCTGGTCCTCGGACGATGCCTACTAAAGCCTACAGCCCGTACGGGAGTATGGAAGGAGCAGGCGCAGCATCAGGCGCAATGATTGTTGCGAGGAGGTGGCGAGAGAATCCGAGCAGGGGACAGGGACGGGGTACCCACCCTGGAGCCGAGGTCCCTCAAAATGCGCTATTGCTGGTTGCCCAAGTTTGTCCCGGGGAGCAGAGACTGAGACTGACTGTGAATGAGGGCATTATATTGTCCCAGAATCGCTGTCAGACCCGGTTTCATCCACTAGAATGTGAGCATTCGTCATGAGGGCCTTGCACACAACAGAAGTCACTGCTTCTTTGTCTGGAACAAGATCATCTCATCCTTGGGTCAAGATCATGGCGTGATCTGGATTCTTCTCACTGCTTGACCTGAAGAATTGCAAGACAAGCTGACGCGCTTGTGTGCAATTCCAAGACGTACCAGCACATTGGAGCCGTCAGCAGGCCAGAGTCTGTCCCGGAGGAGCATCTTATTGGTGGAATACAGTCAGTTTTAGTCTTAGTCCCTGTCCCCCCGATAAGGTTCAACGCTAAGCAGTAATTCTCGGAACCTATGGTATATCTCTGAAGTCCGGCTCATCTCCGGGCCACAATTGGCGGAAGAGAAGCTCTTCTTGGCCACGCTTCACAGATCCGGTGCTTTTTTAGGCGTAATTCTGCTGCGAATTTAAGCACATTGCCACCGTCCCCTTGTTCTAGCGATCAGATTCGCGTCCGATTCCATCGACCAGCAGATGGAAAGCCTGGTGCATGCCGCTAATAGAGTTATCTATTGATATGTGTCCATCAGTAGTCAGGACCAGGGCTCTGGTGCCATACTCTCTCTATGTCCTCGCTACTCTGGTAATGGCGGCCGGGCCGACCCGTGAGTCTCCGGCAGCGGCAGCAGAGAGTAGCGGAGGCGCGCGATTGCTTCACCCACGCTCCCCCGCCGCACCGCCGCCTTTACGCCCGCTGGTAGACCGTGTACAGCTCTGAATCTTTTTCAGACGAATGAAAACAGAAAAAGAACTACAGCGAGCTACTCACTGACCGCCGGGACCGCCGGGGTGGTGCGTGTCGAAAATCGTGCCCGCCTCTTCACGCTCCTCTCGCTCCATCTTCGACGTACAGCACGCACCGCCCTCATACACAAAAAGACAGAAGTGCGTAATGAAGTCAGTCGGCGCTACTCCTTCGTCCCAAAGGTGGTTGCTCAGCTCCCACTTGTGGTCCGGCATCATGACGATCTTGGGGGAGCTGGTGTGGAGCTCGACGAGCTCGCCCAACGCCCGCTGGTCAGCCCACCGGGCGAACTACTCGCCGTAGGACCCGAGAACGACGTAGCCGAGGACGTCGATTGACATGGAGTCCCTAATAAAGTCCTTCGTCCAAAAGCAGTCCCAGTGCCTGTAGTCGTCGCCCCCCTCTCCGTAGTCCAACTTCTCCGCATGGAGCACGGCCTCCTCGGCCGCGTTCATCCGGGCGCCGATGCGGCCGCCGCCCAACACCCGGCGCCGCTTTCGGAGCCTGTCCAGCTCGTACAAGACGTGGTGGACCTCAGATATAGATCGGCGTATATCGATCCGTAGAGGGGGAGGGAGTCGTCATGGAGGAGGGGGGGGGGGGGGGAGGTGGGCTTGCAAAAAGGGGGGGGGGGGGGGGGGGGGGGGGGGGGGGGGGAGGGTCGGGTGCCAAAGGGGGGGGGGTTGGGGGGTGATGGGTGAGGGGAGGGCAGGCACAACGAGCCTGCTACTCGAGCTGTAGGAAAGCGGGCGGCCTTTTTTTATGCGCCTGCGGCGGCGCTACTCGCGCCAAATCTTTGGATCATCCCACCTACATCCGACGCGGCTTAGGTGGACTTCACTCTTTGAGATGCCTGACAGTAATTCCAAACCATCGCAGCGGACCGACCTGACCCGCTGCGATGACTTGGATCTGACTGACGAGCACCGAACTGAGCCGGTCGGCTGACTTCCTGACAGCGCTGTCGGGCTGGTCGATGACTTGGATCTGACGAGGACAGCGTCACTGACAGCGCCTTCGGGCTGGTCGATGACTTGAATCTGACGCAGACAAAAATGAGACGGTCAGCGTACGGGCTTTCATAGTCAAATTCCTGGTTGCAGCGCGTGCTGTACGCTGCAGACAAAAAGAAAGGAGTGGTTGATGACATGGCGATTTTATTCTACGGTCGCCCAGCCAGATACGTTCGCAGTCAAATCCTCCCCCCGAGTGTCAGGCATGACACCCTCTTTTTTCTTACGGTTGGTGCCTGTACGAGGCTCCAACGAGGCTAGGACACAGATAATGGGCAGCAGTGGCACCGCCGGAAAAGGTGGCCGGGGCGCAGCCACCAACGAGTTTAAGCGCCCCCAGCGACACGATCGGGCTCGAGCAGCTTTCGACTACCAATAAAACTTCAGTCAGCCAGGGCAATGGCCTCCTCCCCCCCTTCCCCAGGGCCCCTGAGCCCTGAGTTTCGAATTCCTCGCCTTCCAACCGGCTCGCACCCCCCCCCCCTCGGCGGGCACCCCACTCCAGTCGCGCACACGACGCGGCCACCCCACCCGCGTTGCCTGGGCGCGTCGCGGTGGCGACGGCCGCGCAGTCGGTCGGCGGGGCTGTGCCTTCTGTGCCAGCGCCCCTGCCCTGAGCGGCGGTCGCTGTGCCACCGCCTGGTCGGGACGGGCCTTTTGTGGCCCAGGCGGGGCCGGCCGCCTCATCCGAGGCGGCCAGCCGGTCGCTGTCTCTTCTACTGCCCCCGCGGCCGGATGGGCTTGCAGATGGGCCACCCAATTCGGCTTGGGCAGGCGGCCGCGAGACGCAGCGTGGCGGCGGGCCGGCTGTGGGAACTGTGGAGGAGACGTCTGACCCCTTTGCTCCTCGCCGCGTGGCGGCGTTTGCTGCGACTGGCGGCAGGGCCGCCTTCCCCGAGCCCCGACAGGTGGCCGGTATTCGTCCTCGCCCGGCCCGGGCGATCGAGGCTCGGGCCACGCGGGCCGAAAAGCAGGCGAGGCAGCGCAAGCCGCAAGTGTGGCATTTTACGACTTGCAAAGTCGATTGCAGCAGTGCCAAGAATATTTTGGCCCACAAGACGTCCTCGGGCCATGAACGCAAGGCAGCCGAGCACGCTGGGACGCCCCATTGTGGGACGTGTGACAGGACATTTGAATCGGCTGGCTATTCGGCCACCCACCTGCAGAGTCGACGCCACGCCGCGACTGCTGTTGGCAAGCATTTGAAGAAGAAAACTTTTGTTTCGCGTCTGTGAGGCGTGTCCACTTTGGAAGGGCGCGTGGTTCGGTTGCAAAGCGGCCAACGCTTGCTTGGCGCGCTCGGAGGCGATCCGCTTCCAATTCGGTAGAGGCGGGCCCCGTGCTTTCGAGAGACGTTTGGATCAGAATCTAGCCGAAACGGTTCCACTTCTTTCGCGCCACAGAAGGAGCAATACGCTCACACTTCTTTCGCGCCAGTGTGCCACTGTCCGATCAGGTCAGCATATCTTTGGCGAGGGGAGTGTCGATACCAGTTCACACTCGAAATCCTGTGCGCCGTGTATCTCGGCTTCCTTGCGTCGCCGTCGTCGCGCCCGTCTTGATCCCGCGCGCCTTCACCGGCGCGATTGGTTCTTGGCGGTCGCGCCTGACACGCCGACGGCAAAGTGCCCTTCTCGGGCGCCGGGCCGCAGAACGAGACCGGTTTGACAGATCGACTGTTGGAGGGGGTCTTCACAATTCGGGCAGGACTTTCGTTTGCTGTCTTGTACGGTCGTCCCCCTGCCGATTGCTTCGGGCATATAACAGGTTTTGGGGCGCCCGTAAAATTCGCAATGGATCTTGAGGTTGCAACTTTTGGTTGGTTCTCACACAACAAAGGTAGCTTCCTCCTCACACGCTGGTGTCTTGGCCGTAAGGTTTCGGGCTTTCGGCCCGGAGGACCAATCCGGCAATCGGTACCCGCCAGGGACAGTGCCGGTGGACAGAGGAACGACGGCCCTGTTCGATTTATGAACGGGGGAGCCTTTGCGGCTGGCACTGCGCCACGACCCTTGTCTGCCTTTGCGCGAAGCGCTGCCCAAACTTTTATTGGTGCGGGACGGAAGGTTTCGCGTTTGCCGACAGACACCGACCCTGCTCCGATCGCACCCCGCATACGTCATCTGAATTTGATGCTGCTGCTCGTGCCGTTATCCTGAGCTGGACCGAGTTCGTAGTTGAGGGGGTACTTTGCGGATCTCGAGATTAGCCGAATTCGGAAACACACGGAGCCCTTGCAGTTCTGATCTCGCCCGACCAGCCAATAGTTATCCATCGTACGTTAATGTGGCATGGGCGGAAATAACTTCGTGGTCGTTTTCCGTCGGGTTCTTTGTGCAACATGGAGGACTCCGGCGATGAAATTCGACCTGTCCCGAATAGGGAGTTTCCTGTAAGTGAAACAAGAGATTCAGTAGGTGCCACAGCTGTGGTGGCGGCACAAATTGATATTGATCATGTACTTGCGCTCAACACCGCCAGGGACGAAAAGCGACGCCGGAGACGCGAGCAAGACACGGCACGGAGGGCGCGCCTGGCACAGGAAGCCGTGGCTGCGGCCGCCACGCGCGAGAGGGATGCAGCGATCCAGGCGATGCGCCGAGAACGTCTTCGCGACGCTGATCCAGAAGGTTGCGCCTCTACTCAAGCCGCAAATACTGCTGCCCGTGCTGCAGCGCGGCGCCGATTGTAACCTGAATCTGCAGCTGGCTCTGCAGAAGCGCTTTCCAGGGACTCAGCACCTCGGGCTGAACTCCGTAGCCGCACTGTTATCGATGCCCTTTCGTCAGATAGCGAGGGCTCGGACAACGATGAAGAGATTGCCGGTGTGGAAGGAACTGCTCGGCCGCGTGGTCTTTGCGCGGCTGATCTATTCTCTGGAGTCGAGGGCTACGATGTAGAGCCGCCCATCTTTGGTGACATGGATATTTTCTGCCAGAAGTGCAAGGCGTACCACTGGATGGATAAACGCCTGAGGTCCTCTTCCGATAGCCGCCCGTCTTTCTCAATTTGCTGCGGAAACGAATCCATGGACGTTCCGGCGTTCCCTGATCCTCCCGAACCGCTGCGGGCATATGCACTGGGGGATACCGCACAACATAGTACAAAACCATTTTTAGACTCTTGAACAATGCCATGGCCCTGACTTCTTCTCAAGGAAAATCACCCCCGCCGCTTCCCGGACAGAGCGGATCGGAGCCCGCCGTGCGCCTTCATGGAAAGCTCACTCACTACGCTGGCCCTGTCCTTGCAGCTGAAGGGTGCGAAGCCATTTTTCCGTCCAGCGTACGTTTTGGATTCTGAGGAGAACGGCGAGCGGTTGGCTGCTGTGTGCCGTGCTGTTGGGCACGGGAGAGGTGGCCAATTGGGATTTGGTCGCATCCCTGTGAGTGAGCTGGATATGACCTCGCGGGGGCTCTTTGCCGCCGTTCCAATGCTCTATGGCACGCTCTTGAGAGAAAACAACCTGGTGAAGAAGTTTCTCACGGCTGGCGAGCGTGTGCAGGAGATTGAAGCTATTACCGGCAGACCTGTTCCCAGACTTCGTGTCGTTGTGCACGCGAATGCTATTCCAGCGGGATGTCACGTCCGCGTATAACACGACGCGGCGAGAACCAACTGAGAGGTGGCCGCCATTGTTCCTCAGAGTGATTTGGATGTGCCGTCGATGCCGCAAAGTACGGGACATTCCGGGGAGCTCAAGCGGGATGTTGTCCTTATGGTTCGCACGTCACCTGAAGGGGCCGCTCCGCAAGGCATCCTGTGCAAGGTGAGCTTTATGAACTCTTGGTTTGATCCGAGTTTCCTCTGCTTTTCTGTCTGGGCACCGATGGATGGCATGATGGGATTCGACAAACCCGGGGAGGAAAAAAAGTGAGTCAGTTCGACTTTACGGCGTATCAACTGTTCACTCCGGAGGGCCAGTTCGCCCACCTACAGCGCTGCAAGCGGCTTTGGGGTGAAAATGTGGTCGGCCAATTTATCAAAGTCGAGCACGCCCGTCTGCTCTGGCAGAGGCTAATCCAGAAAATCCTACGGTGTGAAATGTATAGTCGTTTGGTGGACGCGGTCAGGGTTGGCTCAGCCGCAGCGGGGCGGATCGTAAAAGGAGTCCTCTTGCACGCATCGCATGTTGCGAGCCCGAGGTGCATGGCTGGGAACTTTGCGGACTCCAGGGCTGTCGTACGTGCCTTTAGCAAGCCAGCCCTCTTCGGGACATTCACCGACGATCCTCAGTGGAAAGAGATTCAGGGTGCACTGCTGCCGAACCAGACGCCCAACGATCGCCCAGATTCTATCACACGCGTTTTCAGAATGAAGCTGAAAGAGCCGATCAAAATGATCAAGGAGAACAATGTGTTTGGTTATTGTCTGGAATTTGTGATGACCATTGAGTTCCAGGAGCGTGGCCTGCCGCACGCTCCTTGGCTGGTTATCCTGCGCCGGCAAGATGTGCCTCAGACGGCAGATGCGTACGACAAGTTCATCCGCGGCGAGATCCCAAAAGAGAGCGACAGCCCGTCACTGCGTGCTACAGTGCTGAAGCACATGGTACATGGGCCTTGCGGACCCCAAGACGTGGCCTCGCTGTGCATGGGTATGGATGTCAGCTGCTCCAAAAAGTTTCCGAAGGACCTCGCATCGGCCACAACGGCCACCGAGGACCCCTATCGACACTACAGGAGGCGCTCGTCGCAGGACGGAGGGGAGTCCGTGGCCTTCACATTTGGAAATCGCGCTTCGCAGATCGACAATTTATGGATTGTGCCCTACTCCCCGCCGCTTCTGGAGAGGTTTGATTGCCACATCAACCTTGAAATCGGTTCCTCTGTCGCTGTTGTCAAAAACATTTACAAGTATCTTTACGACGGACCAGATCGGGCCATGTTGTTGGTCGTACCTCCGCGCCCTCCCCCCGGCGGCCCGCGCCGCGCGGGCGGGGCGCCGCTCGCGGGGGTCTCGAACCCCGGTGGTCCTCGCCCGCTGCTGGGGCAGGCCCCACTCGCGGAGGCCCTCGCTGTGGCCGCGGCTCTGGTGCTGCGCTCCGACGGAGCGTGTCCCCCAGCCGCCCGCGGCCGCTCGACGGGCGCGCTCCGGCTCACCGCCGTCGCCGACGCACGGCGCCCGCGCGGTTTAGGCGGTCCGCCGGCATCGCTTTCACTCCCCCGCGCTGTTACGGACCTGCTGTCGGCCGAGCCCGTGCTGGGTGGCCGCACCGAAGCCGGTGGGCACGTGGCCGTGGCAACCTCGCTCCGCCGCTGGCGGCGAGGAGGTGCCCCGGTCGCCGGCGCTCTGCGGGCCCCTCGTTTGCGCCCTCGTGGCGCCGCCTTGCACCCCCGCGGCCACCCGTGCCGCTGGCCGAAGAGGCAACGGCCTTCGGGCTGCGGTGGCGGAGGCCTCCCTGTCGAGGGGTCGGCCTCCGCCCGGCTGTTTTGGGTTGGGGCACGCGCTCCCCTCCCCCCCTTGCCACCCCCTCCCGAACGGCCACCGCGCGAGCTCCTTGCTGACACCGCGCTGGCGGCGGCCGTTCTGCTTCCAGGGGGCGGGATGATGTTTCGGCCGCTTTGCCATCGGGAGACTGCCCGACCGCGCCCGCGGCCGCTGATCCCCGCGGGCGACCTCCCCCGACCCCACACGCGCGCTGCGGTGGCGGCTGTGGCGGCAGCGGCGGCCGAGGCCCGACGAGCGTCCCTGCCCCCCCCCGCCGCCGCCTTAATCCCGGCCGACCCCGGCGCGGGCGGTGCACTGGGCCCCACGAGTTCTGTGGGAGCAACGAGACCCGCGATGAGTGACCTTGCTCTTCCCCCGGAGGCCAGCAGGCGCCGGTCTCTTTGGCCGGCGGCTGCCCGGGCGAGGGACGCCCTGGCCCACCCCTCCCCCTCCCCCCCTCTCCGCCCTCTCGGAACGCACAGGGGCCCGCCACCACCGGGTCTGATCCTGCTCCGGGTGAGGTGGTGGTTCCGCCTCTTGCCCTCCCCGTGCCTTCGGGCGCAGGCGAGGCCAGCCTGTGCCCCGTCGCCAACTGCGGCGCGGCGTTGCCGTCGGCGCTTGGCGACGCCCCGGGGCTCCGCCACCTTTGCCGCGCGCACGTCATTCGAGACGTGCCGACGGCGATGGTGCTCGAACTGGGCTCGGCGGGGTGCCCGTGGTGCGACGCCCCGCTTCGCACCGCGCTTCCACGGACAGGCGTCTCCTCGTTGGTTGCGCACAAGGCGAGATGCCGTGCCAACCAGCGGAGGCGCCACGTTTCGTCCGCCGTTCCGGCACCCGCCCGCAGGGGCCCCACGCCGCCCCCACAGCGCGATGAGGGGCCCGACTCGGCACCCGCGCCGTCCGCCCCCCCCCGGCCAGATTTACTTGTCGTGGACCGGGCGGGCTGGGAACGTGCGCGCCGTGCCTTTCTGGCCGCGATCCCCCCGACGGCTGACGGCTGGGCGCCCCTCGTCGCCTCGCCCGCGCGATCTCTCCCCTCCCTCCCCCCCGCCCCTCGGACAGCATGGCGGCTGCCGGGCGCCGATGGCCTGGCGTGGGCGCGGCCGACGCCTGAGCAGCCCCTCGCACGGCTGTGGGTACTCTTACTCCCCTCCCTTCTACTACATCACCCTTCCCCGGGCGCGGCCACATCGGCGGCGCCGTTGTCGCACGCCACGCGTGCCGCCGCCCTCTTAGCCGGCGACTTCAAGACCGCACTGGCGGACCGCGACGCGGGTGTCTGGCGGTTCCCTCCCCCGCACGGCTGCGGCGCGGCCCCGACCGATTGCCGAGCACGCCGCCGCCTCCGTGTCTCCCGGGCGGACGACGGTGGGGCAGTGGCGCGCCCTTCAGCTGGTTCGTGCAGAGCGCCTGAGCGCGGCAACGCGCGCGATCATGGCAGCCCCCGTGGCCCCCCGTACGCCGGCGTTGTGCGAAAAGGCGCTGGGCCTCTTCACCCCGGCGCAACCTGGGTTAGCCACCACTGCGTCAGTCGAGGCTGAACTCCCGGCGGCCCTGGCAGCCGTGGTCTCTTTCGGTCTGTCCGCAGGCGTGCCTGACACCCTCCCCCGTGAGGCTGTAGCCGACGCCATCCGCCGCGCCCCGCGCGGCACGGCCGCCGGACCCTCCAGCCTCCGAATGGAGCACCTCCGGGCCCTTGCAGACGATTGGCCGGCTGCGCTGGGCGGTGTGGTTCTGCTGTTGGTGGGAGCCGTCGTCGAGCGCCTCGTGCCCTCGTTGGCGGCGCACGCGATGGCGGGGGCAGACCTGCTCCTGCTGTGCAAGCCAGGGGGCTCGATGTTGACGGCCTCCCCAAGCTGCGCCCCATTGGGATGCTGGAGCAGCTCCGCACACGTGCCGCCGCTGCCCTCGCTGGGACGGTGCGCGCCGGGTCGGCGCGCCTATTGGCGCCGTTACAAATGGGGGTGGGCGTCCCGAAGCCCTGCGAGCGTGTGGTACACGAGGTCCGTGCCGTCCTTGCGCACATCCCCGGCTCCGCCCTTTTTGCAGTTGGATTACAGAAACGCCTTCAACCTGGTCTCTCGTTCGGCGGCGGTGGCGATTTCTGACGCGAGCGTTTCCTCTGCTGCGGCCATTCCTCTCTTCTGTCTACCTTGGGGTCTCCCCTCCGCGGGTGTACGGTTGGGCTGTTGACGCGGCCGTGGCCGACGCGGTCGCCCCGGGTGTGCCGCCTCCCCGACGCTGGCTGGCGGTAGAGAGAGGGGTCCAGCAGGTGGATCCCCTCGGACCGCTCCTGCACGCTGCGGCCATGCACCTCGCCGTTCTGCGTGTTTGCTCCGCCCACCCTGCTGCAGTTGCGCGGGCGGTTCACGACGACGTCTTCGTCGTCGCCACCCTACAGGACCTTTCAAACGTTCTGCGCACTGCGGCGGCGGCGGGTGCCGCGGTCGACGCGGCGTTCGCACGCGCCAAGTGCGCGGGCTGGTCGCCTTGCGGTGCGGCCGCGCCGGCCGGATGGCCGGCGCTGTGGCGCACGGAGGGCGTCACGCAATTTTCGGTGCCGCTTGGCTCCGACGCCATTCTGGCGGCGGCGGTAGACGACCTCACCGCGGCTCACCTCCGCCTGAAGGAGGCAGTTGTCGCCCTCCCCGGCGCGGAGCTACAGACGCAGCTGCTGATTCTCTGCCTGTGTGCGGGCCCCCAGCCGAACTACTGGCTGCGGGCCCTCCCGCTGGCATGGGGCGCCCGGCTGGCCGCGGCAGTGGACCGCGCTGCACGCGGTGGCTTTCAACGCCGTCTGACAGACGCTCGCGACGCCCCCGCGACGGTGGACGCTCTCCTCGCCCGCACGGCGCTCCTCCTGTCGCAGGGGGGCCTGGGTATCGGGGGTCGGACGGCGGTTGTCCCGGCGGCCGCATTAGCCTCCCTGGTGGACGTGTTGCGTGCCGGGCGTCACTACTCGCCCACAATCCAGGCTGTGGCGGAGCGCCTCGTGGCTGCCGACGTCGCCGCCCCAGCAGGGCGACCGCTGTTCCCGCTCCCCCCACGCGGGGCCGACCCCGTTCAAGGACGCCAACTGCCCCCCCCCCCCCCCCCCCCCCCCCCCCCCCCCCCCCCCCCCCCCCCCCCCCCCCCCCGCCCTCTTTTGCGAGCATTTCCGCGACCGGCCGGGGCGCCGGGGACCGCATCTACGCACGCTGCGGCGCCTCCCACTCCACCCGGTGACATAGCCATCCACGGCGCCGGCGGTGGGGTCGCTGCGGCCTCGTCGCCGGGGCCCTCTGCGTTGGATGCGAGTTCCTTTGTCTGCGACACTGGCGCCATGGGTGGGCTGCAGGCGGACACCCCGTTCGCTGACCACCAGCACGCTGTGCGCCCGCGGCGTACACTGAGAGAGCCCACAAACCCTGCCGCGCGGCCACGCCCCCCCTCAACAGTGGGCGGCCCCGCGCATCCCCGTTGGTTTGATCGCCGGGCAGCGGCAGCTGCCCCTCTGGCGGCTCAGCCGCCGGAGGCGTTTAAGACATCGGTGCTGCGACCGCCTGTGGGGGCCGAGGCTGTGGTGCCGCCATTGACGGGCGCCGATGCGCCCGCGTCGGCGCGTTCGTGGGCCGCTGGCATCGCAGGCGCGGCGTTGCGAGCGCCACTGCCCCCAGCTCCCCAGGCGCACCGGAGACGGGGTGCGTTAATGACGTTGCTGGCGGGCGCCCGTGCTACGGCGCCGACGCTGACGCCGGCGCCAACGCCCGGTGGCCCGGCCTCGGCCGCGGCATCACCGGACATTCGTCGCGGGGATGGCCACGGCGATTGCGGAGGTCACTTGTCCGACCGCGGGCCGACGCCGACCCGGGCGTTGGTCGCCACCACTTCAGCGCACCCCGATGGGGGGGCCTCGCCCGAATCGCGGACGCCCAGAGTTCTGGGCGCGCCGGCGCTGCACAAGAGAGTATCGGCGAGCCCGGCATCGCGGCAACGCCGCGCCGCCGTTGCTTTCCCTGCACCCGCCCGCCCTCTTTCCCTAC
>ENA-ORXR01002964-ORXR01002964.1-marine-metagenome-genome-assembly--contig:-NODE-2964-length-15627-cov-15.780322_pt1 | contig 15627 bp, 17 predicted proteins | sample MGYA00237866_ERZ511479 | MGnify/ENA metagenome assembly ERZ511479 | reverse complement strand
ATTGCCGAATGTGTAAGTGCTGGTGTGAAGATGATTCCCACTGAATATCGGTGCACACAGAATTGGAGCTCTTCTGAGCTCCACTGCGGGCTCTGTCTCCAAGATCAACAAAAAATGGGCATAATTTGATCCCATGATCAATGTGTGACAGTTCTGCGAACCGTCGGTTGGCGTGTTCGATTCTGGCAGTTCTCAGTTTTAAGGAATCGGGGACAAAACGCTACGTAGTAGCCAATGAGGTGATATTTTCCATCGGGTTGTTGCTTGTGTAAGTTACAACCCAGCTGTTCATACCTGGCGGCTACATCAACGATGTAGTGCCCGTGTCTCCTTGGGACAGCGACGATGCGGGCGGATAACAGCCGTCCTCTTAGCTCTTCGAAAGCTTTCGTCTCCTTCTATGTAGGAAAAGGTAGCCTCTTGGGAAGCTCGGTGCTCGTCAAGGCTGTCAGGGGCTTTGCTATCATGGCGAAGTCTGCCACAAAGCGACGATATACGTCGCACATACCCAGGAAACTCCTCATCTGAGTTTCGGACTCCGGATACAGGAGACCCCCAGTGCCCAGAGATTCTTCTCCAGGACATGAACTCTTCCCAGTCTGATTGCATGACAGACATACTCCACCTCACTTTTGAAAGAAGTGGCACTTGGCCGCCTTCTGTTGAGGTGGAAAAACCAAGTACGCCACAGGACCGGTGTGACTGGTCCTGGGGGGTTGCTGAGTCCAATTCAACACTCCCGCCATCTCCACAGGGACCAGGAACCCTTCCTCGATCGACTACAAAATGCCAAAATGCAAGTTCCAAGCCGGCCGCAAAAACCCTGAGGCAAGCCACGGGATTCGATCCTGCGACATCTGTGAAGCTAACCGCGCATGCTGGGCCCACAACCTGTAAAGCATGAGGTAGTTGGGCGGATGCGTTTGACTTTGACACCAGTCAACGTCTCGAGCTGCTGGATGCGCGTCTTAAGCGATTGGGACGCCATCCCCTTTGTCTTAATGGGCGTCGCCATGATGAAACCAGTGCTGTTCTCGGTCGAAGTGATGAAGTAGATGGAGCCACCCAGTGACTCTTTGAGAGGTCCACCCATGTCGGTGTGGACCAGCTCGCTCTTGGATGTCTTGGTGGAAGACCGCGGATGCGGTCCCTGCACCATATTTCCATCCACGCACGGCACGCAGACAGTGCCGACCACACGCTCAGCGACGGCCACCGACGACGGAATCATATCGACCATCCTAGCCGCCCGCTTGAGGTTCTCAATCCCAAAGTGGTTGACACGGCGATGCCAGAACTCTGCTTCCCCTGCGATGCGCGTGGACGCCGCGTTCGCCAACGCCTTGACCGGCGTCACCTTGAGCACACACTGCTCCCGGTCGTTGATCTTTCCAACGACCGAAGAATTTTCGAGCACTCCGCTCGCACGAATGGCATCCGCGTCGCTCAGGATGTAGCAGGCGTCCCCGACAAACAGCACGGCACTTCTGCTGCGGTCAACCGCCATTACTGACAGCAGGTTGCTGCTCAGGTCCGGCACCAGCATGGCCTCTGCTAAGACCATGCGCGCCTTGGTGCTCCCCTTGCCAACGTCCATGGAGACGTGGCCGTGCCTATCGATAGGGACTTTGTCGCCATTGGCCAAGGTGACCTTGGCCCCGCTTCCCCCCGCCTGGACGGTGAAGCCCCTTTCCCCGGCGGCCATGTGGTTGGTCGTACTGGAGTCGAGCACCCGGGTCGACGACCGGCTTGTGCTCCCGGGAGCCTTGCTGGAGCCAGGTTGACCGGCCGAATCAGTGTCAGGGGTTGTCAGGATGCCGATTTCTGGCCCTAATGGGATATGGATACGCTGCGTTCCACCCTCTCCGAATGAGAATAAATCTCCTCTCTCAAGATTAGGATCAGAATATAACCTCACCAAGCTGGATTATTGTGTGGAATATACTCAAATTCGGATTCTATTATCGTATCCGAATATAATGGCCTATATCCGATGGATGACCTGACTACAGCAACAGGAGCCGCACTTCGATGGCAGATCAGCAGTGACCTCCTACTTGAGAGCTATACTTGTTTTCAAAGTGCCGACTGCCCACGTACAGGTGGTTGCACAAAGCAAGCAATACGATATGATCGTCGTTCTCTGCTGGCGTTACAAAGGTTTAAAACAACGTAGTTGGATCTTAACGATATCACGGCTATCGCCCTCGCACTCATGTACGCTGCTGGCGTCCGGCGCTGTGCGGCCTCATTGTGGCCGGTGCTGGCGTGTGCCTGCGGTCGCTCACCCCCTCATAGCTTCCTGCAGCCGGTGCTCTCCACTGATCGCTGCCAAAAAACAGCCGGAAAGCCTTGGCACCACTTTCGCAATTCCGCTAGAACCCGGCGCTTTTGCCGTCGCCGACCGCCCGCCACGTGACCATCTGACGCCAACCTGGGTCTCGGAGCCTTCGGACCCACTTTCGAAGGCCTAAAACGCGCGTGGGATGGCGGAGGTGTGAAAAAGCGCCTCTGGCGCTCGGCGGGGCCCGCTTTCGCCCAACGTCTTCTACGAGACTGCGCCTGCAGGGGGTCCGGCGGACTCGGCATACCTTGCTACAGCCGTGTGCGTCACCCTGCCGACTTCTCAAGACACCGCGACGGTTCTGGACGGCGTGGTCGCGGAGGCTTGAAATCTGACGCCGCCGTTTTCTGGAACCGCGCCATTGCCCGAGGTTAACGTTACGACGGTGACCGGGGCGTGGGTAGGGGCGAGTAAGTCTTCCGCGGCCGTTGTCGGCACCCCGCCGCAGCTGATGAACGGCGCGGCGGCTTGGGGGCGGCTGGCGCCGAGATGGTAGATGCCGGGAGCGTCGCTGCACCCGTGTCGAATGATACTGCGCCGGGGGTGGCGAAAGTCGCGCATGTGCTACAGCAGGCGCCGGCCGTCGGCGGCACCCCGACCCCGCCCACGGTCTACTAGGCGGTGAGGGAGGGAGCAGCGGCGGCGGCGGGTCATCTGATTGTCGCTGTCGGTGTCGCTTCGCGACCAGGCTGTGTCACTTCACGATTATTGGGCGTAACTCAGCATCAACAAGCACGAAATTCACAGTACGTACTAGTATCCGGAAGACGAACGATGCATTCTCTTGCGAGTGTCCCATCCCTGTCGCCGTTCTCGCATCACTTGCATTGCTGGTTGCTGTTCCTAAAAGAGCCAGCGACACCACGAGAGGTACGCACTCGCTGGCAGATTCCTGACTAGGAGGTTTCCGTCGCTACCCGCATCCTCATCTTAAAAGATTACTCACACCAAGGCTCACAACTCTCCGCTGGCATTCCGTCTTCGCCTTTACCGTGACCTTGCCAAAAAACGTTTCCAAACATTGGAGACCCCATGCCGATCGGATATACTCGAATATAATAAATCCCCAAAGAATACGATATAAACTGCCGCTTGCGCCGTCTGGTCGATTATTATTCGCTCGGACAGAAAAGCATACTCAGATCCGACTATGTCGTCGAGACCCCTATTCCGGATTATTATGGATATAATGCCTGGATGTATTCCTCTGAGATATATCAGTGACAACCCCTGATCAGTGTATGCCCGGGCGGCACCCGCCTGGGGCCCGCCCCCATGACCGCGGTCACGGCGGCGGCCACCAGGCTTGTTCATGCCCTTGGTTTCGTCAGCCCCCCGCTTGTAGCAGTCACGCTTCATGTGCCCCTTCTTGTCGCAGTATTCGCACGCGACCGACGTCTTGTCAAACGGCTTTTTTGGCGCCGCCACTGGGAAGGCTTGAGACTTGAAATCACCAGCTGGCTTCCATGAGTCCCCAGCAGCTTTCCGCTGCTCGACTTGAAGAAGCGTAGCGGTCACGTCCGACATGACCAGCTTGACGACCTTTTTCTCCAAGAACGTCCTGAGAATCCCGTTCTCAGAAGGGAGCCCCGACAAGACACGCAGCGCGAGCGTGTTGTCTTCCACCGGGTTTCCGAGCATGGCCAGCTTGTCCCGAATCATCTTGGCGCGCGACGCGAACTTGATGATGTTCTCGTCGTCGCCCTTCTTCACGCTGCTCAGCTCGTCCGTAAACCGAAGCAGCTGAAAATTGTCGCGCGCCTCGAACTTGATCGTGAGCGCGTCCCACGCCTCATTGGCCGTGTCGACCGACGTCGCCGTGTTAAGATTCCCTGGCTTAACCGACATCTGGATTGTCGGAAGAGCCACCTCATTCATGGCATCCCACTCTTAGACCACCGCTTCGGCCTTCTTGTCGTCCGACCCAGAAGACGGACAGTCCGTCACGACCGCCTTCCACAGGTCTTCCCTCTTGAGCTGCGCACTTTGATACGCCGCCCACACATTGTAGTCGTCGTCCAGCTGTGAAAGCCGCGGTCCGCGAAGGCGGCGATGGTCCGACAAATTGACCACCATGGCACCGTCCGGCACCGCCCGGTCGACACTAGAGGCTGTACCCCCCCGACCAACGCCGGAACACACCACGACCCGAGTGAAGTCGTCCTCCTAGCGACCGTAGGAGAGAACGATGATGACCACCAGCGACAACTGTGCCCATAACCTGTCGTGAGGTCGAAAGACCAATCACGCCACAAGACCGGTGTGACTGGTCCTGGGGAGGTGCTGAGTCCAATTCAACACCTTCAAGGTGACCTTTGCCTGTCCTAGGCGTGTAAACACCTCATCGAGGTGTTGTACGTGTTCCTCTTGGGAATGTGAGAAAACGATAACGTCGTACAGATATACTTAGCATATCTGCCACTTGACCCCAGCTAGGATCATATCCATAGACCTTTGCAAAGTTGCGGGGGCATTGCAAAACCCATGAGGGAGGCGCACACACGGCCACGCGCCCAAGTGGCACGTGAACGCCGTATGGTGTTCATCCTCCTCGGCTTCTGGTATCTTCCAGTAGCCCGCGTTGCAGAACAGGGTGGAGAATACCCTGGCATTGCCTAGGGAATTTATGCATTAATCCATCCTAGGAATGGGGTACGCGTCTTTGACGGTCATCAAGTTCGTCTTTCAGTGATCAATGCAAAAGCGTACCGAGATATCGGCCGTCGGTACCATAGCGACTAAGCTATCCCATTCTCCAATGGAGAGTTCGATGACCCCCATCGAGCGCATGCGCTCGATCTCGGCTTTCTCTCTCTCCCGGGCTAAAGACCCGGCCTTGTGAGGGTGTTTTCTCACAGGGACAGCCGGGGGCTTCAGCCGAATGCGGTATTCCACGCCGCGTGTCAACCCAAGGTTACCCCCCCAGAGGGGAGCATGTTTCTTCAAGAGAGCCTTAAGGGCCCTGGACCATTCCTCAGGTACCGGGGACACGTCCAATCCTGGGAGTGGGGATTCTTTATTCTCATTGGTTGTCCAGTCGAGCTCTTTGAGCTCGTTCGGGGACACCTCATAGGTCGGCCCCTCCTAGGGGTCGATATTACCAACCGTCATGTCGGTCGTCAGCCTCAAGGGCGTGGTGCCCAACTGCATCACTTGGACGGTTAATGGCTCGCCTGCCACCATGATGGATGGTCCTTGAGAGACTTGTACCCCATGCTTGTGGTACAAAGAGGGTCTCCGCGTTACAAAGCCATTCTCCATGTAGGTACACTTCACGGGGATGTGCGCGATGGTCCCCGGTTGTACCCAGGTCTTTCGGAAAGGCCTTAGCTTATCTGTGTTCCCTTGGGGACAAGCACAGACCGCACTGACTGACGCGACCTGGTGTTCCTTGCGGGCACCATCTCTTCGTATGGGTACCTTGGTACCATTCAGGAGTTCCACATGTTGCGCCTGCGTCGCAATAATTTTGTTGCAATATCCATAAAGGGGGTGCCTAGTACAGCTGGAACACTCATATTCTCTACAACTCCAAAGGAGATGTATGAGGTCTGGCTCCCAAAGGCCACACCGAGGAACGCCGATACAACAATGGGGAGCCATCCCCCATTTACATCATGGAACATGGAGGCCAACTGACTCAGCGGTTGTAGCTGGGTGTCGTCCGGCAGTACCTGCCGGCTTATAAGCGTGGGGCCACTCTGTGGCATTAATGACGTTGGTAAACGAACCAGTAAGTAGCGACAGACCGCAGACGCAAGATAAGGCGAACGCTATCGCACAAGAGGCGAGAAAGAAGAACCTTTCTTCGTGCAACATCTGATGGGAAGACGGGGGTGCCAACGACGGGGAACCCCGGTCCCATGGTGCTTTTATTATCAGAGTGTAAAGGGGCGAGGTCGATCGACCGAGAGATCATAACGATCGAATAACCACCAAAATCGAGACGATAAAAGAAAAGACAGATATACAAGACGGAAGTAACCTCCCAAAGGGCGAGCCACAAATCAGGTCAATCCTCCACGTGAATACTAACCAGTCAGGGAGGCTACCGGGCCCAATATGCGAAGGAGATATGCTACATACCCCTGCAATGAGATTCGAGCCGTCCCGGCGAGTGGGCGCAGATCAACTGATCCGCCACCACGATCGCCACAAGTGGCAACCAATGAACGTGTCGCGTAACGACGCGCGAAGGGACGTGAGGGCCTTACACCTTGGCCGGCGCCTGCAAAGGGGATCGGGGAGACCCCTGACACTCTCGCGCGAGGCGGGGTGAAGAAGCCCGCGGCGCGAACGGTCGCGACGGCCCAGAATGGCAAGAGGGCGGGGACGGGCAGCCTGTGGGCACCCACAGGGCGGCAGCGGCCGTGCAGGCATCAGATCGGCCCCGACAGGGGTGTGGGCCTCGTGCCTGTGTGCTGCAGAGGGAACAGCTGGGGGCAGCACGGCGGGCTTCTGGGCTCGCCGCGCGGTCTATATACCGGGAGGCTAAGGACGGCAAGGGCCCGTCCGGTTCCCCATGCCATTTGGCGTCCGGGTTGAGTAGCCCAGTTGGGCAGGTTGCCGTCGCCTGCGCTTGCGCACTTGTTGACCTCTGGGTCCTCCGTCAGCCGTGCCCCGTCCGTCGCGCGTCGAGGCTATCACGGCCTTTCCCTCGGCGGGTGGGGGTCGTTGCGCTAACGCACACTGTGGGCGGGGGGACAGGGTCGGGCTCATAGCCACTGAGGAGTCAGGCGCTCGGCATGTGTCCAGCCGATTGACCCTAGGTCGGGAGAGGAGAGCGTGGTAGGCGTTTCGGGTGGAGCGAGTGGCGTTGGCCCGAGTCGGCCGCTCGACGCGAGTTGCCGTCGGCAAGTACCAGACCAAGATGGCGGGCGGCGGTAGCGACGTACAGATGGCCGACGCGGCCGGCGCCGCTGGGAACAGTGCCAATGGCGCGGGGGGCCCCGCGGGGCGGGCCGGGTCGGAGGCGAGCGTTTGCTCTGGGTCTCTTCAAGACGGGTCAACAGCCGACAATGGGCGCGACATGCGCGGCGCCGACATCCCGGCGGGGTATCCCGACGAGGCCGAAAACCAAGCGGCGGAGCCTTCGCACATCGAGGGGGCGGGGCCGTCTCCTTTTCGGCGGACGTAAATCAGCCCTCCGTCCATTGGCACACGCGAAGACGTCCCCGTCATGAGCGACAACGCCCTAATGGACGCGGCAACCAAAGACCGCTGCGTGGCGTTGGTCCGCATTGAAAAAGGCCATTGGGGCGTCCCGCCGGGGTTCAAAGACATCCTCAACAGGGTCCCCGATGATCACGTTCAAGCCGTCGTGGCGGAGGTGCACGGCAAGGCGAACTATGGCAACCAAGGCGAGGAGCGGAAGGAGTACGAGGTTCTGGCATACGCCAAAGAGTTGGTCTATTACGGACGGCCCTTCCACGGCTTTCATGCGCGTCTTTACGCTTGGGCGCTCCTGTTCCCGGTCCACCAGATGGGGACCTTTGAGGTCGCTGCCAACAACTTCGGGTGTTTGCGTCGTGCTTGGCTAGAGGCCGTCTTCCTGTCGCGCCGTACGGCCAAGGAGTTGTCGGAGTCTTTTTCCCAGGAGGCGGGTTTGGAGGAGTACCTCGATGAGCTCATCTAGGCATCTCACGGGGCGGAACACGCCGTGGAGGAGAGGTTCGACGCACGCACAGTGGCGTTGACTTCCCGCTTTCGGTCGCCGAGATACTCCCCCGCCCATAGGCGTGCTCAGGATGCGGCTCGTATCTCGGGCCGCCGGCTTTTTTCCACGTCTTGGTGCTCCGGTGTTATCCGGGCGCCCCGTTATTCGACTTGTCTCGGTGGTTCCCACGCTACCCCCACTGGTGGTTTAGCCGCGGGGCGTGGATGGAGATGCCTTCCGCACTGTCGTACGTGGCTCACAAGCTCGTCCCAGATTTCAGTGCCGCTTAGCATGTTGTTAATGCGGAGTATCACTACTTCTTGGCAGCCGGGTGGGTGCATACCCTGTTGACGGACAAGAACTTTGCCTGGCTTGATTCCACAGCCCTTCGGCGCATGTGCAAGTTGGACCTGCACCTGCTGGCCAGTCGGCCGGGCGGCCAGGCTATGCTGGATACGTTCCATAAGATACGCAAGGCCACGGAGGTCTTTCCGTGGACCATTGCGGTCGAGGACGTCATCCGGCGGGACACGCAGACGCGTGCGGCGCGTCAGGTACACGTCCATTTGGACTCTATGGCTGAATACGGGTTCATGCTGAACTACCCTTGTCGGGGCTTCGCGTCCCTTCCCACCTGCGGCGGGGGTTCGAATGAAGATGGCAATACGCCCGTGGCGGCGGCAACAGCGGGTTTGTCCGCCAAGGGACGCGGGTGGCCGGTGGGCCTTCACGTCGGGCCGCTTCTCCCAGCCGTCGTTTCGTTTCGCCGGTGCGCCAGACACGCGTTACCGCTGCGTCCGGGGGACATGGGTGCGCGGCGTTTGAAGACGTTTGGACGTCGCCCGAGGCGTGTCAGGCGGCGGTTGCCCTGTTTGGTGACGAGCCGAGTCGTTGTATTGACGGGCAGCGCGTGCCTCGTGGCGTCGGGGCGGCCGCCCTGGCTTCGGCGTGGAATCGCCAGAAAGAGGCATTGCGCCGGGCGGTTCTTGATGCCCACCGCTGTGTCCTTGAGGACGCCATGCCGGTTTTGGCTCAAGCCATGAGCGTGGCGGCAGAATGTGCGGCTGTCTTCGACCTGTTCTCGCAAGAGGTCGGACGTTTTCGCCAAGTGGCGGCGGTGCCTGCCTCGCCTGTGCGTTTTGACGCTGGCGACATCCTCGGCCGGATTCTCAGCGGTGACGACAAGGACGAGGAGGAGCCTCCGCGCAATAAGTGCCGTCGCAGTTCGTCGGTAGACGAGGGTAGCCGGTGGCATGTCCGCAACTGAGGCGGGTGGTCTAGGACTGGTGCGGGCCCGACCTGTGTCTTTGGTTTGTTTCACATGTTTACTGCCGATGCCCGTCGGCAGGTGATGCTGTGACGGTGTTTTCTACACCTTGCCCGCTCATGCGTTGCTGTCATTGAGACAGATAGGGTCTGGCTTGTGTAGCACTGTTGGTTTCCTGTTAAAGTGAAAGGCAGTAAGTGCCCATGTGGTCGTATCATTGTGGTCCTTTGACGCGTGAGGCGGTACATTGTGCGATGCACAGGTCGCTTTGGCGTGGATGTACCAGGGGGCTCCTCCCCATCTGGGGGTTGTAAGCGTCGCCTCTGTACTTTGGCACATCAGGTCCTCAACCGTGGTCGTTAGGTCATGGACCGAAGGTAGGAGTAGCCCGTTTGGCTTGGATCCAACCCCTTGGGTAGCAGGCGCGGGTGGCGCGTCATTGCCCTCTAATGACGGGGGGCAGGGCCACACGTAGGTGTACGGCCCGTGCCACTCAGAAAGCTCGGCGAAACGCCAAAGAGCCGACAATGGGCCGTGGGGGATATTACGCGTCCGTTCGGGTAATGTGAGTCGAACCCAACAAATCGGAAATGTCGCCTGACCTGAATTAGATTGGTTAATCTTAATCTAGTCCAGTGTGATTCGATTCTCGCCGTGGGAATTCGAAAACAGACCAAGAATGGTCGGGGACCACTTTGGATCTGGGCATTGGGGGGTTACTACCAACCACGATTCGGCCTGATTAAGCCTGGGTGATCGACGGGTGCCTCGAGACGGGGGAGTGGGAATACTCCAAGAGTATCCCGCAAATTTCTTCTTTCTCTGTCGGAGGAATCGGATGACCAAGTTCCGAGGAAGGTTTTCCAAGGGCTCCCAGGAGTCGTCCTTTGGAACATAGTCAAACCGTCGACCTTGGCACTGTAGATGCCATTGCTGCGACGGAGCTTCAATAGGCGGTCAAGGACGAATTCATCGGGTACCGGCGGGGTGCTCTCAGGCTGATCGATTCCATCGATTAGTGCATGTGGCGTCTCTTCCGGTATCGAAAGCCGTGGGGCCGGGGTCACATGGTCACTATTGACTCTTCGCTCTTCGCCATTCACGTCTACGACGTAGGTAGAATCATCTGCGTCGAGTACGACTCACGCGCCGACGGTCCTGCTTTGTAGCTTGTTCTCTTGTTGGTGGTTCTTCGTATAGACGTAGTCACCGACAAGGACACGTTTGTTACGCGTATCCACGTTCGAGTCGAAGTTACACTTATAGCGTTGTTGGGTCTTTTGCAAGGCCTCCACGACTACCGGAATCTGCTGTCATAGCTTTGCCATGAACTCACGCTTGTGGGCTAGGGGTGACTCATCTTTGAGGGTACCCTTGTTTCTCAGTGGAGTCCCTGGTGGGACGTTGGGTACCATTAAACGCGGGATTCGTCTCGGATTAGCGAGTGCTAAATGCGAAATGCCTGTCGCCCGGTGTGGCTGAATGTAACAGGCCATGGTCAGTACGGGGAGTAATTCATCCGAACGGCGCGGGTCGTCTGTGACGTAATGTCGGAGCTGCGTAGCCTTGACACGATTGTACCTTTCGACTTGACCATTGGTCTGTGGGTGGTATGCCGTGGTGTGCACTGTTTCGGTGCCCAGCACTTTCATTGCGGCAATGAAGTAGTTCGACATGAACTGGGGTCCTTGATTCGGTAAGATTCGGTCAGGTGGGCCATAACAGGCGACCCATGCGTCGATAGTGGCTGATGCCACGGTGATTGCCGTCATCCGCCGCAAGGCGACGCATTTGGTCAGCTTGGAGATGCCGTCGGTAGTGACCATAATGAAGCGCTTACCAGCTTTGGTAGCAGGGATTGGCCCGAAGATATCGACCGATAGGTCTGTCAATGGTTCACCAGATGGGAACAAAGTCAATGGGGACGTGTGTCGTCGTAGTGACAGCCAATTCTGGGCGCCGGTGGTACACTTTGTAAAAGTGTTGTAGGTATCTGTGACCCAGGATGAGCAGTCATACCGACGCCGCATGGCATAGTACATCCTGTTCATACCCGAGTGGCTGACACCGTTTCGTGATGTTCCAACGCAAGGATACGCTCGCGTAGGCTTTCCGGGATGATCAATTGGTTGCCGTACGGCGCCCGCCTGTAGAGGCCGTGGCTTTTATTTTGAAAGAAGGCTTTCGCCGTTTTGCGAGCCACCCGTTTGACCAACTCGACGCAAAACGCATCGGTTTGTTGGGCTTCCACGGTATCGTCGTGTTCGACAGGGGCCGGCATGTTGGTACCCGTGTACCTCTCCATCAGCACGCTGTTGGCCGTCTGGGCGAAAGCAAGGCATGGAATATCATCGTTGATATCTTCAACGGCGGCGTCATTGTCCGTTCGGGACAAGAAGTCTCGGGCGTGGTGCGATGCACCGGGTTTGTACGGCATGTCGAATGTGTATTCGGCCAGTCGTAAGCGCCATCGCATCAACCGACCACTTGAGTAAGTGGTGCTGAAAGTCCAGCTTAGAGCTTGGTGGTCGGTCTTTATTAGGAAGCGATGTCCGTCCAGGAAGTGTCTGAGCTTGAGTACGCTTCACACAACGCCGAGGCACTCGCGTTCCGTTGTGGAATAGTTCTTCTCAGCAGGGCTGAGGCCACGGCTCCAAGAGCCAACCGGTAATCTGGTATCTTCAGGTTTCTCTTGCACCAAGGTGCATCCGAGTTGGTCCGAGCAAGCGTCGACATCGAAGATCATTTGGCCTTTGGCCTTTGGCAGGGCCAAAATTGGTTGTGCGAGAAGCGCTTGGAGGGGGTCGTCAAAGGCCGCGATGGCTGCGTAGGTAGGTCTTGGTCAGTCCGGGGGGGTCTCCGCGCGGCTCATTGCGTTGAGCAGCTTTGGTCGTTTAGCAAAGTCTTTGACGAAACGTCGATAGACATTCAGCATCCCCAAGAAGCTTTTAAGCTGGGTCTTGGTGGTGGGGAAAGAAGCGTGCTTCAATGCGTCGAAGATCTTATTATGAACATGGAGTTGACCCGGTCGGACAATATTTCCAAGATACTCGACTTCGTCGGAGAACCAAGTGCATTTCTCAAGGTTGAGAGTGCCACTGGCTTCACGCAGCCGCGTGAAGACCACATTAACGTCCTTGACGTGTTGCTCTGCACATGCGGAGAAGATGATGACATCATCTAGGTATACGAGGCAAGGCTGCCACTTGAGGCCAGACAATTTAATGTCGATGGCACGCTGAAAAGTAGCGGGGGCGTTGGTCAGTCCGAATGGCATGGACAGCCAATCGTAAATACCAGAATGCGTTGTAAACGCAGTCTTCTCTCTGTCAACCGGGCGTATGGACACTTTCCAGTAGCCGGCTGTACATTCCAGCGAGGTAAAGACCTTCGCATCTCTTAATGAGTCCAGACAATCCTCCATTCGGGGAAGCGGATAGGCATCCTTCTTTGTGATGTTGTTGAGTCGTCGGTAATCGACACAGAAGCGGGCTTTGCCTTTCTTCTTTGGTACGATGACGACGGTGCTTGCCCATGCACTATGGCTAGGTTCTATAACCTTGAGCTTCAACATCGTGTTAATTTGATCAGCAATGATCTATCGCTTGAATGGACCCGTGCGATACGGTTGTTCCCGGATAGGGACGGCATCCGCTGGGGTTAGAATGGCATGCTCAGCGACGTGTATAGTACAGAGGGTACCTTCCCACATCGCGGAATGCGTGGGTGGTATCTCCCGTATTTGCTTGTGCAAATGCTCCGGCGCCTCACTAAGGTCCACATCCTCGACAGGGTCTTCGGACAACGTTGTGTCCTCACCGGTTGGTGTGCCTTGGGTTGCCTTCTCTTCTGTTATGGCGGCCAACATGAGCCCTTGTAATGGTTTGGCGAACCCGAGGATGCTGTTCATACGAACTATGGCCTGGTCCGAACCGAAGTTGCAGACCTTAACCAAAAATGGTTCATCGGGCTTGACCAGCGCAACGCCACGGGCGACTGCGACTGACGTGTGTCGGCATGGGTGGATGTTGGGCGAGATGGTGACGAGGCCGGTGGTGGCCCTGGTTGCCTTAATCCATTCTTCCATTCGTCCGTTGACGCGAACTTGGCGACACGCCCTTACCTCAGCAGGTTGGTCTTCCCACGACCGTTCCCACATTTTGGCAAGTAGATTGGCGAGGATAGGCGCTCGCCTTAGGTTCCTGGTGACATCACCGACGTGGTCTTGCCACACAACCATCTTTAGGCGGGTGAAGATGGCTTCGACATGGTTGTCCATGAACTCGGTACCGAGGATACATGGCACCGATAGGTGTTCGGCGACAAAGACTCGGTCGAAGACCTTGGCGCATCCAGCATCTATACACAAATGTATTGCAAAGTCTGCTACGAGGCGGTAGATGTTTGCGTCTTTGATGCGGGGTGTGCGCTCGAGCCTCTCAGCATAACTCTTCCAGTTGGCAGGTAAGACATTAGGTAGAACCAAGTTAATGCCGGCCCCCGTGTCCAAGACAGGAAGACAGCTGTGCATTGCCCGTTGGCAAGGGCCAATAGTGGCCGCGATCTCATAGTGCCGATGTGACGGGCTTAGTATCCTCGTGACTTTATGTCCTTCACCAGTTGGTGATGATGCGCCGGGCAACCCGCCAAGGGGCACCCGGCTCATTCGTTTTTCGAGTCGGTGGACTCGTTGCTATCTCTTTCAGCGGTTGGTTTGTATCCTCTGTTACGGAGTTCACGGCCATATCAGGACTGCGGCGGTCGCGTGGCCGTTACGGCTCAGCGCATTGCGCAGCGAAGTGACCGGGCTTGTTACATTTGTAACAAATGTCGGTCCACGCCTGAGGCAACTCCTTCGGAGGAGGGGAACGGGACCGGGCCCGTGGTTGGGTAGCCGGGAAGGGGCGGTCGACATTGGTGTTCCGGGTTGGCATGGGCGAGGCGTATGCCACCTTAGTCGTCTGAAGAGGAGGCAGCATAAGCGATAGGCGAAGCTCGTTTGTCCCGTCCCAGTACATCTGCGCAGCAGAGATAGCATCCGCCAGTGTGCGCTTGGAGAACTGCCCGTCCAATACCCGGACATGAGATTGGATAATCTCGGACAAGCCAATGATGAATACATCCTTCGCATCTTGGGCGTGGAAGAGGCCGTCTTGGCGGTCACAATGTGTCTCAACGCGGAGCCCAAAGGCTGTGGGCGCATAATTGTCGGGTTGACGCATTCTAATCATGTCGTGGTCGGCGGAGGCCATTACGGCGTGGGTGGCAAACTTGGCTAGAAGCCACTTAATAGCGGCACCATAGGTGCGGATCGCATAAATGCGGTGTCCGGCTTTCGAGTTCAGGGCGCTCGAGAAGGCTCGTTTAGCAGATCCTGACAGGCGAAAGGCCAAGAGAGGAAGGGCTTGCCCATGCGTCAAGCCAGCTGCGTCACATGCGCGCCGAAAGGTCGTCAAGAAGGTGAATACACCGAGGGGGCTAGTGCCCGTGAATGGCTCTTGCCCTTGGAATGCGCCATCCAGGCGGCGGTTCATCTTATGTGTTTTCTCCACTAGGGAGGGGGGCAGAGAAAGATCACCTCGGATCATGAAGTAGGTACGATAGTCCAATAGGGACTTGAAGCGACTGTTGGAGGGTCGAATGACCTTTCGCCCATCGGCTTTCTCCAACCGCTTCTTAGAGTCGGGGCGATTCTTGTACGGACCTGGGCGGGATCGTCGAGACGCAGCGTCCGATGACGTGTCCGAAGACTCGGAGCTTGAGCTCGACGACGGGGAAAACGGGGAACCCGGGGATGCTTCGGAGTCGGAGGACGAAGAGGAAGTTGTCCCACTGGAAGAGCTTGACTTATTCGCGGCCGACATGTTGGCGTTCTCAACTGAGGATGTTGAGCGGGCCAACTTGGTCTCCTTGTGGATCTTACGCAACTTCTTGCAAAGCCTACGCTCTTGATCCTGACGTTCGGTCGCTTGGCCAACTGGCTCTGGATGAGAGGAAGACGACTCGCTCCCCTTGGGGTCGACCTTGACCTTAGTCTTGCTCTTCGTCTTTCGACGCGCCTTTGCCGCCCGGGAATCCGACTAGATGACCTCCTGGCGCATAGCCTCCACGTTTGCGATCAGCTTGCCGTTTGTTTCCGCTAACGAGCGGTTAGTCGCTTGTTGGGCCGTCAGACGGAGACGAAGTGTCCCCACCTCCGCCTTAACGCTCTCCGCGTCGAGTGGTTGGCCAGAGGCCGCCGCGTTCGACGCAGGTGATCCCGAGAGGGAACCACCTAGGGTGCTGGCGTCTCGCATGTTCGTACGAACGCCTCCCGGCGGGACGTAGTCGGAAGGCAGGGCGTTGCCCTTACCCTTCCCA
>ENA-ORXR01002962-ORXR01002962.1-marine-metagenome-genome-assembly--contig:-NODE-2962-length-15629-cov-10.327418_pt1 | contig 15629 bp, 14 predicted proteins | sample MGYA00237866_ERZ511479 | MGnify/ENA metagenome assembly ERZ511479 | reverse complement strand
GCCGGCACTCCTCCCCGCCGCCCGCCCGTGGCCGGCGCCGCCGTCGGCGTTTGCCGGCTTGGAGCTCCTCCGCGCCGCCGCGGCGGCGGTGGCGAGCACCCCCCCCGCCGCCCCCGTGGCGGGCGCGCCCCCGCCCGCCCCGATCACGGCCGCCGTCCACGCGGCGCCGTCCACGCCCGTCACGCCCTCGTGCCGGTCGGGCGCGTCGTCCGTCTTGGCGCCGACGGCCACGGACCATGTACCCGTCACGCCGGCACGCGTGGCGGCGGCCGCCGCTGTGGGCGGCTCCACAACCTGCGGCTGCGCGTCAAACGCGACCGCGTCCCCGTCGACCGTGTCGGCGTCGACTGACGCGTCGGGGCGGGGGCGCAAGCGCCGCCGCTCCCCGCCACCGCCGCCGCCGCCGCCACCGCCGCTCCTGCTGCCGGCTGCCGCGGCGGCGGTGGCCGCCGCCGCAGCGCCCCCGTCTGTGGTGACGGCCGGGGCGGCCGCCGCGGCGACGGCGGCGGCGGCCGCCCGGCCCGGCGCCCCCACCGCCTGCGCGGCGGCGGCGGCGCCGCCGCCGCCGCGTCGCAAGCGTGGCCGCCGCCCCACCGCCGGCGTCACAGACGCGGAGCGGCGGGCGGCGCGGCTCGCCCAAAACCGCCGCACCGCCGCCGCGTCGCGCGCGCGCGCGGCGGCGACGGCGGCGGCGGCGGCGGCGGCGCGCGACGACGCGGTCGCGCGGCAGGCGGCGGCGGGGGAGGAAAACCGGCGGTTGCGGTGGGAGTTGGCGCGCCTCCGGGGGGCGCTGGAGGCCAAGGTCGGCGCCGCGGTGGGGCACGCCGAGGAGGCGTATGGCAGCAGCGTGTCGTCCTGAGACGGCGGCTGCGGGGGAAGGACAGCAGTTGCTCCTTTTTTTTAAATGATGATTGTGGGGGGGGCATGGCCTGCTTTGTATATACTTGTTGAGCAGAGGCCAATAGTTCGGTGCACCTCCCATCCCTCTTGGAGGGCTATGATGCTTTTGTATGTGTGTGTATGTGCTTGTGTGTGTGTGTGTGTGTGTGTGTTTGTTTGTGTGTGTGTGCGCGCGCCCGTGTACTATGTTTCCCTCTTGCTGGTGGCGTTGGGCAACGAAACAGACAAAACGCTTGTATGAGTCTCTGTTGTCCTCAACTGTCGACAAGGTTGCGCTACGCGACGATACGTGCAAGAGCAGGTTGATGCTGTGCTTTTGTACTGGGTCGCAATCGTCTCGACCAGAGCAAAGGACGTTTCGATAGACCGGCAAGAGGAGACACTGAGAATTTTCCGTCCAAGATGTCGCGGGTCTCAGCCTCGGGGCCAGGCGTCCAGGTGGTTGACAACATGTTGAAGAGAAAGGCCGGTAACGCGCCTTTGGTGCATCACCTCCTGCCCTCCACTGCTGTTTTGCTGCCACCGCATGCGCGGGAGCAGAGCAGGCACCCCCACCATCTCCTCCGACCGATCGGCTCCCACCAAAACTTGCGTGCGCCAACCGCCCACAGGTGCACTGTCGGTCGACCGCGCGACCGCTCGGTAGCGCGGCGGGCGCCACCCGCCCTTGACCCCAACCCGCCCGCGCGGCCGCTCAATGGGTGCGGCACCCCCTCTCTAGTCCGGCAACCAGCACAGCACACGGCTGCAACAACTCCCGACTCCTGGGAATGAGCTCGCCGGCGCGGCGGTAACCACTCCACGCCCTACCCTGCGGCCTTGTCGCTGGCCGCCTTGCGGCACTATGTTCCCATCCGCCGGAGCTCATGGCGACGCCATTGCCGCCACCTCCTCGCTCGCATTGACTGCCGGCGCCACGGCTGCCCGCGAGGAGCCCCACATCGACGTCGCCCCCGGCGTCGGCCACTGGCCCCCTTGTACGGCCACGCCGTTGCGGATGTCATGAATCCAGTCCTCGAACCGCTCACCGCGGGCGTCGACGGTTTCGAGCTTGAACGGCAGGTCGACCCCCCACCACCCCGTGTGATAGATGAAGAAGCCATCCCGGCTGCGCTCCGCCCACCCCCCATTGACGTACACCTCCTTGGGGGGGACGGGCAGGTTGCGTGGCTGCACCTTGATGTACCACCGGTGGCTGCCCGCAAACACATACTCGATCGGTCCCGACACGTCGCACGGCACCGCCCGCCATTTGATGTCCCACCGGCCGTCCATGCCGCTGTGGGAGAAATCGAGGTCCCCATACCCGCCATAGTTGCCCCCCGTACACGTGCTGCAATGGTCCATGACGTACGCATTGAAGGTGCCCTGGATGGGGTTGGCGCCGTGGCCCCGACCGCTGCCTTCGACTGTTAAACACATGCCGCAAAAAGCCGACTCGCCTAACTCCCGCCACTGCCGCGCGTTGAGAGCAATGGCTTGCCGATTGCGCGCGTTTGGCGGGCGGGGGACGAGGGAGCACTGGCCCCAATCGGTTGTCCAGTAGTAGGTTCCGTCGCCAGACGTCGTCTTGCCATCAGCATAGTAGTCCATGAGGTCCCCAGCGGTGGCAGGGGTGGTCGCCATCACGAGGGCCGCCACGATGGACAACGAGAGAGGCAGGACCGTGGAGAGCTGTTGACCCTTGGGGTGGACGGCCTTGTGTGCCATGGCACTCATGGACGAGGAATAGCCTCAGGGGTGGCAATCTCCAGGTGCTGGACCGAGAGTGACTGGGGAAGGAGTTGAGGAGGGTGGTAGTGCAGACATCTAAGCATGCTACCGAGGTAGGTCGTCGAACCTGACGTGCGTAGCTGTATCGCCCGTCGCCCTTTTCAGGTGCTCGTCGAATTTACATCACCCCCGTTGTCCGCCTGACCATTGTCCTGCACAACCGCTTCGCGCCTGAAACTGTGACGGAGCAGCTCCACGAACTGCCTGCCAACCGCTCACTCTCTCTCATTTTACACGTCCGCTCATCCCACATGCTGCTATCCTTTCTCTGCGCACTGGACTGTTGGCGGCGGCTGCAGTGGATCTTCCAGTCCCGCCGATTGCATGGGGCTGGAGAGCGCACCGCCGCGCCCCACGGCCGATTGCCAGCCGTCGACCCGTGGCCAGATGACGCGGTCACCCGTGCACAGCGATCCACCCAGATGAGCCGCGGCAGGTGGGATCGCTGATGGCACCCTGCGCGCTGCCGACGGCGTTGCGCTCGACGATAGCGCGGGCGTGCCCGCCCAGATGATCGCACTGCCGCCGCCCGACTAGCGCGATCGCGTCCTCACGGGACAGTGACGTGTGAATCTACACGCGCTCAATGTGTGCGGGGGACGAGTCGGGTGGGTCTGGAAGGTGGCGGGTGGATGGACGTGGACAAACGGCGCAGGATTGGAGCGTGTGGGCTGAAAGGCAGTGCGGGGTCGGGGCGGAAAAACGGCAAGCGCAGCCGCCTCGGCTATGGCCAGTGGGTCTCGTACAGTGCACTCAGCCGAGGCCTGGGGACTGGCTGTTAAAAGCGCCAGCTGGACGTGGGGCGCCGGATCTGCGGTCGCTGCGCGGTCGTGTCATGCGAGCGCTGTGGCGCACACGTGTCTGGTCATGGTCGGCATCCAGTGAAGCGCGGACAACAAAAACTGTGTAATTGCGTCATGCAGTACAGAGAGGAGGAAAACTTGGCCATTGCGGCGATAGGCCTTGTGCTGATGCCCGGCGTACCGCAGTCGTCAAAGGCCGGAACGCATGGGACACGTACGCACCACGCGGTGCAGGTTGAAACACAAAGAGAATGATGTCGCCATTGCAAGTAAACTCGGTTGTACAGTACAGGAAAGGACGCAACCAACCTATCATATATGTGTCAGCGCGAAAGGGAACTCCAAGAGTGAGGAACACAAGTCGAAGGCGCATCAACATGCGCAACCTTGGTCGGCCGCCTTCGCATTGATCTCGACCGTCTCGGGCAGTAAGCTGGAGTTGATACGAGCAGGTGGGCACAAGTCAAGACACATGGACAACAGCAAGCCAGTCGGGTGGCAGGAACAAGAGCAGTGTCAGCACAGAATGTCTCGCACGTGCAGAGCAAAAAGCATACCAATCTGGCATTCCGCTGCATCCCCGCCCGCATCCACCAACAACAGCACCTCACACGTCGAACGTCTCCACTCCCCGCATGTCGCCTCGACGAAACGTACAACTCCTCTTCCTCCTCTCCCCGGGCCAGTGCCTTGCGGGCCACTGCCTCAAATGCCGCGTCGACATTCACATCCGCCGCGGCCGACGTCTCAAAGAACGGCGCCCCGCCCTTGGAGGACGCCCACGCCGCCGCCGCTTTCGTCGGCACACCCCGCGCGCGGCCTGCCGCGTCCACCTTGTTGCCGAGCACGACAAATGGAAAGCGCTCCGCGTCGCGCGGGGCCGCCGACACGAGGAACTCGTCGCGCCACGACTCGAGCGCCTCAAACGACCGCCCATCAGTCACATCATAGACGAGCACGCACGCGTCGGCGCCGCGGTAAAAGGCCGAACCGAGCGACTGGTACCGCTCCTGCCCGGCTGTGTCCCAAATCTGCAAGTTGGCCGGCCGCCCGTCGACGGCCACGTCCTTTGTGAGAAAGTCGGCGCCGATGGTGGCCTTGTATTGGCGGGAAAAGCGGGCGTTGACGTAGCGCTCCATGAGGGAGGTCTTACCAACCCTGTAGGTTTGGAGGGGTGCAGGGCAAAGACGAAAAAAAGGATGCCAGCCAGAGGGAGGACAAGAAGTGCATAGGCGAGATCGGGTCTGGCACACCCCGCAAGTCCCGAAAGAACCAGTTAGCGCCCAGGCACGGGGCAAGAAAACTTCCGAACAATGAGCCCCACAACTCTGTCATAGCTCCAAACAGAAGCGCCCGGCGCTGTTCACCCATCGCTCCTCACCAGTTCAAAAGGGACCGATGTACGTACCCGCTCTCCCCCAGGATGACAATCTTCAGCAGCTTGGGCCGACCTGCCATGGTGGCCACCGCGTGGCCCACGCCGCCGTTGCCGCTGTCACCGCAGAGATGCCGCTCCGGTCCCGTCCCCGACAAGCAGCCAGCAAAATGATGAGACGTTGGCCACTACAATGAGTGCGACGCGTGCAGGTCCCCGTAACGGCACTTTCGTTCTTGACCGAGTGACGCGGCCGACAAGGGCGGGCGGACGCGGGAAGACGGAGAAGCCCCGAGGGCGGCGCGTGGTCACAGGCGGTGCGTGGTGAGAGGCTCGCCAGCACTCTGCCGCACAAAGGTGGTTGCAAAACGCGCGTGGCAGACGAGGAATGGGCTGAGCCTGCGAATGTTGAGACAGGGTGGAAGCCCCCCACAGCCCCAGAACAACGCCTCTGGGCAGGCGCACCCAACGACGAAGCAGCGTGGCCCGCCAGACAGAACAAGGTTTACAGTGACGAGAGTTTTGTCCAGTCTTAAAATTCCTCGTTCCCATTTGCTTAACACTTTTACGTCAACGTCCAAGAAAACATGAGACACACGTCGTCTCTACAAACGGTCCGCGAGATGTACTGTCCAGTACCACCGCTTGCGTCGGGAAGAAAAAAGAGCGGACACCATAACCTTTTCAACTTGCAGGGACAAGAGCCACAGAGCACTATCCGAGAAAGCGATGACAACCCCTGCATGGTGCTCAGCTTCGAGTGTGACACAATATATGCACCCAAGACCCCGAAACCTGGACAGCAGCTCACTTCTTACCTGTCGTCCATCTCTGCCGCCGCCACCATCAACTTGACCATTGGAACACCACTCATCGACCTCCATCGCACCGCCAAACATACTACCGTCCGTCGACCGAATAACACAACCGTGCTGGCCGACCGCTGCGTTGTTACAGTTGTCAGTAAAACGTCTGCCGATTGTCACATACGGCACTGCACGAGGTTGACGTTTCGCAGTCCAACCACCAGGCTCCACACTTTCCCAAACCGCTCCGCAGACAACAACGCGCCAGAACCAGAGCTCGCACAAAAGAGCGAACTGCACAAGGAAAAAGAGATAAGTCACAACAGAGCGCTACTCACACGACACACTTGCAAAACCAGACCACGCTGAGCTCCGTCGGCCACCCCAACCGCACCGCCGCCAAGCACACCGCACCCCAGCCAGGGAAGACCGATGAACCCACCGCCGCCCGGACCGCATCCGCCATCACAGCCATTGGGCCCACGCCACCGCTACAGGACCGACATGTCACAGGAGCGGCACCCCGTCACGTAATCGGCAAGGCTGTCGACCTCCCCAGCCGCGGCGGCGCCCGGGCCCTTGGTCGCCCCGCCGTCGCCCCGCCGCGGCGGCGCCGCGCTCACCCCCCGCCGCGGCTGCCGCACGACAATCCACACGGTCCCGTCTGGGGCCACCTGCGACACGGACGCGAGCGCGTACCACTGCGCGACGCCGTGGACGATGAGCCGCTGGAGGCCGTTGAGTTCGGCGAGGCACACGCCCGGCGGCGCGCCCGCCGCCACGTCCGCACAGGGGGTGCCGCTGCCGCCATTGCCGACGCGCGCCCCGTCGAGCGTCGACGGCGTGCACGCCGGGTCGCCCTCCCCCCATCGCACGGGCGCCACGCGGCGCTCGACGGCGGCGACAAAGGGGGTCAACGACGGCGCGCGGCGCTTGTCGGCGAGAACCCCACGCACGCGGCGGTCCAGGCGGCGGAAGCGCTGGCGAGAGGCGAGAAGCCGCGCACGCGCCGCGCGGGAGGTTGAGGCAGAGGGCAGGGGGGAGGGGGCCGACCCGGGCTTGTCGTGGAGGTCTCGGGCAGTCAGCCGCGTGGCGGGGAGGGGGGGAGCGGTCGACATTGGTGCGGCTGCGGGCGAGTTTGTCGCAACCACAACGGGTTCCGTGGCCGCCACTGTCGCCCGCGCGTCAGCTGCAGGCGTGTTCGCGGCGGATGCCGCGCCCTCTGCGGCGGGCGTCAGGGGCGTCACCGGATCGGACGCACGCGCGGCGGTTGTAAGCGGCGACACGGCCATTTCCGCGTCACTCAGAGCGCCCGCAGCCACCCCATCAAAGGCCCCGTTCTCGACGGCCGCCCCAGCGTCCCGCGCCTCCGCCGCACCGGCATCCCGCGCCGCAGCCGCACTGGCATCCCGCGCCGCAGCCGCCCGCATCCGCTCCCGCCGCCGCTGCCGACGCCCCCCCGACGCGCCCGACCGCGCGACGCGGCGGAGGAGCAGCGCCTGCTCCTCCTCCGAGACGAGCACAAACGGCGCCCACGCGGCGGCGACGCCCGCGTCCGAGTGCAACACGTCCAGGGCGGAGCGCCAGGACACCTCGAGGAGCTCCCGCAGGTCGCTCACGTCGCCCAACTCGGCGTCCTCGTCAAAGTGGAGGCCGCCCGAGCGGGCGCAGGGGGCGAGCCCGGCGCCCGACTGCAAGCGGAGGTCGTTGAGCGTCCTCCGCGCGCGGCGGGCGCCCATCCGCGCCGCCCGCGCGTCGCCGCGGTGCCGCCCGCCGCCAGCCGACGCGGGCCGACGGTGGGACCCACCACCGCCGCCGCCCAGGGCCACGCCCGCCGCAGGCGCACCGCCGGTGCTTGCGCGGCGGACCGCCAGCGCTGGCGCGAGCCCCGCCGACCGCGCGAGGGAGCGCGACGCGACGCCGGCGGCGGCGCTACTGCTCCGGAAAGGTGGGAGCTCGCTCGCCTCGTCCCCATCATCCTGCAGCGCTGCGACGCTGGCCCGTAGCAGCCGCCGCAGCTCAGCGGTATCCATGATGGCGGGGGGGGGTGTGGGGTCTCAACGCCACCACCGCACCGGCGGTGGCGCCGGGACCCGCGCGGGCGGACGCACAGACGGGCGGGTGGGAGCGGCGGCCGGCCCGGGGCGGCATGGACACGAGCAGCCGCGGGGGACCCGACCAATAGACAAGAAAAGCCCCACGAAGGGGTGAGGGGCGTCCGCACCGGGAAGCAGCAACGGAAACAGCGATACGAGAGGAGGTGAGGTGCACAGAAGCAAAAAGGAAGGAATGCAAGGGAGTGCGGCCGAGTTGAAAGCAACACAATGGGCTACTCCGACCGTACCGGTGGTGGGAACGAGCACGACCCAATACGCCGCAGGGCCAAGCTCGGTGGGCCACACTAGGAAAGGGTGCTTCGACCGCGGGCCAAGCGACGGAGAGAAGCCCTGCAGCAGCGATGCCAGTGACAGTTCCGGTAACTAGGGGGTGCACGTTCAGCCCGGGCCACCACGTGCCACCGCAGCGCGCCACGCCCGCCCCAGGGAAACAAGCCGACTTTCCAGGCGGGCAGCCTACACGCACAGCAATATGAATGAGAGAATGAGGAGGGTGTGGGGCAGACGGGGGTGGAGTTTGAGAATGCGATTAGAGACGTGGAGGGAGGGGTCGCGACGACGGGAAGGGAGAATAGCACGGGGCAGGCGGGCGAGGAATATTCGGCGTACGCCCACCAGATGCGCGCCCAAATGGCCGTCTGCCTACAGCGCGTCTGCACGCACCGGGCGCGAACAATGGGCAGTGCCGGGCCAAAGGGGGCGGGCGGGCGGGCGAGTGCGGGGAGGTCGCTCGGCTGGCAGCGCGTGCGGCGAAGTGCCGCATAGAGGGGGTGCGAGCGCGGGGCCAAAAGCCGCGGCCTCGTCAAGATGCAACGAGTGAGGCAGCCCTCCTGGCGGCACCCTGAAAGCAAAGACTGCCAGCTCCGCCAGCGCTCCATCAAAAGTAAACTTAGTAGAAGTACGTCGCATAGGACGTCAGAGACATCAAGGACGGGGTTTCAAGTTCTTCTAACGATGCTTTTGGCGCCCTTTCTGGAAAAAAACAGCCTGGACAGAGCCCCAGGGCGGTTTGCAGGTTTCCTGATTCAAAACACGCAACAGCAGGCGTGTATTTGACGATGGTTGTGGGCCCGCTGCGCTGTGCTGCGCGCGCCACACGCGTGCGGTGCGAGAAAGCAGCAACGTCAGTGGACGAGAGGTGCAAGCCCAGATCGTAAGGCGGGCCACCCCTTAGCGCCGCAGGGGTGAGGGGAGAAGGCTGCCACGTATGGGCAATGCCGCACGCGCAGCGACCGTCGGCACGCTCCACGTCCCAAGGTCGCGCCGACCGCGACCCAGCCAAGCACGTGAACGACTTCATCGCCGCCATCGCTGCACGCTTGACGGCGTAGACGCGGCGAGCGTGGGTGGGGGGACGGCGGTGCACAAAGGTGGACCGTGGGAATGGAGATCCAGGCTTTACATGTCAGGAGGGAGAAGAGGACGAGAAGCACGAAACGAGCAACGAGATCAGAGGGGAGTGGAATAGCAGGGATAACGGGATGAGCCAGGGGGGAGCGACAAGGGAATGGAAGCAACAGAGTGGGGCAGAAGGAGCGGACTGGCTCGTCCCGCACCGCGTCCGCATCTCCATCCCTGGTAGGGCAGGCGTACCAGCAGTGCTTATCCAAACACTGCGGTCGCGCCCGCCCTCAGTCCAGCCGCCAGCTTGTTCAGGTACGCACGGCGGGCGGCACGGTCGGTGGCGCTCGCGGCGGCAGGCAAGGGCACCACCACCTCCACCTGACGCAGTGCAGTAAGGCTCTTCAACCCCGCCGCCGCGTCGGCGGGCACCAGCGCCGCCGTGGTGATCCGCAGCAGCTGCAGTGACTCCGCGAGCGCAGGCGCGTCGCCGACGGCTCGCACGAGCGCCTCGATCGCTGCCTGGGCCGGCTCCTCTCCGGTCAAGCCCAGACATTCCAGCCGCAGTCGGTCGGGCCAGCAGCCGACGGCGCCGCCGTCCCCCTGAATATGCAACTGCACGTCAATGAGGGCGGGGAAGAACCCGCCGCCGAGGACCGCGAGCGTAGCGCCCGCGTCGGCCACCGCGAGGCGGATCACCGCCAACGCGCCGCGGATGGAATTTTGTGCCAACACCCCAGTGTTCATAGGGCAAGGAGGCACGCCGGCGCGGGGGGGGCTGACCGAAAACATCAGGCAGCGGGGCAGGGCCGCGAGCTGCGCCACGGAGTTTTCTGCCTTCCCCACCGGCAGTTGTGGTAACCGCAGCGCGTCCAACTCGCGCTGCTTCAAGAACATGGGCACGCCAAAGTCCGTCCCATGGGTGACGCCCTCGGGGCAGACGAGAAACAGGGAGGCAGCCGCGAGGCATGGAAGCGCCGGCAGACCCAAGAGGGCCAATGAATCGTTCTGGACGATGCACCATGCTAAGGAGAGGTCGCGAAGGTGCTCGAGGCCCGCCAGGGACGCGACCGCCTCTGGCGTGATGACGATGTTGAACAACGTCAGCCGTCTAAGGCCGCGGGGCGCGGGCTCGAACCAGCTTGCCACCGTGTCCGGGGGTTCTTCGATCAAAATGCCTGTCGACTGCATGTACAGGTCCAGGATCGGCGGGCCGCTCGAGTTGCGCAGCGACAATGCCTCGACGGGCGGCTCGGCTAACGCGAGGAAGTTGGCTACAGGTCCCGCAATGGCAGCCAGCGCCGTAGCCTCGCCAGATACGGAGAGGCCTCGCAACCCCGTCGGCAGACCCCCGGACCGCATCAGCTGGTCGACCGTCCACGCGTCGGCAGTGAGCTGTCCCCTCGGCGCCAGCCGCTCCGCCAGCTGAAGCGTGCCCTCTACCAGCGCCCGAGGGACGACCGGAATGGATTTGGTAAACCGGGGCAGCCACGTCGGAAAGACGGTTATGCCAAGGCGGTGGGGGCGGGTGGCGCCAAGCAGCCGCAAGACGGCCGGCACGTGGGAGGCGCAAAGCCCCAAGTGATCCGCGGCGGGAGGGCGGTTGTACCGCTGCCCTGCCCCCCGCCGCGTCGCCGCCGCCGCCACCAACGAGCGCATCGGCAGCCAGGTCGTCCATGGCGGGTCGCCGGGCTCATTGAGGGCGAGGGTCGCCTCCTTGGCGGTGGCCCAGTCGAGGCGCGCACCCACGACGGAGGCGGTGGTAGCAGCACGGAGGGACCGACAGGAACACGCGACGGCCAGTAGGTCGTGGGTGGGGAGGAGCACAAGGACCTGTTGGACGAGCTCGTTGGGCAGGTCGAGCAGACCGACGCGGCGTGCGCGATAGAGCTGACGCCGGCCGTCGTTGTCGCTGCATGCGCGGCTACAGCTGCCGCCGTCACGTCCGCCGGCGCCCCCAACGCCATTGCAGTTGCACAAGCCCGAGCCCATGGCTGACACTGGGCGAGCGAGTGAGGGAGACAGCCCGCCAGGGGCAGAGGGGGGAATCAAATGGCGTCTGGTGGAGGGAGGGGAAGCGGCTTCACCCTGACCGGTGGGCTGGGCGCCCCCAATGCCGTCGCTGCTGCACAGGCGCGAGCCCATGGCCGACATTGGGAGAGCGCGGGAGGGAGGCAGTCTGCCAGGCGCGGGGGGGGGATTCAAACGGCGTCTGGTGGAGGAAGGGGAAGCGGCTTCATCCCGGCCGATGGGCGGGGCGCCTCTAATGCCGTCGCTGCTGCAAGGGCTCGAGCGCTTGGCCGACATTGGGAGAGCGCGGGAGGGAGGCAACCCGCCAGGGGCGAACGGCGACATCGAAAGGACGTCTTGTGGAGGAAGGGGGGGCGAGCGGCTTTGGCCCGGCCGGCGGGCTGGAGGGTCCTGGACAGTGGTGGACCGTTAGGGCAGCATCGGTGCAGCACACAGCTGGGCAGGGTGGCAAATGCTGTGCGAGGAGGTCCAGTGGACTCGGCAGAGCCACTGGGGCCGTGCAACGCTTCTAGGGCCGGTCGCGTGAGAGGCAGACAACAAAGCTCGCCACGCTGTCGTCTGTGCACGGCGGCCAATCCTCGCAACAGTGTCAACGATGAACACTTAAAGTGTTCAGTCCGCACGCTGGCAGTAATTCTTGCAATCTTAGAGTCTTCAACCTGTCCAGCCTGATTATTATGGTCGTTGCGCCAAAAGCTGGACAGTCCCAGACAGGCGGATCGACGTTTGGGCCAATCAAACGCACAAAAGCGCCTCTTTGACAGGCCTGGACTCTCCACCTTTTGGCGGAACGAAAAATAATAGAAGAGGGTGTTCGTGTTGTCGTGTCGTGTGTTTCTCCGTGGCACCTGACACAGGCCTGTGCCTTACACAACCTTCTGTTTCGTCCGGCGCCCAAGGCCGTTCGTTGCGCTCCGCGCCTGCTTCAAGACGAAAACAAAACTGGATGGGGTACTGTCCACAAATTGAGCATTCGGCTGACGCGGCCGTTGGCAGACCTTGAGTGGACGAAGCAACCCTGAAGCGGGGCGCGACACGGCTGCGTCATTGTGGCGCTGCAGTACCTGGAATGACGGGCGCACGATACTGCACAAAGATGTAGGGCTCTGAGGGACGCGTGAGGAGCGCGCGGAACGCACCGTCACAGCGTGGACGTTTGGGGGCAACAAGAGGAATAGACGGGCGCACGAGTGCGCGAGGGCCAGCGGGCCAACCGCAGCGTTGTCAGTAGGTAGACAGACAACGGCAGACGGAGAGGCTACCAGACGGAGAGGCTAGAAAGAAGAGAAATAAAACAACACATCATACCGCCTCCACACCACCCACACTCTCAACGGGAACCAGGGCATCGCGCAGTCGAGCGGGGCACTCTTTCTGGTGGCACAATGCGCCATATCACTCGGTAGAATCTAACGCTCCCCCCTCGCACCATCCGCTTCCACGCCCCCACAGGGCCTGCACCTGGTCTTCATCTCTACTCACTGCTTGACCGGCGGCGAGACTATTGAAGTGAGCGGCTTGAGTGCCCTGCTCCCCGTCAGATCCACGTACTTGGTGGCGAGCAGTGAAGCAACCGCCTCGTACGTCACGTACCGCAGCTGCGGGCGCTCGTCGGTCGCCGTTCGCGGAAAGTACTTGGCACACTCGGCCGACGACTGCGGGTTTGAAAACCCGCAGTCGTCGGTCGCAATCCCGCTAAAGACGCTTGGAAGGTCTTGGCGGCGGCGTGCAGCTCGGCCGGCGCCTCGTTGGACCCGGTCACGTTGCCGAAAAACGCCGTCTCCACGGGCCCGGACTCGATTAGGGAAGAGAACATGCCGAGGCCCGCGTACGCGGCCGCCATTGCCTCTATGTAGCCTTTGAGCTCAAACTTGGTCCTCGCGTACACCGGCATCATGGGCACGGCGATCAAGCCGGTCAGGGAGGAGGTGGCAATAAAACGGCCGGACCGCGCGGCGCGCATCACCGGTAGCACTGCGTGGACCAGCCGGAAGACGCCCTACAGGTTGACGTTGAGGTTGTTCTCAAAGGCGGACACCTGCGCTACCTCTGGTGGGCTCACGTTGTTGGCAACACGCTCGGCCACGAGGAAGCGCTCCTGCCACTCCTGCGCTGCGCTTCCACCGGACGTCGGCATCGATTGGAGGGGGGGGGGGGGGGGAGTGGAGAGGGCAGCGTCCCTCTCCCTGAGTGTACAGTCTGTGACTGAGCAGGGTTCCGCACCATGTGCAGGCTGGCAACATAGTTGTGTTGTGTTTTGTCTCACAAAACGGTGGTCTTGCCGATAGCTTTTCTCTCCCGATTCCCAGGCGCCGCTCTCGCGCTCTGCAAGTTTCTCTCCTGAGCTGCTCAGCCTTCACACCAGAGACAAACCGCGCAAAGGGTGGCGCCCACAGTGGGAATGATTGAATACTACAGTCGGCCGACACAGCCTCCAGTCCCGCACATGTCGGTGGCCCGCGCAAGCCTCGCCACCGTCGGCAAAACGATCCCGCCGTCCCCACCCAGCAGCAAACGAGCGCCGCCACGCAGCAGCAGAACAAGGGGCGGAAAAAAAAACCAGAGCACACCGGCGCACTACACGCTGCACACGCCGGCCAATACATAGGCTAGGAGCCCCCCCTACGCCGCTTGTGTGCTGTGCGGCGGCGCGTCGACCATGGCGACGAGCGCCGCTGCCACACCCAACCCGTCGACGCCGTCGAGCTTGGGCCGGAGCATCGCCTCGAGCGGCGCACACGTGAGGTACCGAAAGGACGGCGCCGCTTCCGTAGCCGCGCGGAGGTAGTAGGCCGCGCACGCGTCGGCAGACTGGCCGTGGTCCATGGACAGCTTGACGACCGCCAGCGCGGTGGCGTAGGACGCTGCCATCTCGGGGGGGGGGGCGGAGCCCATCAGCATGCGGCTGCTGACGCCCGTGTGCACCGGCCCCGGCTCCATCTGCGCGCAACGTGCGGCGCACGGACCGTCCAACAAAGCAAAAAAACAACAAAAAACGCTTGCCACACAGTGAAGCAACGACGGACTGGTGGTTAGCCGCCAACGAGACAGGGGGTGGCACCTGCGCACAGAGAGAGCCCTCCGCAGTTGCAGCAAGGGGCACGTACGAGGGCAAAGTGCACGCCGGCCGCCTTGTACTCGGCGTGGCAGCTCTCCCAAAAGCCCTCCATCGCAAACTTGGACGCTGCGTATGGGGAGCCAAACGGAAAGCCAACAACGCCCCCGATACTCGAAGAGCCAATGATGCGCCCCGCGCCGCGTGCCCGCATGGCCGGCAGCACGGCCTTGACCAACCGCAGCGCTCCAAAGTAGTTGACGTTCATCACCGCGGCGTGGTCCGCCAGTGACGCCTCCTCCACGCTGACAATGGTGCCGTAGCCCGCATTGGCAACGGCCACGTCCACCCGCCCGCCCGTGGCGGCGAGCACCGACGCGACGGCGGCCGCGACGCTGTCGTCGACCCCAACGTCCATCCGCAGCACGTGGACGCCGCCCGCCGGGGCGGGCGCCGCGAGGAGGGCGGCGGCGCTCGCGCCGGCGCGCATCCCCGCGTACACGTGGAAGCCGGCGCGCGCGAGCGCGACCGACACGGCCAACCCGATCCCACTGTTGGCGCCCGTGACAATGGCAATGGCCGGGGGCGCCATGGCGGGCGGCGGCGGCGCGGGGAGGGGGGGGGCGCGGCGGCTCGCAGAGGGCGGCGGGGAGCGGGGGCAGAGCGCGCAGAGGGGCGGGCGGGGGAGAGACCCAGTTGGCGACGAGGCCGCGCGTGGGCGAGACGCGGGGGGTGCCGGCCGCCCGCAGCACCCCCCGCCCACGCTGCACGCTGATAAAGGCGTCATCCGTGGGGCGGTCGCGGCCGGGCCACGCCCGCGTGTGGCCCCGCGCGGCTGCGGCAACAGGCAAGCGCCGCTGCCGTTGGTGTGTGCCCTTGTGGCGGGTGGCACGCGGTGACTCTGCTTCGTGTCGGTACGAGGCCGCCCCGGGCGGCTCCATCGTTTTCTCCACGACCCGGAAGAAACACCGGCGCGCCGTGCCAAAGACGCCATGGCGGCTCGCCCCCTCGTCGTGCGTCGGCCCAGTGGGGGGGGTCACACACCCCGTGCCCGCCCGGCAAGGTGCCGGCGTGGACTGGGGCGGCAGCGGCCGCTCCGATTGGGCACCAGCAAATCGCCGACGGGCTGCGCGCCGTTGCCAAGTCTCGACGCCCACCACAGACGTGGCGCCGTCACCGTGCGCCGGCCAACCACGTCGTCGTGTTTCCACGCGGATCAACCTCACGGCAAAGGAGCGCGGCAAAGTAGCACGTTAGCAAAACCAGGCAAGCTATTCAGGGAACCGTCTCGTCGACGGCGTCTGCACTCCACGGAAGACGACGGCTCGGCTCTGTCTTTGCCTTCCCAAAGCGGGCCCCGCGCCACGCCCCGCCGGCCGCGCCGCCCCGACTGCCGTCCGCCCCGCCGCCCGCTGCCCCCCCCCCCCC
>ENA-ORXR01002960-ORXR01002960.1-marine-metagenome-genome-assembly--contig:-NODE-2960-length-15639-cov-19.686930_pt1 | contig 15639 bp, 25 predicted proteins | sample MGYA00237866_ERZ511479 | MGnify/ENA metagenome assembly ERZ511479 | reverse complement strand
ACGGCGCCCGGCTATGACAGGGCACACGACGATGCGTTCGACGGCCGGTTAATAGGCTTCTTAGTATTGCACTTAGCCGGGAGCTTACAGAAAGATCCATGCAGTTTAGTATGTAGCCCCTTCTAAAAGGAGTTCTGCCCAGAACTCCTCCCGTTCCGTCGCATTCTCGTATTTCAAACAAATGCCAGGTTTACGCATGGTATGCCGGCCGACGGCGACCGCTGGATGGGAGTCTCCTGCGTTCTCCGCTCTCTACGCAAGACACGGCTTCTGTTGAGGCAACCCCTCAAGCCCGCACTGGTAATTCGCAGTTATTGCGGACTGCCTGCGTATTTTCAGAAGTAAAGATTCGGTCTTCGGCTTGTTCTTCTGTACCTTTGACGTGCATTGCTGTATGAGGGTGGTGTATTTACTGGTTCTTTTATCTCGAGGGGAGCTCATTTTGGAGCTGAGCTCGGGCAGTTTCTCGTGGGCCCGTTAAAGAGCGTCTCGATTGGTCGGGTGGTGAGAGCATGTACCCTCCAAGAGAGGGAGCTCTGCCTCGGGAGGTGCGTCTTGGGCCCTGTCACTGTGTTGGCGAGGGTGTGCCTCCAGGACGTTGAGAGAGGGTCACACGGGGGCGGTAAGAGGCTGCTGGCCTCGCGCCCCGGACCGGTCTCGAGAAAAGCAAGGCATCCACCAACTTACCTCTCGCTTCACAGCCTCCGCCGTGGGTGGCCACGGTCGTCTGGGCGCGGACCATTTGGGCGCGTCCGGGCCAGGTTTTCGGCACCTCGCGCCTGTTCACAGCGCATGGTGTCACCATTGCCAGCGGCGTGCACGAGATTTTGCCAGGGCTGTCCTTCCTGGTCATCGCGACCAACTGGGGCACTCGCGAGGTCGTCCTCCGGCAGAAAGCCATCGTCGGCCACGTCGAGCTGCTCACGACGGGCGTCGTGCAGGTGCCCCACGGGGCGCCCCACCGGACGGCACCCACCCCGGCTTTCACGACGCCCACAGCCGCAGAGGGCATGGTGGGGGCGGTATCAGGCACCCTGTGCGAAACCGGACCGGGAAGGAGCCCGTGCCCGGAGGCGCCCGCGGGAGGCACGCCCGCGACCCCAGCGCGGCCCCGGGATCCGGGCGAAAGGGGCGCCTTGCCGGCCGCAGCGTAGCCCGCGGCCTCGCCACAAGTGGAGGACGAGGACCTACCGGGTGCCGACCCGGCGCTGCACGCCCGGGTCCGACGCATGCGGGACCAGCACGGGACAATGTGGATGGGCCAGGATCTGGGCGTCATCAGACCACCCAGCACCGCATAGACCTCAACGCCGGCACCTGGCCCGTCCGCTTTGAGCCCCGCCGCGCGAGTCACACTGCGGACGATGCAGAGACAACCGAGGTCAAGCGGTAGCTGGAGGCGGACGTCATCGAGCAGACGTTGTCGGAATGGGGCTTCCCTGTCGTCCTCGTACCCAAGAAGGACATAACCCTCCGCTTTTGCGTCTATTTATCGACTGTTGAATGTCGTGATCAGGAAGGATTCCTATCCGCTGCCCCGAATGGTCTAGTGCATCAAAAGCCTCGGGCAGACGACCATCTCTTCGACGCTGGATTGCAATGCGGGCTTCTGGCAGGGAGCCATCGCGACCGAGTACCGGAAAAAGACGGCCTTCTTGTACTACGAGGGCACCAACGAGTATAAACTGGTGCCGTTATGCCTGACGAACGCGCTTGTGACGTTCCATTGGGCGCTGGACATCATTCTCTCCGGGGTAATGTGGAAAAGCTGCCTCATCTACCTCGACGATGTCGTGGTGTACTCCAAAACGGAGGATGAGCACATAGGCCATGTCGACCGCATCCTTCGCCTGTTGCGCGACGCGGGCGTGACACGTCGCCTGCCCAAGTGCCATTTCTTCCGTAAAACCGTCGAGTGTCTCGATAACGAGATCAAACCGGGACTGCTCGGCTTGATGGACGCGCATACACGCGCGCTGCGCGAGGCGCATTTCCTCACGACCCGCACGCAAGTACGGAGTTTCGTGGGGATGTGCAACGTCTTTCTCGGATTCGTGCCAATCTTCTCCGGGATGGCGGCGCCATTAACGGACTTTATGGGGTCCACGGCGCCTTTCCCAGTGCCCCCCGCACCGCGCTTGCAGCATGAGGCGTTTTACCGGCTTACGGAAGTGCTCACGATCCCGCCGGTCCTCGCCCTCCCGCGGTGCGGGCTGAAGTACGTCCCCGACTAGGTCGCGTGTGGAACGCAGGTGGGCGCCACCCTGCTCCAGATGCAAGACGACGGGAAGCTCCAGCCCTTCGCGTACATCAGCCGACGGCTGGCAACGAGCGAGCTCCCCTACGGGGTGACGGAGAAGATGTGCCTGGCAGTCGTCTGGGCGTCCGTCAAGCTCCGCCGCCACCTCAAGGGTGACCACTTCCTCGTTCGCACGGACGACGACATCTTGCGGTGGATGCTCAACATCGAGGGATCGGGGAACCCCCGCTTGGAAAGCTAGCGCTTGCGCCTGAGTGATTTGGAGTTTGTCGTCGCCTACGATCCAGGGATGACTCACTACATGGCGGACAGCATCTCCCGCCTGGAGTCCGGGGGCAGCGACGAGAGGGCTTTCGATGACGCCGTCCCGGTCTTCGCCGTGCGGGCTGACACGGTCCGGGGGCTCGACGCCGCCAACTATGTTGGCGGCCCCACGGTCCGTGGCATCAGCCTCGATGCGGTGCTCCTGGCCCAAGCCGCCGATGGCAACTGCCAGGAGATCGTGAAGGCCCTGAACGCCGGGCGGCGCATCCCGTTCTTCGAGGACCCCGATGGGGTCGCCTGCAGACGCGCGGCACCCGACGGCGCACGCCTGGTGGTGGTCCCGGCCTCTTGTCAGGAGCAGGTGCTCCACCTCGAGCACGACGCGACCCTCGCAGGGCACCCCGGAGAATTCCCGCATGTGTGCGGCGATGCGGCTGTACTCCTACTGGGTGGTTATGGCGGCAGACGTCGTCTCCTACGTTAGTAAGTGCGACAGCTGTGCCGGGCAGCGGGTTCACCCCCTGGCGCGGCGCTGGCACCGCACCCTGCTCCCCGCCACGGTACCCTCCCAGGACACCGAGGTGGACCTCTATGGGCCCCTCGACAGGACGGCCGCCGGTCACCGGTTCATCCTTGTGATTACAGATCTGTTCACCAAGCTGGTCCGCGCCATCCCGATGCACGTCGCACGCGGGCCCTACCGTGTGGTATCCACGAACGGGCCCGCGGTCCTCCTGGACGTGGATGGGGAGCACCGCCGCGAGAACGTGCCGCATGTCGTCCGCGCCTCGGGCGCTGCCGTCGCGTATGCCGTCCAGCACCCAGCGCTGCGGGAGGCCCTCTCCATCCACGGGGCGAAGGCCGATGGCCAACGGTCCGCCGTGGACCGTATCGCGGACCACGTGACGTTTCCCGACGGGACCCTCCGGGTCCAGGTTTACTGGACCGGATAACCGCACCCCACCTGGATGGACGCCACAAACGCCCCGCACGAGACGCTGCGCGTCTATCCGGACCGCTCCGCGCGCGTGGGGTTGCCTCACATGTCCACCGATCCGCCTCCGGCGGCCCCGTGCGATGCGGCGCCCGCCGTCGGCGCAGCTGAGGGCGTCTCCGTGGCGCCGACCCCTGCCGTCCGTGCCTGACCCCTTGGGTCGGCGCGGCGGCCGGGCGCGGTGGGAGGTGATGGGGTTTCATTGGGTTTGTTGGGCGGTCGGGGCTCTGGGATCAGCGGAAGAGGAGCGGCGGAGCCACGAGGCGGCGCCACTACGGACCGCATTCACTCTTTGGGGCACAGTGAGAAAGCCCGCGGCTTTATGACAAGGCATACGACGTCCTACCGCCGTCCAAACAAGCGCGGCACCGACGGGGCCAGGGAGACCCCCTCAGTCACGACCGCGGTACTCCTACACGTGAACGGGGCGGTCCGCCTTGCACAGGATGCGTCGCAGGGCGACGTGGGACCGCTTTGACCGAGTACGCGGGGACTCCAGGCCGGGCGGTACGACGCCGGCGAGCCCGACACGGGCGTACTCCACCATGGCGGCAGTGATCTCAAGGGGACCCACCTCGGCCCAGTTCACGGCCGCGTCGTGGCCAAAAATGGCCCAGACCAGCCCGGACGTAGGCGAGTCCCGCCACGCCGTGGCCGTCACCGGGGTAGGGGGCTCCCACAAAGATGACAACCACCAATCGTAGGCGACGTCCAGCTGCCTCGGGACGGGGGTCATCTCGGGGCCCGCGACCCTCAAATCCAGCGGCGCCATCGCGGGGCAGTCTCTGTCGGGACCGGCATCCCAGCCCGCGGGGCGCGACCCGGCGGCCGCTCCGGCGCCGGCGGTCGGATATTCCCCGTTGCCACACCGGTGCTCCGGGCCCCAATAACGGTCGTCGCGGGCATCGCCCCCGCGGGCTTGGCCGCTGTCGGAGCGCCACACGGGCCCGTCGCGGCAGGCGGCGGCATGGCCGCGACCGTCATCCGGACTGGCCGCATGCCACGCGTGTTCACCCCGCGCGTCGGCATCGCGGCCGTGCCCGCCCTCCCAACGACTCTCGTCGTCGTTTCGGGCGCCAGCGGCATCGCCGCCCGACTCGGACACCCATCCGCCACCGAAATCGTGGCCTTCAGCGCCGGGGTGGTCGTCACGCCGCGCCTTGGCCCAGCTGCGGTCGTGGGCCGGCCCGGAACCGTCCTCACCGGCAGCCGTGCGCTGCCCCCACTCGGCGCTGCCCGCCGGAGCCGTTGCAGCTGAGCCGCGGTGGCCGACGGCGGGGCCCCAGCAACCCCCTATGCTTGCCTCCTCCTCGTCCACTCCAAAATCTCGGGGACCCGGCTCGCAAGCGGGCACCCCGGACGCAAGGATGCCGGCTGGCCAGGCAGCGTCACCCGGCGACGCGACGGCCTGGGACCGAGGGGCATGCGGCCCGGGTTGGGCCGGGGCGCCGCGGACGATGTCGGCGTGACGTCGCTTCCGCGCGTGGCATGAGGCCGACACGGCCGCCTCCTCCACCGACGGCGAGACGTCACCCGGGTCGGGTGAGATGAATCCGGCGGGCACCGCACAGGCCTCCCACGTCACGAGCAGCGTCCGTGGAACGACGTCCGCGAGCCGTGGCTCCGCCAGCATGACCCCCAACGGGGCTTGCGGCGACCGCGGGACGCTCACGACACGGACTGAGTGGCACCGGCGATCAGCGACGGTACCCACTTGGTGGGGCAGCAGCGTGCTGGGGGCTGGACGAGTGGGGTCGTGCTGGAAGGGCAACCGGTCAAAGACGGCTGCCCAGGACACCGCCCTCATAATAGTGTCGTACTCCAAGGTGTCCGCGGCGGAGCGGTCGCCCGGCGCAAGCTCGTCGACCGAGAACTCCTCCGTCACGGCGTAGTAAGACGGCGACGGCTCGAAGACGCGGTGTGTCTCGCGGTACGCGCGGAGCAGCCCCGAAATGACGTCTGCCGTCGTCATGACGTAGGTCGTGGCCTGGATGGGATGGAAAGGGAACGCTTGAAGCAGTGACTGATGCTGGTGCACGACGGGTGGGTACTCGTACGTCAGCAACCGCGGCGTCGCGCACCGCGCGGCCATCGCCGGCGGAGCGGGAGCACGCGCCGGCGCCAATCCGATGCCAACGAACGGGAAAGAAGATGGTCCCGTGCCCCGACCGGCGGGCGCTCACATGTTCGCCACGCGAGCGGCGCGCGGCTTCCAGCGCCAAGTCTGCCGGGGCGGTCGCCGGTCTCACCGGTTCCAGGGCGTGCAGGGGGCCCACGCCCCAGAAAGAAACGAGCGCCAAAGAGTAGCCGAACGGGACCGCGGGGCGGTGGCGCAGACGGGTGTGCCAGTCCTCGAGGTAGGCGTACTCTTCATCACCGGCGACAAACGGTAGCTCGGCCGCGGGGTGCGGTACCAAGAAAACCCGGCCCAGGTTACACCGCAACACGCACCGCAACCACCCCGCGCTGTCGCCGACGGAGCGGACGAAGGACACAAAATCGCGTTCGGCAGCCGGCCGGGCGTCGTACCCCGCCGCCTCGACGAACTTCCGGAAGGCCCGCCACACGGCGTGCGTCCCGTTCACGTAGTGGAAATGGGCTGGTTGGAAGCAGGGGCATTCATGAATAAAAGGCACCCTCATATAATGGAAAGATATACTCGGATATACTCATATTCAAAAAGAACCAGCCCAACTATACTTACTCGTACCTGAATGGTACCGCCATCTAATGGCTCCGAAGTGGATAAACGGAAGTCCAATGACTTATCTCTCGCAGGATGCAGGCACCCAACTACTGCAGGTAACTGCTGACAGGCGCGTCAGAACTCTCGAGTTCTAGACCAAGAACTCACCTGTATGTTCCAACAGCTCAGAATAGTAGCGAGCCAGCCCAGGGCCGATCGTCCACAGTGTGGGCGTCTGACAGACGCGGCGAGGCCTCGTCTCGCGTCGTGCGCGGTGGCTCATGCGACATCCACAAATGTGGGATCGCGTCTCAAGACACTAGGTTTACCGGGGATACCAAGCTGCGCACCGAGGTCTAGACCCCTTGTCTCGCGTTTAAGGTCACGAGCTGACAGCCCGTCATAGTCTCGCGTGGGCCGCGTTCAGAATTTGCACCACAACCGGCTCTCTGCTATTTCTTGGCAATGTGCATTGCAAAGACGTCTTGTCGGACATACTTGTTCAAGAATCTGATATATTCTAAAGAGAATCCGTATTTTTGTTCATACCAAACTTTTTTGGCTGTGGATCTATATGCTATCCGTATTCAAGAAGATGTGGCAAAAATATTATTTGATTCGAGAATTGCTGGGGTTGAGTATATCCGAGTGGTCCGAAAATTGGTAGATTCATAAGCCCCTTGTTGGAAGACGTCGCTGACGAGCGGCCAGTCGGCCGTGGCAGCGGTCGCTCCTAGCGGAGCGAGCCACGCTCGGACTGCGGGCGGCGCCGGCCGCGGCCGAAGCGCGGAAGCAGCCCGCCCCAGTAACGGTGGACGCTCCTCCGGCACGACCGCGGGGCCCTTGCCTGGAGATGAAGCGGGGCCCGCGCTTGCTGCGGGCACCAGGGACGTCGCGACCTCGCCCCCGGCGCTAGCCGTCGTAGCTGCTCCCGCCGGGCGGGGCGGCTTCAGCCACTCCCTGCCGTTGGGGTCGAGCGGCAACCGCAGGCCCGGCGGCACCGGCGGACGTATGGGGAGGGCCGGGCCGTTCCCGGCAGATCCCTGCGTTGCCGCCACGGCGGGCGCCGGCACCGCTCCTGGCGCAGCGGCAAACGCAGACGGTCGGGCCGGGGATGCGGCGGACGGCGCCCCGACGGGGCCGGCGGCGAGCGAAACCGGGGACGGCTCCATCTCAAGTGAAGGGGATGTTGTACTACGGGTGCTCCCTCTGTGCCAGGGGGGCCGCCACGGCGATGTCGGGGGCGCCGGGGGCGCGACGGCCGGCCGGGGATGGCGACGCTGGCAGGGGTAGTTGCAGGCCGGACGGCGACGCGAGAGCGGGGACGAAGGGCCCGTCTGTGAACAGGACCGAGCCACCGGCGGAGCGTACCGGCCGCCGCGCTGCGACAAGCGGGCCCCACGCGGGGCTGGGTTGTCGCGCCCGACAGTGCGCGGCAGGCGACATCCGACCGGGCGCCACGCGGCGGGTGCAGCGCGTTACGCGCGGAATAGTCACTCCCCCTCGTCTGTAATGATCGCCTCGGGGGACTTGATAAGCATGGAGGGAATTATCTGCATCGTTTGGCGACTGCCCGGGTCACTTCCCATTCGGGAAACTCAGCCCGGGTAATGGTTTCCGCCCTTTTAGGACGAAGGGCGACGACGGTGGGAGGCACCGTCGTCGCCGGAAAGTAAACCGTGTCTTCATGTCTTGGCGCTTCGATCGGCCTGACTTCCCGGACCTCGAGTCCCATAGCTGGTGTCGCGCGAGCGGCCGACACGGCCGTTACTGCCCTCCTCCTGAGGTAACCCCGCTGATTGTGGTACTACATCGTTGGATGTCGCAACTGCGAGGGACGCAATACCTCGGTGGAGAGCTGGTGAATGTTTTGGATCGGATGGACTGTGGAGAGCCAGGTCAGCCGACACGCTGCCCGTTTGCTTGCGGTGACCCCGCCTGGTGCGGACGGGGACGCGGTGTTACGGATGCTTGAAGCCAACATGGCGGAGGCCACAAAGACCGGCTAGGTTGTCGCCGACACGGACGGCAGCTGCCTGTGCGGCGTGCTTGACATGTGCTTCGTATTGGGTACTACTTGCAGGTGTCGAGTTCCAGCCACTTGCGGGGCCACAACGGCGTGGCCCCGTGCTCGCTGTGTGCATACCACAAGCCTTGCGTCTAGGGCGGACAGTACGGATCTAGTGGGTCTGCCGCAGGCGCCGGCCTGGTGCGCACCCCGGCGAGAACGGCTGCAGTATTGGAGGCAGTGCGGGCATCGGATACTTAGACAATTGTCGTTTGCTTATGTGCCGGTCGCATTACAGACGGAGCCGGCGCCGCCACGAGCACGTTTTCGCCCCTCCCATTTGTCTCGCCTGGGATTCTCTGCGGGAACTACCAAAGTAGCAGCGGCGCGTTCTGGCGCACGGGATGACACGGGCGGGCTCCCAGTCTTTGGACATGGTGCCGACGTGGTCCGCTCCATCCGCCCGGCGCCCCCCCCTGCCCGGTCGCCGCGCCGACTGGCAGCCCGCGGCCAACTGGAGCGCCACCGTCGTCCTCCCCCGCCCCGTGCGCGCCGCCGGTCGGCCCGAACCGCGGCTGAGAGGAGGGGATGGTGGTGAGGGGTGGCTCCCCCGCGCATGCTCCGCACCCGCCGGTCAACCCCGGCATGCAGGCGCGTCGGCCCGGCGCCTTGGGCTTCCTGGCACACGTCTCGGCGGAGGATGCGGTAGCTGCGGCTGCCACCGCGGCCACGGGTGCCTTTCACCTGACTGGCGCGCCCGGGTGCGGCGGGTGGATGGGGGGAGGGATGCGGTGGGTAGGGGCGACAAAGAGCGCAGAGGCGGAGGGGCAGCCGGGGCGATTGGCTCGCCATCATCGGGGGGGGCTGTAGGACGGCGCCCGCGCGCCGTCGGGGGTGGTGCCGCAGCCCGCGCCGCCACGCCCGTGTCGCCCGGGCGGGGGGAGTGGGAGGACGTCGTGGTGCAGCGCCGGCTGGCTGCATCGACAACGACGAGGGGGTGGCGGGGGGGGCGCACCCCTCCCCCAGTCGCCCCCCCCGCCCGTCTGACCCGAAGCTGCCGCCCCGGACCACGCACCCCCCGACGCAACTGCAACATCGGGTGCACCGCCCGCCGCACTTGCTGCGTCTCGCCAGCGGGGTGCGGCCGCCGGATTCTCTGGTATTTCTCATAGACAGCGAGGGGGATAGAAATCCCGTCGGTCGCGTTCTTGCGTCCGACGCCAGGGGGGGTATATGGCCGCTTTTACGCCGACATCGGGGGAGCGCACCTCGTGCGTGCTCGCGGAGGGGCGAGAGGGGGTCGCCGTAGACTCCAGGGTGCTTGACGTTTGTGAAAGGGGGGGGTTAGGCGGCGCCGCCGCGGGGGGGGGGGGGGGGAGTTGAGGACGATGGCAACGAGGCAGGCGAGACGGGAGAGCCAGCAGCGACGACTTAAGGGGGTGCCGGAGGCGGCGGCGGTGACGGCGGCGGCAACTGCAGCCGCGGCGGTGGTGGCGGCGCCGGCGCCGCGGCCGCCGCCCGGGGGGAAGCGGATGCCGCAAAGGCGAAGCCCAAGTAGGGTGCCCGCGGAGGGCATGCAACATAACGGCTACGCAACCAGCCCCACGCGTATAAATCACGCCAGTACGGCCTCTTGGTTTTGTAGCCCGCCCTGGCACCCGACACAGGTGGCCGACCTCACCACCCAGCCGCAGCTCCACTGGCTACCCTTCCATCTCCACAATCACCCCCCCTGATCACAGTCACCTGTTGTGTAGCGGTGTTCTCTCTTCTATCCGGATAGGAAATCGACAACCACTGGGCCCAAAGGAGGAAGGCCCAGAAGGAACCGGAAAGGGAACAGTGCAGTCCACGCCCGTCCCGAGGAGGAGGGCAAACTTATGACGGCACAAACCCGAGGGAGCAAGGCACCCAAGGCACGGTTGGTTTTTCTTCTGGACACGAGGGGGGGGCCCAGACCTCCTCTTAACAGCCCCCACTGGGGACCCCGAGCGGGGCCACAGCGGGCCAACACACGCCAGCACCCCGGCCCCTAGTGGGCAAACAAGGTTCCTTCGCTGGGTGGCCGCAATTCGGTCCCAACCCGCGGAAATACGTGGAAGCAAGCGACCCTTGGGAGCCCATGGCTCGGCCTCCAATCGGAGCCGGCCAATGCAGGGCACCCGTAATGCGAAAATCAAGTCCCTCCAAACAATGCGAAATACAATCAAAGAAAAATCAAGTCCGACAACCGCCACCAGCAGCGGCCAAGATATCCAAGCGCACGTGGCCCAATCAGACGGCGACATCACAGCCCCGATCCGGCCGCGGGGCGAGGCCAACGTACGGCCTACGAAAGCCGTCCAGCCACCATCACGGCCGATCCGCCAGCCACGTACACCGCCGCCCAGGCCCGTCCGCCACCCGAGGGTTCCAACCGCCACAACGTCTCCCATTGGCTCAAGTGGCTGACGTCAGTATTTTTCACCATCTGGGAGCGCGAGGGCGTCCACTTTCAATAGCCCGAGACTTGAACGCTGCTGCAGACCGCTCCCGGAGGGCCGGTCCATCACGTGGCACGAAGAAGAAGAAATTAAGTCATGCAAAACTTCTGTGTAGCTGGAGGACGCAGAAGCCTCACCAGCAGCCGGTGTTTATCATTCTTCCCCATTCACTGTGCGCCTGAGGAAAGTCTCAATCGTTTGATCGGCCTTCTTGAAGACCGTCTCGGCCCAGTTCCTCCCCTCCTTGACCACGTTGTCCGTTGTTGCTCGGAACTCAGGCTCACCACCCCGACCCTTTCTCTCTCTCAATCGCTTGTCTCCACTAGTCCTCGCCGTCCTCGCGCCTTCCTTCACGGGGTCCCTCCTTGTAGTTCTCACCAAGTTGGAAGCGCTGGCCTCCCGGGCTACACCCATCGCCCGCAAAAATATTAGCACGCGATCCCACCGCCGTCCCAGCAGTGTACTTAGCTGCGTTCTAGTTAAAGAAAGAATGCCAGGAGTCAACCGCCTGTTCTCCGTACAGGCCAACGCGTCTGAAGCATTCCATAAATGCGGGTGCGCTTTGTAAGAGGATGCGGAGCTTTGGAAATATTGAGACCCACGGGAAGCTCCGCTTCATGAGCTGCAAGAAGGCGCTCGCACTGCAGCGAAACGGCCGAGTTTCGTCCGCTTCCACCTCACCGGCCCGATTCAGGGTCCTTTCTGGCGCACCCAAGAGCAACCACAGGCAATTACACGCTTGATGGTGATGCTCGGGCATCAGAACGCGGAGCGTGCGTCACACTGCGTCGCTCCTCTGCGAAATCATGTAGCAGTCGCGCCTGATGCGTACCCCGCCGTGGTAAGGGGCAGGGCGCACACGCACAGCGCGTCGGAGCGTCTCTGTCAGCTCATAGGAAAACGCCTGCCCAGCGCCTCTGCCTCAGCAAGAAATGACAGTCACGAAAACCGATCTCAGCTGCGGAAGCGTGATCCCCAGCAACAGATGTTAGGGAATTGGTACGAGTTGCTGTGCATCAGTCGCGAAGAGTGGTGATAGATCGATTGGCCGATGGCCCGTCTGAGACATGTCCGCTACCAACCGCCCAGGGGCTGCCCCTGGCGCTCCGGCAGCAACCATCTGCACAAGGTGAGAGGAGACGCGGCGGTGCGCGGGCGCCAGCACGTCAACGTCTTATATCGCGCCAAAATCTTCCTCGAGAGCAGCGTGCGTGGCACTTGGGGCCTTGAGGCTGAGACAGCTCATGCATGGCATTTCAGCGCTCGGGCCCTTGTGCCCGTGAACTGTGCAGAGCGCCTCATCATATCTAGAAAGCAAAAAGCGCACCGCGCGCCGCACACCGCCGACATCGACACCCTCGTGCTCACGCTCATGCTGCGCCAGGTTCTCGCTTACCATGCCAGCAACCTCGTCGCACTTGAGCCTGTTAGTGGGTCAGATGGCTACCAGAATAGTGTTGATGAGCCTCTGCGGCCTGCTGTGGTTCACGACCCACATGACAATCTTTACCGAGCTCGGTTCCGCCCCCAACAAGATCCCAAGCGTCAAGTGCACATCCTTGACGCTCGTCAGAGGGGCGACAGAGCTGGCTGCCGGATCGATCACCGACGGGACCTCGTAGGCCTCGTTTTTCGGGATTGGTTCAAGATTCCCATCCCGCAGAAGAAGCTCCAAAAAAGAGTTAAAAGAAGAAACGGCCGCGCGTGTTTTGTGCGCCGCAGCCTTAATGCTTACTAAGTGAGCACCAGACGAGTTCACGAGCGCCACCTCTGACGGAAGGCCTTCCATTCGCTGTCTAGATGTCCGAAGGGCAGATAGATTTGCAAAACCGAATCGAGACCCACCAAGCCCCATGCGGATGCCACTAGTAGCCGCGAGGCTCACGGCATACCTGGTAATTTGACAGAGCTGATGCTCAGTTGTCGCCGTGGTTGGCACCAGCGCCCCAATCTTATTGCTCCTGGGACAGGCCGGTGCGGCGACCGATTTGGCAATGGTCCAGATAGTTGATGCAGCGCTTGCATGGCCTCCAACAGAATTCTACAGCACCCGAATTCCATGAGTCAAGCGGTTGCATCGCTGGCTTCTCCCCACCGCCGGCTTTCGGGTGGAGATCCGACGCGAATAAACCACCTCCTGCCCAATTGCATGCCGCAGGCAAGAGTCCGGTGGAGAGCCTCGAGTAAAATTGGTCGAAGCAACTTCCTGAAGCTCACGGCCATCCCGCTCATTTCAAGATTCCCCGTCGCACCACTCCACCCGACAGTCGCCGCAGGTCGGAGTCCGCACCGGGGAGGGCGCACGGAAGACTAGCACTCTCAGCAAACGCACGCGCAAGCCAGCCGCAGCACGACTCACGCAAGCCTCCCGTTGATTCTCGCGCTCCAGGGCTCTCTGGAGAAGCGCGAAGCGGTCTCGAGACGCGCGACAGTCACGGAAAGCACCATATGTCGGCGTGGGGCTGCTGTCAGAATTCGGGGCCATGTTTGCTGCACCGTCCTGCCTCTTGCGCTTGGCGCGACAGTACTATCGGTCGCTTATGCCCAGAGGCCCGCCGAGAGCGTCTGTTCCCGCCGCCTGCTTACATTTCAGGAACGGCCGGTAGCTGACAGCCGCAAGCAGGGCATCAACCTTGCGGCACGCAGCCATTGCTTTCCAGTCATTTAACCCTGTGCAGGGTTTTAGGAGTGCCTTGGCGCCCGCTGTTCTGCGGTACACGAGCACCTCTGTGGGAAAGGCCCAACTTTTATCAGAGTCGGAGCCACTGCGCACAAACAATGGGGACCACCGACAGAGCGCCAGAGAAAAGGGGTGCGTGTGGCTCACGGATTCAGGTACTGAACAAGACGCAGAGAAGCCGCTCTCTGTCATCTTCTCTGGTAGCAACCAGCGCACATAGATCTCCTTTACGGACCGCACGAAATTGACTGGCATACCTCAGAAGGGCCCGTTTGGTGCCCATTTCCGCGTCTTGTAGATTGTGGCCGTTTCTGCCTGAGGCTCTAGATGCCCCGAACTGAGGATCAGATTTGTGTGCATGTGAACGAAACGTATGGAGCAGGTATCTCAAGTAAGGAAAAACACGGTACAGGATGGCCAGATTCGTTCTCTTGGACAGAGTACATTGTCAAATTAGACAAGAAATGCTCCAGGAACACGTAAAATTTGGGTGCCCTTCTGGTAATCCGGAGAAGCAGAAAGCAACGGACACCAGCCACGTGAAATGATTCTCGGGACGAAGCGCGGCAGGTCGTAATTCCTCGATCGGAGGATCATGGAAACTGGGAACAAGGTCGCCGCAAGCCGTCAGCCGCCGGGAGTAGAAGGGTTGGCAACAATTGCAGTCCCAGCGGCTCCCAAAGGCGGGGGTTTGTACCCTCCGCTCACAGTGTCACAAACACAGCAACTCGGGGAGTGGCGGCCGCGACCCCCTTCTCCACTCATATGTCTCCGGTCTCCTATTGGAGCAGCGATATGCAAGCATCATCTTGACGAAAGGTCCATTCCACGCTCTTGGGCGAATGGGCGCGATCCATGTTGGGGCCGCTAGAACTCAGCAATGGCTGAATCTTTTCTGCTCTGAGTGGATGAATCCTGGAGCCTACGGCATCATCCTTCTTATGAAACATTTTCAGGTGGCTACCAGGATAGGATAAGGAGACAGAAGTTTTTCCTTGCATCCCGCCGTTGTATTGAACGGCACGTTTTGCAATAAGGTGCCCGCTGGTGACGCGGCAGCGTGTAACTCTAAGTGGCCTGGCGACAACATGCGTTTTATGAGACCTGCAGAAAGATGTGGACCGCATGCGTGGTCGTTGGAGCGCATGGGCCGTTGTGGTAGGGCGCTGGTGATGCTGGTCGCCTGCCGAGAAATAGCGCATTTCCATGCGATGCCAGATCGCATCAATCGGAAAATTGGTGGAGGGGCCGACAAATTGGCAGTGATTCCTTGCTCGTGTGTCGAAAGTGGCGCCCTTTTTTATCCGTCGGCGGACTCCAGTCCCAATCAGTCGAAAGTGGCGCCTTTTTTATCCGAGCAGGCCGACTTGCGGACGGCGCTTCTCGCATGGCTGGGCCGACGCACACAGCCGTGCCTCACGCGCCCGGTCATTACCCACGGGTATGGCTCCGCGCGTGAGCCGCCCTGCCCGTGGCACGGTGGCGGCCGCCCATGGCGTGACGGCGGACGCGGCTGCCCGAGTCGGCGCGGCGGCAGTTCGGGGTATGACTCCAACCGCGCGCGTACGCGTCCTGCGGGAGCTCACAGATGAGGCATTGACTCTCATTCGGAAGGTGCGGAGGCCCATTGAGCGCTAGATGGCGGACACGCTGTGGATTCTCTTGAGGAAGTCTGCGGAGCGCACGGCGGTCGCATCGTCGGTGGTTCCGCCATCGCGCTTCTTTGGTTACTTTCAGGCGATTTGGGGGCGACACAGTGTGGTGCCCCATCGAAACCGCGGCCTACGACTTGGAATGGCATGTCGGGGATCTGGCGACACAATTATTCGGTTCGGATGGCATGTCCCACGGACAAGAAAACCAGAATCAAGATCACACGGCCAAGTCCCAGGCTTATGTATCACTGTAATGATGCAATTTCACGAATTCAGGTGGGGCCTCGCCCCCGGGGCACTCAGGCGAGATCACTGTCAGCACGGGGTGGTGAGGAAAGCAGCAGACCCGGCCTCGGCGTCCGAGGCAGATCTGGACGCCATGTCTTAGGCGGTTCGCCGGCAATCTTGCAACGCAAATTGACAGCTGATTGACTCGCACCGCTCGGACGTGCAAGGCTGCCCAAGGACTCTGGAAGAGCCAGAAAGGGCTGCGCGTGGCATTAAAGTGCGGGCACTGCGCCTCGACGGACGTCCCTCAGCTCCTCGTAGACGCTTTCTTCCCCCACTCCCTGCCCTTCGTCCTGCCCCCCATCCTGCACCGCCCCCGTC
>ENA-ORXR01002959-ORXR01002959.1-marine-metagenome-genome-assembly--contig:-NODE-2959-length-15640-cov-12.207865_pt1 | contig 15640 bp, 9 predicted proteins | sample MGYA00237866_ERZ511479 | MGnify/ENA metagenome assembly ERZ511479 | reverse complement strand
CACTTCTAAAAATCCCTTTACGATTCTAAAGATATTTTTACAAATAAGACCTTATTCATATGGGAAGTTTAGTCTATAAATTGACAGTCTTGAATTTGATTTGAACACGTTTACCCTGAATTATTACCTCGCTTTTAAGGGTTTTTGGCAATAAACGGGCTTACCTATCTAATCCAGATAAAAGCAACCTAAAGGGTATTTGAAAGAATTAAATTATACCCAAGTATTTGTACAGATGTTGACCTAAAAGTGCCAAAGTCATATCAGCTTGACCAACAGTTCTCTTACTTCTTTATTTATTTACTACTACTGAAGATGCCTAATTATATGGTCAGCATGTCGTTTTCCATCTTTTGCATATTTTGCATTGAATTGTAGTGGGACTAAATGTAGTCAGTTCACTTACTCTTCTAAAGCATAAGCTATGCGAAGCGAATAGGGCAGTTATGACTCATCCAGAAAAGAAGCTCGTGAATGCCAAGTTATTATTCGCTTAAGATTCGTATGTTGATGCAACAGATGAAGTGAGCTTGCGACCGATGGAGACATAATTATATGGAAATACAACTGGGTACACACTTATCATATGGTGAACTCAGAAGTCTGAATCGAGTGCTAGATCTATAGCAGCGCATGATTCAATGAATGTCCAACGAGTACAAGTCCACAAGATCTGCATAGAAGGGCAAGTGCTACTTGAATTGACTTTTGTCTCTATCAAAATGAATGAAAGATGGAACTACTCATATGAAATATAATTTTGATTGAGAGATTATAATCCGAGGCTGCTATCCCAAATGGCAGCCTCTTTTGATTTGCTATTGGTATATGCTCCTGACCATCCATGCTATAGCTTTTAAGTTATTTACGATACTTCAGTCTTTATCATGATAGTCAGAGTATTTACATTCGGCAACCATAAATGTCGTCTAATTGTAAGTTATTCACATCGATACCTAATTATATATCATACCAAAAGCTATAGATAACTTATCCTATCATAAATGTCATCTGATCAACAGCACTAATCGCTCTCATAAACGATCTATCAAACGCAAAATAAATAGAGTGGCAAAGCTTTTGCTAATAGATAAACGGATATTTTAGCAATCAAAGCATTATGATATAATAATATGAAAGTCCATGACGTAGATAAGGAAGACATCCGTAGGGATGAAGATTAGTTATTTGTCTCTGGCCTTCAGCCATAAAATTTTAAATATATGAAACAAGAAACCATAGCCATACATGGTGGCTACCAGTCAGAACCAACGACTAAATCAGTCGCGGTGCCAATTTACCAAACTGTCGCTTACGAATTTGATAATGCGCAGCATGGTGCAGATCTTTTTAACCTGGCAGTACCTGGCAATATTTATAGCCGTATCATGAATCCTACCGTAGCCGTTTTAGAAGAAAGGATCGCCGCTATGGAAGGTGGTGTAGCCGCGCTATGCACAAGTGCAGGTAGCGCAGCTATCAATTACGCTGTCCTGAATCTTGCAGAAATGGGGGATAACATTGTGTCGACGCCACAGTTATATGGAGGGACGTATACGCTCTTCGCTCACATGCTGCCTAAGCAGGGTATTGATGTGAAATTTGCAGCAAGTGCTGATGCTAAAGATTTAATGGCTATGGTGGATGATAAAACTAAAGCAATCTACTGTGAGTCCATTGGTAATCCAGCTGGTAATATTGTAGATCTTGCTGCGATTGCTAAAGCAGCTCATAAGAAAGGTATTCCTGTCATTTGTGATAATACAGTGGCTACACCCGCCATCATCAAGCCGATCGATTATGGGGTAGATATCGTAGTCCATTCTTTAACTAAATATATCGGAGGTCATGGCACGACACTCGGCGGAGTCATCGTCGACGGAGGTAAATTCGACTGGGTCAAACATGCTGAAAGATTCCCTAGGTTCTCTCAGCCAGAACCATCATATCATGGCGTCATCTATACCGAAGCTATGGGACCGGCGGCGTACATAGCCAGAGCTAGAACAGTAGCTCTTAGAAATACTGGCTCAGCCCTTTCAGCCTTCGCAGCATTCCAAATCATGCAAGGCTTGGAGACGCTGAATTTAAGAATGGAGCGGCACTGTGATAATGCAAAAGTAGTAGCTAAATACCTGAAAAATCACAAACAAGTCGAGTGGGTGAAATATGCAGGTCTGGCTACGGACGAACACTACAAACTGGCTAAAAAGTATACTAAGGGCAGACCATCAGGTCTGATGAGCTTTGGCATAAAGGGTGGATTTAAGAAAGCCGAGAAATTCTATGATGCCTTGGGATTATTTAAACGATTGGTCAACATTGGGGATGCTAAATCATTAGCCACTCACCCTGCGTCCACGACACACCGACAGATGACTGAGGCAGAGCAGAAGACGGCAGGAGTGACCCAAGATCTTGTTAGACTGTGCATAGGCATAGAGCACATAGATGATATTATAGCTGATCTGGATCAGGCCTTCAAGGCAGCTAATAGTCGAGCGAAGAAAAAGTAATGGTTTAGTAAGGAAATGTAATAAATGGGAATGCTATGTCAAATGGTGTTCCCTTTTTCTTGGTGATCCATTTATCACAGTATAATAACATTGCCTCAGACGAGTAAGCGCAGCAACATCGCATAATTGAATCAAGGTATTCCCATCCTAAATGCTTCATCGTATTCGAATGAAATTATCCACCGCATGCTTATGTGAGGACTTAAGCTAAGGTCAAGCTCAAATGAAAAAGACGGGTACCACATGTAAGTAGTATCCGTCTTTGAAGTTAAAAGGTTAGATTTTATATGCGAAGGCCGATTATCGGCTAGTATGTTATTCTATTAAGTACTGTAGTGGTAAGCCAGTCCTATCCGAAAGTCTGAGACATGATGAAGAATGTTCCCATTGCGAAGATGGCAAGTAGCATTCCAGTATTGATCACTTTTTCGATGGATATGTTTAGGACTTGGTTCATGGTATTTTGAATTTGACTGTTGGGCAATGTTGTATCAAACACGATACACAATTAAGACGGGACAATCTTGGAATAGTCACATATCGTCTACAATTATTTACAGATGTATGACATATACTATGATGAATATCACCCAGAAAGTTACTATACATAGCTTTTTCTAAGGAATAGCGTTCTGGAGGACGGAGATTTCTGTATCTTTCAAATAAAGACATAGTTACTTATGAGATACCTACAAGTTGCACTTTTGGTGATGATAGGATTGTTGTCATGCACTTCCTCCAAGATAGATGAGGCATCAGTCCAAGGGCCTCCGAAGAAGGTGAGAGCTCTCATCATAGATGGAGAAAATAATCATGGTGTCTGGCCAAAGACAACTATTATGATGAAGCGCTACTTAGAGCAAACGGATCTATTCATTGTGGATGTGGAGCGCACTAAATATACTTGGCAGGGGCCTCACTACGATAAAAGCATTGGCGTGGAAGACATTACGGATCTGCTAGAGCTTTATCCTGTGGCTAATGCAGGCGCCACAATTAGTGTCGAAGAGCCACAAGCTGACCCAGACTTTAGTCCCGACTTCACAGCTTATGACTTAGTGATTAATAATATGGGATGGAAGGCTTCTACATGGCCAGCTGCCACTAAGAAAAATTTTGAAAAATACATGAAAGGTGGGGGTGGACTCATAATCGTACATGCTGCTAACAACTCATGGGGTGACTGGTCAGAGTACAACAAAATGATAGGTTTAGGAGGCTGGGGAGGTCGCACGGAGAAAGATGGACCGTACGTATATTATAATGATGCAGGTGATGAAATACGCGATGCTGGAGAGGGAGACTGTGGATCCCACGGGCCACAGCACGAGTACGTCATGACTACGCGCGCCGGTGATCATCCCATTATGCGAGGACTGCCCGCTAAGTGGATGCACGCGAAAGACGAATTATACGATCGCCTGAGAGGTCCAGCGACTAACATGACGGTCTTAGCGACGGCATACTCCGATGTAGAAGGTAACGCCCAGCCGTGGAATAAAGAAGTAAAAGGTACAGGGAGGCATGAGCCACTATTAATAGCCGTAGAGTACGGAAAGGGAAGGATATTTCACACCGTCTTAGGACATATGGATTACTCTATGGAGTGCGTTGGGTTCGTCACTACACTACAGCGCGGAGCTGAGTGGGCGGCGACCGGTGAGGTTACGCAAGGCGTGCCATCCGACTTTCCAGATGACGTATCAGTGAGTAAGCGAAAATGGTCATGGAAGTCCGCGGCAAACTAATCTCATATAGCACTAAGATATATAATCATCTTGCTGCTTAGCTGCTATAAAGATATTTAGAATGCCTGTGCTATCTTCCTGAACATTTCTACATGAGCTACCGAATGAGAGTGGGGATTTTCTTCATCATAGAAATTTTGATTTGCGGAATTCTTGACAATTATGGTATTGGTGGTGGGGTTGATATATATGTATTGATTGAAGACACCGATAGCCATGTATTCACTTTCATCTCCATCTAAGATCCACCATTGATAGCCATAACCAAAGTCAGGCCTGGAAGATAACTTGCTGTGCGGGAGTAGGTGAGCTTCTGATGCATGAGTGGAAGCCTCTACCCAGGCCGCTGGAACAATTTGAGTGCCATTCCAATTACCTTTATTAAGATAAAGTCTACCGAGTTTAGCGTAGTCTCTGAGCGTGGCATTCAAGCCTCCCAAGGCCATTTCCATGCCTTTGCCATCCGCCAGCCAATACGCATTATGCTCATTGCCCAGGGGCTCCCATATTTTGGCTTGCAGATAATCTGTTAAACTTTGCCCTGTAGCTTTCACGAGCAGCATACCTAAGACATGGGTGTTGATGCTGATGTATTCATTATAAGTGCCGGGAGGTCTCATATTTTTGAGTGTCCTGGCAAATTTATTCTGGGACCTGCCAAATACAAACCCTTTCCAGTAGCGCTGAATATCTGAACTTGGATCTCCGTATGTCTCATCAAATTTTACACCAGACGACATCTGTAATACGTCCTTAATACTTACTCCCTCATATCCAGACCCTTTGAGGTCCGGCAGATATTCATCTACTGATTGATTGATGCTCTTAATGTAACCCTCTTCTATAGCTATACCGAATAGGGCAGACACGTATGACTTGGCTACGGACCAAGAGATGTGAGGAGAGTTTTCATGTTGACTACGCGCGTATTGTTCATAGCGGATGCAATCATCCTGAATGATAAGCAGTCCCTGGGTATACGAAGAATCTAAAAAGCGCTTAGTACTATATGTCTGGCCTTTATAGTTAAATGATTCGGGCAAAGTGATATCATCCTTCCGCTTGAAGTGAAATGGTGCTGAAGATTTAGTCAGCTTTTTGATGGGCAGATGATCTTTCATATGAAGAAAGCTATGCTCTATATTCTCCATATCCAGCGATGCGGCGAAGGCTTTGGCCCTTTTCACCTTCGGCAAATAGATAATGCAAGCTATCACTGCGACGACGAATATTATGATGACAACACTTAAAATTCTCAAGGCGTATGAGTAATTGATTAATGAATATTAATTGTAATAGGACGCTGATCTACCAGGACTTCATCGTGGAGTACTACGCTATCTGACTCCAACTTCAATCTGAGCGTGTCGCCGATTCTATGCAGCGATATATCCACTACCTTTCCTAATAATCTTATATGCTTTAGCTCCACACGGTCCCACGAATCTGGCAGAGACGGGGTCATGGTAACGGCAGAAAAACTTACAGGCTCTATCCCGAATAAGCCTTCTATAAAGACGCGACAGTAGAGAGCACTCTCTGCTGACAGGTGCTTCATATTATTTTCTGGATATGCCTCTATGGCATAAGGGACGTGATCGCCTAAAAGTCTTTTCCTAGAATAAGCTTTTAGCTTCGGGATCGCCAAGGCATCTTCGCCCACTGTTAGTGCGCCTCTCAGGGCATAGAGTGTGGCTCTATCCCAAAAGATGGCTTTCTCCTGATCCGCGGCAGGATCATACTCGACCAATATCCCATTTTCCGTCCAAAGTTTTCCAAAGAGGGCTCTCAGTGTACCCTCTTTACGTCGATCTATTCCCATAGTGAGCGGCAGACAAATCCAGTGCCTCAAGTATTGATTACCATCGAAATATCGGTAGGTCTCCTGACCCTCCATGGTCGCTCCAAAATAAGTTTCTATGACCGTTTCCATTTCTGATAAACGCTCTTCATATAACTTTGCTTTAGTAGTCATGCCTAATGCTGCAGCGATTTGTTTGCTGTATTTGAGACCCCCATAATAAAGTGACGAGGTAGACAAGTTAGCATCTCCTGTCTCTATTCTACCCTCCATCTCATCAGATGCTGACTCTACGGCACCAGCTATATTCCGATTGTTATGACAGTAGTCGAGACTCCACTCTACTAAAGGCCAGAGCTGTTTAGCTATCGTAGTATCGCCAGTATTGAGCAGATATAGTGAGGTACCGTAGGCTATCATAGCGGCATCACCTCTATCTAAATGACCCATGGGAAAGTTGCCATCCACCTCGAAAGCATACGGAATGTGATTACCGTCTTCTGGTATATTTTCTAAGAATTTTTGGTATGTATTATAGGCTGCTTGGTCTCCCGATTCGTAATTTAGATAAGGGAAAAAGGGACCGCTGTATTCTACTTGGTCATTGGCCCAGATGCCAACGTAGTAGTTGCCCCCACCCGGAGAGTGTACCAGCCCCATAGAAGAATGAAAGATGCTTTCTGATGCTCTGATTTTAGAAAAGTAGAATAACATATTGAGCACCTGGTCTGGCGTATTCAGTATAAGATTGTCGCGGCAATGATCTAAGAAAGCTACACGCGACTGCTTAGCCTGATGGTGATCAAAGTCTGAGCTGCTTTCTTCATTCAGCAGCGCAGCGTAGTATGTAGGAAAACTATACTGTTCTTTAGCTCCCAAACTGATATGTTCTTGCGCCTCACTTTTTACCACAAAGCTGTATTTGCCTTTATATCCAAATTCCGATGATGAAGAGTTTACATTGGATATACTGATGGCTTTTTCTTCATCACTGAGATTATATAGTTTCCACTCTTCTACTAATATGCGATCATCCATAGAAGGATAGATTACTTTAGTCAGCTGAATATCATTTACTGGACTATAGTAGAAGGTGAGCATTCCAGCTATCTCTATGGAGTCAACCGCTGTAGGATTTATAATCTTTTGGTCATGGTGAATGTGAGGACTGAGAGTAGCATCAGCTGTCCTGCGAAAATAGGCACGATATTTTTTCCAATCCGGCTCATTAGTTTTATTATATGTTCTCAGTTGTGGAAATATAACATCCCTCGTGATTGTCAGATTTTTCTCTTCGTCCAGCTCATAGTAGATGATGGCTGAAATATGTTTGCCGGACATTTCAATATTGTCCTGATGCGGCAGTGATGATACGGTGCTGAGATCTAAGACAATGCTCTCTCTATTGGAAATGGCCCAGATGTCTGAAATGCCTGTATCAGTCTGAGTCCAACTTGGGTACGACAGCAAGATGAGCAGAAAAAGTAGAGGATATTTATTCATCTATAGCAGCTTAAGATAACCATGTTAAGAATCAGCATAATTAGAGATAATAATTAGATTTCTTTACTGATCACCTTGTTAATTATTAAGTAGGGCCTGAGGGTATAATCAGCACATAGAAAGCAGCATGCTGATCACTACCGAAAGCTTTGATTGATTACTTCAAGGGCATCATCTCCTGGGTACAAGTCAGCTTCCTGCAGTTGATTCAGCGGGGTGTCCACCGTATCAAGGATTTGATGCAGATCTTTTGATGCGGGATCAATGTATAGTAGGCCCGTCAGGATATGGCCGTCCTTCTTAGATTGTACCAGCTTATCTCTGGCGGAGTATTTATCCGTTGGATCCCAGTCGTGAGCGAGTTTACTCAGGCTGATCTTCGTATCATCGAAGAGGGTAATCACTTTATTCGTGCCTTGATCATAATCGACCTTGATCTCTTCTTCCTTAGGGATAAAGTCTAGTGAACCTAACGTATCTATGTGGTCCCGGACGTAATCGTATGCTTTAGTCGAACCCTTATTATTATTGAAAGTGACACACGGCGAGATGACATCGATGAAGGCAAAGCCCTGATGTGACATGGCAGCCTTCAGCAGTGGAAGCAGTTGAGTCTTATCACCAGAGAAGCTGCGAGCGACGAAGCTAGCATTGAGCTCCATAGCCATACCGACGAGATCTATCGCCTGAAAGGGAGTGGTCTCTCCCCCACTTGACTTACTCATGGACCCGAAGTCAGCAGTAGCACTATCTTGTCCTTTGGTGAGCCCATAGCAGCCATTATTCATCACGATATACGTCATATTAAGGTTACGACGGATCACATGGACGAACTGCCCCATGCCAATGGATGCCGTATCTCCATCACCTGATACTCCTAAGTAGAGAAGATTTTTATTAGCCATATTAGCCCCCGTAGCGATGGATGGCATGCGGCCATGTACAGAGTTGAAGCCATGAGAATTACTCATAAAATAGGTCGGTGTCTTCGATGAGCATCCTATGCCAGATAGCTTAGCTAGATGGTGAGGCTCTACATTCAGCTCGTAGCAAGCCTGTACTATGGTCGCACTGATGGAGTCGTGACCACAACCTGCACAGAGGGTAGAGATAGCGCCTTCATAGTCTCGCTTGAGGTAACCCACTTTATTTCTGGGCAGTGCTGGATGTACGAATGATGGCTTAGTATAACTCATGATTAATGTAGATTGACAAGTTCATTCACAGATAAGTATTCTCCTATCTCATTGACAATATGGTTAGATGTGATAGGATAGCCGTTATAGTTGAGCACGGAGATCAGTTTTTTAGGATTGATGTCTAATTCGTTAATTAGTAAGGATCGCATCTGGCCATCTTTATTTTGCTCTATCACGAAGACCTCTTTATGATCACGAATGAATGACAGCACCTCTTCTCCAAAGGGGAACGCCCTAAGTCTCATGGCATCAATGATTTGCTCTTGCTCTATAAAGATATCCATGGCCTCTAAGGCTGCGTAGCTAGTAGTGCCATAAAAGATAATACCATGACTACCTCTATTTTCATCCTGAAAAAGCACTGGTTTAGGAACCATATGTTTTGTCGTATTCCACTTCACGGTGAGACGATCTACGTTGCGCTGATAGACTTCTCCTTTCTCTGTGTACTTAGCATATTCATCGCGTGAAGTACCCCTCGTGAAGTACCCTCCCTTAGAAGGATGAGTACCAGGTATGGTTCGGTAGGGGATACCATCTCCATCTATATCTAAGTATCTGCCCCAGTCTAAATCTGGCTTCTCTAAATCTTCAGCTGTCAGGACTTTACCGCGATCATATGTTCTCTCACTATCCCATTGCATCGGTTCTGTCAGATGGTCATTCATCCCTAAGTCTAAATCTGACATTAAAAAGACAGGCGTCTGTAATCGGTCAGCAAGGTCTAATCCAAGAGCTGACATCTCAAAGCATTCGGTCGGTGTGCTGGGCAATAGCAGCGGATGTTTAGTATCTCCATGTGAGGCGTAGGCGGAGGACATAATATCCCCCTGCTGTGTTCTCGTCGGCATCCCCGTAGATGGGCCCCCACGCTGGACATTTACCAGAAAGACTGGTATCTCTGCGAAGTAGGCCAATCCTATAAATTCATTCATCAGCGAGATGCCCGCGCCGCTCGTCGAGGTGAAGGCTCGCACACCATTCCAAGAGGCACCAATCACCATACCGATGGCAGCTAGTTCATCTTCGGCCTGGATGAAGGCGTATTTCTTTTTTCCTGTCTCTTGATCTAATAGTAATTTTTTTCCGTAGGTCTCATAGGCCTTGGCCACTGAGGTCGAGGGGGTAATCGGATACCAAGCCATCATGGTAGAGCCCCCATAAATCGCCCCTAATGCGGTAGCTGTATTGCCATCGACTAAAATCTTATCGCCGATAAGATCCCGCTTTTCGACGCGGATAGGCAGTGGACAGCTGAAATGATCTTTCGCATATTGGTAACCTAAGTCTAAAGCTTTAAAGTTAGGTGGGACCAGCTTTGGCTTGTTGGAGAATTGTTCTTCGATCAGCTTCTGGACGATCTTGATATCAATGTCTAAAAAAGCTAATACGGCACCCAGATAAATGATATTCTTAAACAGCTGTTGGTGTCGCGGCACGTCATAGTTATCCATACTAAGGCGCATCATTGGGATGCCGAGCATATTAATGTCCTCTCTCAAAAACTCATCGTGCAGCTTCTTAGAGCTGTCGTAGACGAAGTATCCGCCTTGCACCACTGACTTGATATCATCTTTCAGGCTCTGCGGATTCACGCCGACTAGCAGATCTATGCCATCCCTGCGACCGAGGTATCCTTTCTCGTTGACCCTGACTTCATACCAGGTTGGTAATCCTTGGATATTGGAGGGAAATATATTTTTTGGTGATACAGGCACACCACTTCTAAATATAGCTTTAGCGAATAATCCGTTAGCACTCGCTGACCCTGTCCCATTTACATTCGCGAAGCGGATCACAAAATCATTTACGCTGTCACCGTCTCGCATCCCGTATGTGCTTTAGTTACATTATAAAAAAACATTTGCATGTCCCATGCCGCAGTCGGACATCGTTCGGCGCAGAGACCGCAGTGTAGGCATACATCTTCATCCTTAACCATCACTCGCTTAGTAGGTAAAGTATCTGATACATATAGGTCCTGCGTGAGATTATTTGCGGGCGCACTGAGCCTCTGGCGGAGGTCCTCCTCTTCACCATTGGTGACGAAGCTGATGCAGCTGGTCGGACAGACATCCATGCAGGCGTCACATTCGATGCAGCGATTGGCGGCGAATATGGTTTGAGCATCACAGTTCAGACAGCGCTGTGCCTCCTTAAACCCATCTATCTCGTCAAAGCCCAACTCCACTTCGACTCTGCGGTCAGACAAGGATTTGGCTTTTTCTTCGTGCGGGACTTGGTACCTGATATCATTGACGACTTGGCTATCATACATCCATTCGTGGATACCCATTTTCTGGCTGACTAAATTTACGTATGGACTGGGTCGGTCTTTGACCAAATCCTTACCTGATAAATACAGATCAATGGAGATGGCCGCTTGATGCGCTTGAGCTACAGCAGTAATTACATTTTCTGGCCCAAAAGCAGCATCACCACCAAAGAAAACATGCGGTAGAGTAGATTGGTACGTGGCCTTATTTAATACTGGCAGGTCCCACTTTCCTAACTCCAGTCCGATATCTTTTTCGATCCACGGAAATGAGTTGTCTTGACCTATGGCTATTATCACCTCATCAGCGGCTATGAACTCATCGGGTTCTCCGGTAGGCACTAAAGTACGCTTGCCATTTTCATCATATTCAGCTTTTACTTTGGAAAAGAGTACGCCGATTAATTTGCCATTTTCCATCACAAATTCTTTTGGAGGCATATTATTCTGAATTATAATATCCTCCCTGAGTGCATCTTCGATTTCCCAAGGTGACGCTTTCATGTTTTTAAAGGGGCTTCTGACGACGACATTGACTACATCAGCACCGATCCGTTTGGACGTGCGACAACAGTCCATGGCGGTATTGCCACCACCCAGTACGATCACTCTCTTGCCGACCGTCTTAATATGTTCGAAAGCCACTCCTGCTAGCCACTCGATACCGATATGTACATGATCGTCTGCCTCCTCCCTACCTGGTATATTCAGGTTACGACCTTTAGGTGCGCCTGTACCTACGAAGATGGCATCATACCCTTTAGTGAGCATATCTTTCATGCTATCGACGAAGTGATTGAAGTGAGTGGTGATGCCCATATCGAGGATATAGTTCACCTCTTCCTCTAAGACCTCGATAGGCAGTCGAAAGGAAGGGATCTGCGTACGCATCATACCCCCACCGCCACTCCACTCATCGTAGAGATCAATCTCATATCCGAGAGGTGCCAAATCTCTGGCTACGGTCAGGGACGCGGGGCCACCACCTATGAGAGCTATCTTCTTCTCATTTTTTACAAGGGGTATGCGTGGCATGAGGTGCTTCACCTCACCCTTGTGATCAGCAGCTACACGCTTAAGTCGGCAAATGGCTACAGGCTCTTCATCAAGTCTACCTCTACGGCAAGCAGGCTCACAGGGGCGATCACAGGTACGCCCTAATATGCCAGGGAATACGTTGGAGTCCCAGTTAATCATATAAGCCTCTGTGTATTTTTTCTCTGCGATGAGGCGGATATATTCTGGGACAGGTGTGTGAGCGGGGCAGGCGTACTGGCAGTCCACGACCTTATGCAGGTACTCTGGATCTTTAATATTGGTGGGTTTCATGAGGCACGTTTAAGATTACAAATAAATATTGCATATAATTCTTAGTAAGCCAAATATTATGAACATATTCTACTACAACTTAGTATTATATTGCGAGTAGAGCTACTGTTTTCGACACGTCTGCTAATAGACTGTGAATTTGTTTGAGTTAAAATAATGCTTACAGATACGACATATGAATAAATTTAAAGCAAATATAGGATAGCGTCTTCCCGTGCACTGTGGTGGGACTATGGCAGTAATGCTGCCTATTTTGTTACCATTTGCACCCTGGAACAGAGTGCAGTATTTAGGTCCATAAAATAAGGGTAGATCTGAATTATCTGCGATTGGTCATATCGCCAATTTGTGTTGGCATGAAATTCCTAAGCATTTCCCATTTGTGGAATTGGGGGTCCATATGGTTTTGTCTAACCATGTGCATGGTATTGTGATTGGCAATAAACCGCCGCCGCATTCACCATCACCGATACCGATGGTAAAATTACCATATCCCCCAAATCCAAAAAAAATACTTGGTCCACAATCCAAAAATTTGGCATCCATCATCCGTGGATTTAAAATAGGGGTTACAATAAACGTAAGATTGATTAATTCAAAACAAAGACGGCAATCACGATATCACGATCATATCATCATAGATGAACAGGCCTATCATCGTATTTCAAATTATATAATTATAATCCAGCGAACTGGAAAGAAGAAAAATTTGATCATCAATGGAGCATCTCCACAGAAAATACGCCGACATACCCTCATCCAATAAGTTCTATTGTTCGGCACCAATTATTTTATATCTTAGGAAAATGCAGCAGAACATAAGTAGAGAGCTTTTGCTTATGTTTGGCATAACACTTAAATCTAACTGCTTATGAAAATTTTAATACTCTTCCTATGTGTATTACTCGCCATCAGCTCGTGTCAAGAAGGCAGCGTAGACGGTACAGATAAGTCCATCCGAAAAGACATCACCGTGAATTATCCAGAAACGAAAAAAGTAGACACCATCACTAATTATTTTGGGACAGATGTAAAGGACCCCTATAGATGGCTAGAAGATGATCGAAGTGAAGAAACGGAAGCGTGGGTGAAGAGCCAAAACCAATCAACCTATGGGTATCTGGATCAAATTCCTTTCAGATCAGCACTGAAGGCACGCTTAGAAAAACTTTGGAATTATGAAAAGTTAGGTCCACCCTTTAAAGAAGGAGACTATACATATTACTATAAGAATGATGGTCTGCAAAATCAGTATGTGATTTATCGATATAAGACTGGTGCGGACCCATCAGAAGCTGAGGTATTTTTAGATCCTAATAGTTTTAAGGAGGATGGGACAATCTCCTTGGGTGCTGTAAGCTTTTCCGAAGATGGGAAAATATTGGCTTATTCTATTTCTGAGGGAGGCAGCGACTGGAGGAAGATACTGATCATGAATACGGAGAGCAAGGAGATCATGGAAGATACGCTGATCGATGTCAAATTCAGTGGTATGTCTTGGATCAAGAATGAAGGATTCTATTATTCCAGCTATGATAAACCAGAAGGTAGTGAGCTATCAGCTAAAACAGATCAACACAAACTATACTATCATAAGTTAGGTACGAAGCAATCAAATGACGTACTCGTCTATGGTGGGACTCCAGCAGAAAAGCACAGGTACGTAGGTGGCAGTGTGACGGATGATAATCAATATCTATTCATATCGGCGAGTGTCTCGACATCGGGTAATAAACTATTCATGAAGGACTTAAGTAATACTAATAGCCCTATTGTGCCCATATTAGATCATACAGACAGCGACACATATGTCATTGATAACGTAGGTAGCAAACTATACTTGGTCACTAATCTGGAAGCACCCAATCAAAAAATAGTTACCGTAGATGCTTCTGATCCGACTCCAAAAAATTGGGAAGATTTCGTATCTGAGACGGAGTATGTCTTAAGCCCTTCTACTGGAGGCGGCTATATTTTTACAGAGTATATGGTTGACGCTGTCTCCCAAGTGAAGCAGTATGATTATGAGGGCCAGTTAGTCCGCGACATTGAGCTGCCTGGCATTGGAAATGTGGGAGGCTTTGGCGGCAAGAAAGAGCAGAAAATAGACTATTACTCCTTTACTAATTATAATACACCCACCAGTATATATGAATATGATGTAGATACTGGCAGGTCAGAACTCCATTGGCAGCCGACCATAGAATTTGTCAGCGATGAGTATGAGAGCCATCAAGTTTTCTACTCTTCTAAAGATGGGACTCAAATCCCAATGATCATCACCCATAAAAAAGGGCTCAAAAAAAATGGTAATAATCCCACAATTCTCTACGGTTATGGTGGATTTAATATTAGCCTCAATCCTTCATTTAGCATTACGAATGCAGTCTGGATGGAGCAGGGCGGTATCCTTGCCGTGCCTAATTTACGCGGTGGCGGAGAGTATGGTAAAGAATGGCACAAGGCGGGTACTAAGCTGCAAAAGCAAAATGTATTTGACGACTTCATAGCTGCTGCTGAATTCCTGATTGATCAACAGTATACGTCTAGCGAATACTTGGCCATCCGTGGTGGCTCTAATGGAGGGCTCTTAGTCGGTGCGACCATGACACAGCGACCTGACTTGATGAAGGTGGCACTACCTGCTGTAGGCGTGCTGGACATGCTGCGCTACCATACCTTCACAGCTGGTGCTGGCTGGGCCTATGACTACGGTACGGCAGATGACGATCAGCAAATGTTTGAATATTTAAAAGGCTACTCTCCTGTCCACAATGTCAAAGCGGGTGTAGAATATCCTGCTACTTTGGTCACCACAGGCGATCATGATGATCGTGTAGTACCCGCGCATAGCTTTAAGTACGCAGCAGAGCTTCAGAGTAAACAGTCGGGAGAAAATCCCACATTAATCAGAATTGAGACAGACGCTGGTCATGGAGCTGGTACGCCAGTGAGTAAGACCATAGAGCAGTATGCTGATATTTTCGGATTCACTCTATTCAATATGGGGTTCAATGAGCTACCTGTGAAGCCATCAGAGAAAATTAAAGATTAGAGTCTTTCTTATTTATGTGGATGTGCAGCGGAAGTATTTTGATGGTTCCTCGTATAGCTGGCGAGTTGTAGATTTGTAGGGGATATCTTTAACTAAATCAGGAGCATATCTCTGATCATTACATGTCGAAAAAGAGCAATTTATTAGAAATAGCACAAGTGTTTTTTAAGTTGGGCTTGATCGCATTCGGAGGTCCTGCGGCACATATTGCAAT
>ENA-ORXR01002958-ORXR01002958.1-marine-metagenome-genome-assembly--contig:-NODE-2958-length-15651-cov-13.671183_pt1 | contig 15651 bp, 17 predicted proteins | sample MGYA00237866_ERZ511479 | MGnify/ENA metagenome assembly ERZ511479 | reverse complement strand
CGACGCATGGTATCACCATTGCCAATGGCGTCCACGACATTGTGCCCGGACTCTCCTTCCCGGTCATCGTGACCAACTTCGGCACTCAGGAGGTCGTCCTCCGGCAGCGAGCCAGCGTCGGCTATGTCGAACTGCTCACGACGGGCGTTGTGCAGGTGCCCCTCACGGCGCATCCCGGGATGTCGGCCGTCCCGGCCTTCACAACGCCTACCTCCGAGGGGATCGTAGTAGGGGCGGTGTCCGCCTCGCAGGGGCCCCCGAGCCCCAAGCGGGACCCGGGAGCGGCAGTACCCGCGGGGGGAGGAGTTTCGACCCCGGCGCGGCCCCGGGACCCTGGCGAAGCGGGTCCCTCTATGGGCGGCGCACCACCCGTGGCCTCGGTCCACGTGGAGGACGTGGACCTCCCGGATGCCGACCCGGCACAGCACACACGGATCCGGCACAAGCTGGACCAGCACAAAGCGATGTGGACGGGCCAGGCACTGGGCGTCATCAACGCCACACAACATCGCATCGACCTCAATGCCGGAGCCCGGCCCGTCCGGTTCGCGTCCCGCCGCGCAGGGCACACCGCACGGGAGGCCGAGACGGCCGAGGTTAAGCGGCAGTTGGAGGCGGACCTCATCGAACCGACATCGTCGGAATGGGGCTTCCCGGTTGTGCTCGTCCCCAAGAAGGACGGCACCCTCCGCTTCTGCGTCGATCATCGACTGCTGAATGTCGAGACAAAGAAGGAGTCCTACCCGCTTCCCCGGATGGACGAATGCATCGACAGCCTCGGCGAGGCGACCATCTTCTCGACATGGGATTGCAATGCCGGCTATTGGAAGGTCGCCATCGCACCCGAGGACCGGGAAAAGACGGCCTTCGTGTGTCACGAGGGCGCCTACCAGTACAAGCGGATGCCGTTCGGGCTCACCAACGCACCCGCGACGTTTCAGCGGGCACTGGACATCATCCTCTCCGGGGTCAAGTGGCAGAGCTGCCTCATCTACCTCGACGATGTCATCGTGTACTCCAAGACGGAGGAAGAGCATATCGGTCACGTCGACCATGTCCTGCGCCTGCTGCGCGAGGCGGGAGTGACACTCCGCCTACCCAAGTGCCGGTTCTTCCGCACCATCGTGGAGTGCCTCGGGCACGAGATTAAGCCGGGCCGGCTTGGCGTGATGGATGCCCACACGCGCGCGCTGCGCGAAGCACACTTCCCCACGACCCGCATGCAAGTACGGAGCTTCGTGGGGATGTGCAATGTGTTCCGCCGGTTTGTGCCGAACTTCGCCCGGATGGCGGCGCCATTGACGGACCTTACGGGGTCCACGGCCCCGGTTCTCGTGCCCCCCGCCACATCGCTGCAGCAGCAGGCGTTCGACCGGCTTAAAGAGGCCCTTACGACCCCGCCAGTCCTCGCACTCCCGCGACGCGGGCGCAAGTACGTCCTCGACGTGGACGCGTGCCGAACGCAGGTGGGCGCCGCCCTGCTCCAGGAGCAGGACGACGGAAAACTCCAGCCCGTCGCGTACATCAGCCGACGGCTGGCCACGAGCGAGCTCCCCTTCGGGGTCACGGAAAAAGAGTGCCTGGCGGTCCTCTGGGCGTCGCTCAAGCTCCGCCCCTACCTCGAGGGTGACCGCTTCCTCGTGCGCACCAGGGGCTTCGGAATAATGATTCGGATAAAGCACCGTTCTGTAAGCGGCGGCATCCTGCTCGCAGCAGCATCTTATGTTCATCAGTCTTACCACGTAGAGCCTGAGCATGAGATGAGCATTCCAGCAGTGTCTTCCGTTTTGCTCTCACATTGGATGGCGAGAAGATTCCAACGGATATATCCGGATATATCTCGATATATCCCAGATTCTGCTGAAAAACCCGGATTCTGAAAGGCCCTGGTGTTCACCCAACAGGGTGAGTACCGTGTCCAAGCAGAGAAGGTCTGATTCGGCATCCGCCGAGAAGATAATGAGATCGTCTAGGTAGACGAGCACATGCTTCCATTCGACGCCGGACCGGATCATGTCAATGGCCCGCTCGAAAGTGGCAGGGCCATACCATATGCCAAAGGGCGACGGGGCACAATTTTACGTCCCACAGTGGCAGATGAACGCCGTCCTGGGTTTATCCGTCTCGACAATGGGGATCTGCCAGTACCCTGCGTTGCAGTCCAGCGTGGACAATACCTGTGCATCCCTCAAGGAGTAGAGACAGTCGTTCTTCCGGGGTGGAGGATACGAGCTGCGTTCTGTGCGCTCGTTGAGCTACAGATTTCCGATGCAGAACAGAAGACCCCCGTCTGATTCAAAGATGAGGACGACCGGGCCAGCCCACGCACTCTGGATGGGCTCTATGAGTTCGAGCTTGAGCATTCGGTCGACCTGGGCTTTGATGAGTTCCCGGGTCCGGAGGTCCATCCGATAAAGGTTGAGGCGGACGGGTTTCGAACCCGATTTCAACTCGATCCGGTTGTCGGTTGCCTTGATGCAGCCCAAGTGCCCACTCCACTGAGGCCGGTGCTGCTCTGTTGAGGAGAGCACCCGGGGTTGTAACCCCTCGGGCATGTTCTAAGTGTGAACAGCGGCTTCGGAATAATGATTCGGATAAAGCACCGTTCTGTATGCAGCGGCATCCTGCTCGCAGCAACATCTTATGTTCTTCTCCGTGGGGTCGGTCGCGTCGGGCGCGGCGGCCGCACTGGCACTTAATAAGACGCATTCATCAAACAATATGGCAGCCGCCGAGCCGTAGGAGGCCGACTGTGTCCCAGGATCACTCCCTTGGAGATGAGCGTACTCATGGTCTCCGTGTGGGTCACTTCCACCCACTATATGTGGTCTGCGGCGCAGTCCATGTTGTCGGACGCCACATCCACTCGGTGGCGCTCATACACTCGGTGGCGTTATGTAATGACCCCATTTTCTTGGAACGCCGTCTGTAGAGGTACATAGCCCCTGGACTGCGGAGCACAACCACCTCGCTGCCAACGTGCTCCTGGGAGTTCTTGTCACTTGAGGCGCCAGACCCGCCGGTACGGTCCGTATTGGCATACGACACCGTCTTACCCCAATAGAAAATGGGGACCTTACATCCATTGTGTACCTGGATGTATCCCCTCGGTTCGCATATTTGGGGACGTGATCATCGGTGTAGTCGGTCACCAGGAGTAGGGGGACCGACATGCCGCGCACTACTCCGCACAATACGGACGTCGTTTGGGTGCCTATCCGCACCTTGAGGGGCACCGTGCCCGTGATGGGTAGAAGTCCCCCATTCACGTCGTGCAGCTGAGCGGGCGCCGCTTCTATGGGCGCTACCTTCATCTCCAGCGAGGGCAGCGCTTCTCGTGCTAGAGAGACGCCGGACCCCGTATAGACAATCTTGCGGAGGGATGACTCACGCCAAGCGTCCAGCCAGATGCGGCTGGCAGCGTGATAGTTAGACCCTGTCAGGACGGCCACCACATTCCTGTCGTCCTGACCCTTACAGAGGGGCGCGTCCAGATGGCGTGTCCCGCTGGGTTGGGGTTGGATGCGTACTAGCATCGCATCCGTGCCCCTGGCCGGGTCCACCGATGACCGCGGGAAGTGCCGAACACCGGCAGCTAATAGTCTCCCTTCTCCGACTCAGAAGATGTCTACGGTCCGTACTCTGTCCCGGCGAGCTGTTTCCCCTTGCCAAGCGGTTCCGACGTTTCGCCGCTTGAGCTGGAACGGTCCTTGGGGGTCGCATCCGGCACCCGCCGGCCCATACGCGGGGCGGCCCGTGCCGCCAAGGGATTGCAAAGAGGGGACCAGCGGCTGGCCGCGGCCGATCGCTCACGTAGTCGAACGTCCCAAATCGGGCAGACCTCGGCCCCATGACCCACCTTGCCACACTGCAAGCAAAAGTGTTCTCCCGTCCAACACACGGGACGAGAGAGGTCATTTCCCTGTCGGTGAAGTAGGCATGGTGAGTCGCATCTGACGGAAGTCGGGTCGCCCACTGCCCGGACGACTCCAAGCGGCGCGTCCGAGGGCCCGAAAACTCCAACCGGGGCTTCCTGCAATGGGTAGGCCCGAGATTCCGCCGACACTGGCGGGGACGCGGCCAGGAGTGCTTGCCGCCGGAGGCGGGTCTCCCCCACGAGCGCATTTTTTTCCTTAGTCCTCCATTTACGCTGCTCGTGTCGTAGCCAGCGGGGTTCGTCGCCCGCAATCTGGGCGACGCGAGCTAACTCCTCCATAGTCATGCCGGGGGTGTTCCGGTTTCGAGCCGTGTCGCCCGCTGCGCGGTGCACACCTTCCACGAACCGCCCCTTGAGCGCGCCCTTCCCGTACATGAACCTGCACTCGGTGTTGAGGCGGCGGAGCCGTTCGGCGAAGGACTGAACGTCCGCGTCGTCCCGCTGGACTGCGAAGTTCAGTGTTTCGACGAGTGTCGCCTCTGAGGCCTTTTCGACGTGTCGTCTGATCATCCAGTTCATGAGCTCCAAGTGTCGAGCGACCTCTCCGGAGTTACGCTCCCGGCGAATCGGCATAACCATCATCACCTGCGACTTGAGGTCCGTCGCAAAGTCTTGAAGGATGTATAACGCCTCGCCTTCGGAGATGACTTCTTCATTACAGGATTTGGCGAACTTGTGCAAGAGCTGGAAGACCGTTGCCAGGAGAGAACGAACCCACTCGTCGTGTACGCCAAATGCCTGAGCGAAGTCCTTCTTGCGAAGGCCCAGAGTACGGGCCTGGCGCCGCGTGTAGACAACCGACTTGTTGTCCAACGCGTAGTTCTTTCATTCTAGCATCATCAGGGAGTACGGGCGGTTGACCACGATCTTGGGCGGCCCCACCCGAGCCGGCGGCAGCGGAGAAACTTGGGTCGGCGACCCGTCCGCCTCCGCACCTGTTTCGAGGGAGGGGTGCGTCGGAATCCCCGGGACAATGCCGCGGGGTGTCTCTCGCGATCCCTCATAACATCGAGCCTTCCCCTCCAGGCCAGGAGTCGATTAAATCCTCGGGTCAGTACCTAGACTACCGTCCCTCACAGTCAACGGCGTGGGGGTAGCGCAAAATGCACCTAGTAGGGCCGCAAAGTCCGAATCATTCTCCGAGCGGGAGACGTCGGCGGTGGAAGATGAAGAAGAGTCGTCTCTTTGACGTCTACGGGAAGAGCGCCGGGCTCCGCCCGGCTTTCAGAAGGTCTGGGCGTAGAGCCCCGCGACAGGGTATCCACAGAGCGGGCAACTTCGGGCCTATCGTCCTCGGCAGCGGCGTCTCGCCGCTCGAGACCGTGAACGTCCGTGGCACCCCGTGTGCCTGAAGGAGCACGACTAAAGCTCCCACCCCAGGCTCCTTTGCCGGGTCTGGCATCGCTCCCCCTTCCCAGGCACCAATAAAGGATCTCTTACCGCGCTCAAGCACCGGGGGACCCATACCGTGGGTCCCGGCACCCTTTTCGCGCGCAAAGGCACAATTGGCACTCAGTAAACCTGGGGGAGAACGACTAGAGCTCCCTCCCGCAGGTTCCCGTGCCGTTGGTGGCACAGACCCGGCGCGCCACATGGTCCCGTGGGGCGTTTGTTTTTCGCCGAGATGAGTACCCGCACCCGACGCGGCTGCCTCGAAGTGTGTGCTACCCGAGGGGGCTCCCACCGGGGGGGGAGTCCGAGTCGGATCGAGGCCCGGAAGAAATTGCTGGAACTACGTCCGCTGCCCTCCGGCACCCGCATCCGTGGTGCCTGCACTTGTTCGGCGATAGTTCACCGACGACCCGCCTCCGGTGGGGGGAGTCCCGTCCCCCCGGACACCAGGCACCTCGACACCGGGAGGGTCTCCATGCCCCCCCCCATTGGCCTTCGAACCGGCCGGACGCATCCAATCCGGGCGCAGCGGGACGCCGCTCGCAGAGCTCAGCACTAAGCGGAAGAGATCTGAGTAGGTTCCCCTCGCGGCGGATTGGCGCACCGCCACCGCCCGGAGGAAGGTTGATTCGCGTTCCTCCCCTGCTGCTCCACCCAAAGTGACAACACGCCCAGCCAACCCCACCCAGCTGGGGGGAAGGCGAGCGAGACCGTGCCTTCAAGTACTCCCGTCGGGGAATACCTTTACCGAAAGGAGACCCCGAAGAGCACACACCCACGGCGTCGACCGGGCGAAGGCTCCCCGAGCGAGAAGCACGCGCTTTGTGACCGGAAGATTACTGGCACATATCGAGGGCTCCGAGGCGGTACCCACGCCTCGCGCTATCATACCCTCTAGCCCCCCTCCCAGACGGCCCACCCGCTGGCACCCCCTCCCAAGAGCCCACGGAAGCCATCCCACTACATACCATTCCCCCAGGGCCTACGGGGCCAGACTCTCGGAAGGGCGCCGAAGCTCCTGGCACCGCCCTAAGACCGGGCGCGGAGCCTAGATACGTGACACACCGGGCGCCCCCAGTGTCATGCGCGCGGTGTAAACTTCGTCAGAGTCCTCAGTAGGGCTTCCACTCCTTAGGGCCCGTAAGAGGGGGCCCCGTGTACTGAGGGGAAGTGGCCTCAGGGAACAGTCGTTCCGATGCTTACAGTGTTGAGGCATGAGCGACCCACGAGTGAATCACCACCGGCAAGGTTTAGGGATATGCGCTAGTAGGACATATTACTCTCGCGAGCACCCGGGGCCATTTCGGCACGACCGGATCCTACCGGCTGAGGTCGCGAATCCGCGTGTCCTCTCGTCATTGGGAATGATCCGGTTCCTCGATTGTGGAAACCAGGTGTCCAGCCGCCACAGAAAGCCAACAAGGACAAGTTCCCGTCGGAGGAACCGCAGGAATCGACTGTTGACGGCAACGAGCGCCAGTGAAGATTCAGAGGCAACGGGTCCGGAGTTCTCTGCGGAGCTGGTCTGCCAGTACCCAGCAAGGAACTCTTTTTTCAGCCTGCCTTACATCTATGTCTGGATGTATTGAGCTTCTGGCTCCAGAACGTCCCTGTCAGTGCGTGGAAAGGATGTCTCATAGCACATTTGTACCTGTCTACTAGTCGTCTAGTGACTGGTACCACTCTCGTGTTGTATATGTCCTCTTTCTTCGTAGGAATGCATATCTTGCACTCGTGCCGGATATTTCATTTCATGACATGTCATGTTATGCGACCCCCACAATTTCAGCTGCTCGTCGGTGACCGGTGTTCCACCCTTTCCTTTCAGTGCGGCACGTCCCGCCACCCCTATTGTCGGAGCCCCCTCCGCCGCTGATTGCGGCAGCTCCCTCCCGCCAGTGATTTGGGCGCCTACCCGGCCTTCTTTCCGGAACCCCTCCCACACATTGCTTTTGGCACCAGCACCCCGTGTTTTCACCCCTTGCACCCCAGCCACCGCCAAAATAATTCATTTCCACTTTTCCAATTAGGAAGTACATCATCACTGCGTGCTACACGGTGCGTGGACAGCGCCTCCAAACCAAGGCGGACAATGGAACCGCGACACATTCGGCTGGTCAAGCCACATTGAGATTCACAGGCTTGGTTGATGCGGCGGCGGCGACAACAGCGGTGGAAACTCGAATAGGACAAGGAAACGACCTCTCGAGGCGGACTTTGGGTTATGCGCAGCCGATCGGGCCCCCTGAAAGGAACTGACACACCCGACAGAGACCCGCGTCTTGCAGAATCTGGGCCCTCCGGAGGGACCGGGAAGCTTGTTGAAGCTTCAGGAATCCGATCGAAAGCCGGACCGAGATGAGATATCCGCCAGGGATGAACTCCCACCGGAATTCTATCCGTGACAATTGAAAAACCTTTTTGAGTTAAGAGCTGAGCCTCTGATATTGGGCGCATCGTGAGATCTGGAAAGTCATGGTGACGCTTTTTTTGTTGTCCCGAGACGGGCGGAGATCCTCCTCCAGTGGAAGAGTAGTCGAGGACGCTGGCCAGGGTCCACTTGCGGCTCGTGTCTGAGACGGTGGACCGTTGGGTACCGGTCCCTCCATGGCGGTGTCCGGGCGTCAGGATTTTGCACGTCCTGCTTGCTGCTCCTGAGCGTGTATGAGCGCATGTTTTCGCGTCATCGTGCGTGTTCGGAAAAATCAGGGTTGCGTTTGCGTGACTACCGTCGTCCTTGTGCGCTCTGCGCCCTGTGATTCAGGCATTTGAGTTGTTTCTCCTTTGCGCCGCTCCGCATCTCTTGCTGGGCTTTCGGACCGAGCTATACCCCGTCAACTTTGACGGCAGGATCCACTACACGGTGAAAGTTTTAAAGGCGGCAGGACCTCAGCGGCCATGCAGGCCCCCCCCCACGGCGCTGAAGGAGCCGGATCGGATGACGCCGGTGACGAATAGATGGACGCAGCCACGGCGGCCGCTGCCGCCACTGCATTTGTGACGTCGGCCACTGACCCCCCCCCCCCGCCCACGCAGACGACGTCTTCTCGGGCATCCCCGGTTAAGAGGACAAAGTATGCGGGACAGCGGCAGTGGCCGCTGCCTAGAATGCGGCCACCGATGCCGCCTTCCCCCTCTCCAAAGGAACTGGGCCTGAAATTGCCAACGACAAGCACATCGTTACGCACGGGGAGGCGGAGACGGCGGCGACGGCTTCCACTGCAGTCGCGGCCACACCCGCGACAGCATGCCCCACTTGCGCAGGCACCGACGAACTGTCCCGCGCAGGCGGAGCCTGGTTGCTGATTGTAGTCTTAGTGGCGGATGAGCTTTCGCGCCACGCTCTCTGAACCCGGGCTTTTGCTTGTACAGCCGGCGCTGTCAGCGCAACCGCGGAGGAGGCCTCCGATGCGGCGGCCGCCGCGGCTGTTGATGGGGCTTCCTTATCACCGACACCGACTCTACCTGTGCCGACGCCCTCTGTTTCTGCGAGTTGTGGCCGGAGCGTCTGTCCGCCGGGCGCGAGTGACGTGATCTTCCTCTGTTGGCGCATCTCCAACGGCGATGCGTATGCGATCAGGACATTTTTGAATGAGGGTGCCTCGATTGTTTTCATGCTCTCCTTTGTGAAGTGGCAGGGTCTGGTTCTTCCATACCCACTCAATTGTCGATGGCGCGGCCTCGCACGTACCCGGAGCCGTCCTCGTACCTTTTTTAAATGTTTTGTCTCTGCCCACGCTGACCCGCAGTCCCTTCCAGCCATCGCCCCATTCCTGCCAACGCAAATCTGGCGCTGAAGAAAAAAAACAGACGTGAGGGCGGACGTCTCGGCTTGTCCGCCTCTTTCTGGTTCATCGTCTGGGATGGTGCCTCACGATGCCACGGAACATGCGTCGTTGTGATAGCTGCTAGACCAGACGGATTCTAGTAGCATCTTGATTGGCTACCAGAACGCTTCAGCACTTCGAGGTGAAGCACACCAGTGACATGAGGCGTACATTGCGATCACGTGTATTTGTTTAGCGCCTGCCTCTTTTTGTGGACGAATCAAACTACGATCTTTTTCGCTTCTCGATCACTACCGGGCCGTGATCTGGCCCAGACTTTCTGGTTGGTTCAGTTGCGCGGACCGTCCTCCACGTGTCGCAATCTCAGCTTTCCGCGGGTTCGGGCCTGAGAACCGAGGGATTCCGGGGCATGGGGTCAAGATTGCAAGATAAGTGGGTTCGGGGGGGCCCAAATGGGATTCCCGCTCGGTTCCTAGGGATCGTGGGCAAGGAGACACGCGAGTTCAGGAGAACGGCCAGAAATGAGGGCGCGCTCGCGAAAACACCCTGCACTTGCCAACACTGACTACCTACTAGTACTATCACGCTTCGCCTCGGCTTTTGTGGCGAGATGAATCGTGGGGGTGGCGGCGGCGCGTCCAAGACGAGCCGCGCAAAGGAGCATCGTCGTTGTTGTTGACATCGCCGGCGACACATTCCTCCCCTGTCGACGCGCCCGCCACCCCTCCCCCCCCAGCATCCCTGCCAGCTACCCCGCCACGCCATCCTTCCCCGCATCAGCAGCGCTCCCCCTCGCACCTGCCGTGGGAATCGCTGGGCCTGCCGCTTCCAACCCCTAGGTCTCCTTGTCAGCCTTGGCTGCCATGCAGTCAACTGCGTCCACCAACTTGTGAAAGCTCAACGGCCAGTACAGCCGATGCCAAATAGTATCTCTGCCCTCCCCGATGTCCATCTTCCCCACACCCGACACGATGCTGTAACCGACGCCCATGACGACGACCTCGTCCAAGACACCCGACCCGACCACAGGGCAGCTGCCCGGGCCCGCGACCATCCGCGGCCCCTAGGAGTCGGCCGTGTTCTACACGTGGAACGCCGAATCGTTGCCAACCTCGACGAAATAGGCCGTCGAGCCGCTCGGATGTCTTGTGGCCATCATCATCGCACCGGCCATCGCACAGAAGCGCACATATCACAGCCAAAGTGAAGGTCAGCAACCGCGCGACTCTGATCGCATTGCGCGACAAGAAATCCACCGAGCACCCTCCCACCCCGACCATCTCCCCGTGGTCAACGTACCTACAAGAAAGCACGCAGCTCTTCCTTCAGCCCATACACCCTGAAACGCCCATGCTCCGTCGGAAGCCGCTACCTCCCCGATCTACAGCGCCACGTTGTCAGCCCGCAATGCCGTCGACAACCGCGCTGCGCCTTTTGACCAGGGGCAATGGGAACGGCCGCGACCGCTCGAACAACAACGCAATCTGCGACCGCACAGCCCCACATGCGAATGTTTCCAAGAAAAATGCTTTCTAAGGCCTCTAAAGCCACCTTTTCGGCAAGTACCAAGAACATACCCGAGCGCGACCACATAGGCCCCCATTATTCCGGCCCCAATATCCTGCAGACACCACACCTGCCCTCACGTATTCTTTTGACCACATTTCTGCTTCCGTGGACCGCACGGGCGATGAAGACGTCGCCACTTTGAGCAGACTCGCAAGATCGTCGGGAGGACCCTTGACCATGTTTCCAGTGTCAAGAAACCAGCGGGGGACGTCGCCGGACACTGTAGGAAGCAGAAAAGCCGGCCGGGACGGTTTTGGCGAAGTATGCCCGCAGCATACACGGGAAATGGACACTTATGTTTCGACGTGCGGGTGTTTATAGAACCCTGATTGAACGCGAATCCGCATCAGCACCCTGAAATTGGAAGCTCGTCAAAAAGTGATTCAACGAAGCTCGACTGGCGGCATCGGTAGTCCGAAAGAACAAGAAGGAGTACAGAAGTCAATGGTTCCTCGCACACTCATCAATAGAGCAGTCCCACATTTCACCTCTTGCGATACAAGCACAGGATGACGCCCTACATCGTATACAACACGGCAATGCATCCGGATGTCATTGCCCACGCTAGTTCTAACGCCCACGCGCCCGCCGGCAGCGGCGCCCGTACTCGTACCCGCACAATCGCGCGCACCCGAGCCTGCATCTCACCGCCCATCCAGCTCCTCTCTTTCTGCCGACAAGCACCGCTGCTCTCTTCACGCACCTGTGTAAGATCTGAGAAGCACCCGTGCGTCGGCCGCACGCGTACCCCGCGCAGCGCCTGTCACATCGGCGTGATAGAGGGCGTCGCCAAGAATTGCGCATCGTAGATCTGAGGCCGCGGCCTGCAACGCGCTGCGCCGGTCGACCACAGGCAACGGGAATGGCTGCAATCATTCTAGCAGCCACGCATGCAGTGCCGACACGACCCCCTGTTTGAAAACTCGAAACTGACACTACCCACAGTGCCCCTGGAGTCCGATTCTGACCACGTTCTGTGGAATATCTAAATCATGGCCGTTCGTGGAGGCGTCCCCCACCTGCCTCTAAAACCCGCAAAGGACCGCATTTTCCCTGAAGTATCTTAGTAACGACACGTTTTTCTCCGCAGACCGTACGGGTCATGAAGACGTCGCCACATCGAGAAAGCCCGTGCGATCGTCGGGCGGACCTGTGCACATGTTTCAATATTAACAAGACTGGGAGGGGAAGTCGCCGGTCTAAGAAAGAACCAAAAGGGCCCGCCTGGATGGTTTCGTTCAAACACTCCCGCAGTGTGCCCTGGAAAAATAAATGTATTCATTCACGTGCGGGTATGTGTAGTCCCCATAGCTCAAGTCCTCTGAACAGGCGACGAAAGATAGAGAATGTTTGCCGAAAAACAGAAACCTGTGGGCGCGCTCCCAAAGATACCCTTTCCGTTTCTTGCTAACGGGAAGTACTGTAAAAGTGTCCACTCTACTTAAGGAAATGCCTAGCCAAGGGCACCACATGCGAGAAGGATTGACTCTAAGTAATTCTCGTGCGTAGCTGGATGGCTGGGACGGCCCACGTCGAACACTGCCCCCCCCCGCAGCGTAGCCACACGTCCACAAACATGCGTCCTCATCTGAGTGCCTCCACAGTAGCCCGCACTGTGATCCTTCACTGGCGTTAAAGAAATATTCCATTTTGATCAAAATTCTTGAGAAACGGCTTTGTGAGAGTTTGTGGTGCTGTCCAAGAAGCAGGGTTTCTCCTGTGGGACACACAAAAGCCCAGCTTCAATGAATGAGCACGACACATCCCAGGAAAACTGCCGTGCTGACAGCCGATGGCCAGCCAATGGACGTGATGAAGTTGCATAAATGGTATCCAATGAGAGTGATATTACAGAATTCCCGTACATCAACGTTGCATGTCGCAAACCATCCTATCCCACTCGAGCCGATCTCTCCTGGTCTCACTCCCCGGCGTTTCCTAGGAGAACGTTTTCCAAGCAGAACTTGCGCCCATGGAACGGGAAAAACCGCTGTGGAATCACATGATGACTATTGTGGAACGCTTTGTCAAGCGCACTGCAGCCTGTCCGTGACATTTGGGAATTTCATAGTGTTGTTCGTGACATGAAGAAGCGTCTGGCTGTATGAAGCCTGCAAGTCAACGGGCGGTTCAACATGCGATGACAAAAGTTTGCGGTAGAAAGCGGGGCTCTTTTCCCCTTCAGGGGGCGACCTAAAGAAACTGATGCTCTCACAATCGCGCCAACTGCCATGACGCTCCAATTCCAGTTAAGAGCACTCCCAAGAACGTCTCCCTCAAGTTCTGAAACGCCAATTGTAGTATTCCACGTATTTCTCGTGCGGGCCGCTGAGCGGCCCCCCCATTTTTGTCATCCAAGCGGGCCAATCGCGGCGAAGAATATACCGTAGATAGGAGCTACAGTCTACAGAAATGGGCACACAAGGATGCGGGAGGAGCTGATCTTCAAGTATTCAGGTATCGCTGGAACTCTGAACATACCTCGAGGTCACGTGGGGATGGATGAAAAGGCTGCCGCCGGTAAATAACGGGTCATTAAATATCAATCATCTCTGGCAAAAGTCCTTAACAAATAGACAGAGACAATGTCAAAAGTCCCACGTGTCAAAGAAGGCGGTACGAATCCAAAGAAACTGACGATGTGCTGGCACGATGCACAAACGACGCATTGCAGCAAGACGCGTGGCGAACTAATCACGGGTGAGGAGCCTCTCGCGTAACCGTAGTCGTGCGACTGTCGGTCATGGGCCCTTGAAAGACTGCGCAGCACGATGCGCGCTGCGGAGGTTGTACCGAGGCGTGCACGTCGCGGTCCGACAGAAGCTGTGTTCGGTGTCCTTCTATAAAGAATGACGGCCGACGCCGCTCGGGAAGGCTGCCTTGAATCTCCCTGGAAGATGTGGGCTGCAATTGTCGAGATGGACAGTGTCAATGCTGTGGTGGAAACCGCCTGTTAGCAGGTGATAGAGACCCCGGCGCGAACCAGGTACGGGTCGCAAGAGACCACGTAGCCGCACCCAGAAGGGCACCGTGTGATGCTCCCCGCTCGGCGACGGCGTCCAGGGAGGCTAAGATCCACACAGAAACCAACCCCTCAATGGAGGTGCCGGGTGAAGCGTAAAGGATCGGCCCCCCTAGAGGGGCCTGACAAAGCCCACAAAGACCCTTGTCGCCCCAAATTCGGGCCCTCTGCAGGGACCGGGAAGCTTGTGGAAGCTTCCGCAATCCGAGCATAAGCCGGACCGAGATCAGACATCGGCCAGGGATAAACTCAAACCGAAATTCTATCCGTGACAATTGAAAAACCTTTTTGGGTTAAGAGCTGAGCCTCTCATCTTGGGCGCATCGTGAGATCTGGGAAGTCTCGGCGATTTCTCTTCCTTTTTCCCGAGATGGGCGGGGGTCCTCCTCCTGTGGAAGGGTAGTCGAGTACGCTGGCCAGGAGCCACTTGCGGGCCGTGTCTGAGACGGTGGACCGTAGCGTACCGACCTCCCCATGGCGGTGTCCTGAGGTCGGGATTGCGCACGTCCTGCTTGTTGCTCCTGGGGGTATATGCGCGTAGGTTTTGGGTTCATAGGGCGTGTTCGACTAAATCAGCGTTGCGTTTGCGTTATTTTCATCGTTCTGGGGCGCTCTGCGCCCTGTAATCAGGGCATTTGTGTTTTCTCTCCTTTTCTTTGGTCAGTCTTCTGTGCTTGGCTTTCCGATGGGGCTTTACCCTAACGGCGTTAACGGCAGAGAAGATTACATTTGAAGGATTGGCTTATTACAGGGTCAGACCCTTCCTCATCAGTCAGGTCAGCCCTGTTGTCGCTTCACTGTGGCTTGCTCTATTTGTCCCTCCCTGGGGTGTGACTCTTGCTGTCGTTGATTGAGTCGGTTCACCCGCCATAGAGTACGTGTTCCATCGTTATGGATCGTTCGGGGGTGACGCAGTCCTGCGCAGAGGGCGCGGGCCCCTCGTCGCGAGGAATCCGTGACGAAGCTTTTGAGAAATCAGTGCAAAGTGGCCCTTTAGGAGGCTCTCCCCATGTGGAGAGTCGCGAGCGCGTGTCCACGAAAGTGCGTGGCACGAAGAGCAAAAAAGGAGGCGACGAAAGCGGATTACCGTTCCCACTCCCTTTGTGACCAACACGATGGGTCTAGAAGGTGTCTGCTCTGGAGTTCCGGGGCTTCCTGGTGGTCAGGAACAAGCAGTACCGACCCAAACACAGGGGCCGTATGATGGCCGGGCCCATCGGGCCCGGCCAGTGGGTCTACCTCGGTCACCCCCCCAGGTATGTGGAGCTGGGGCTCCACAAGGAGTCCCATTGGGGCATGCCTTCACGGCGGCCCTATGAGATTCGCTGGACGCTTTGATTAGCACGTGACGTGAGGAGCTGTCGTTCTTGGAGTCAAACATCGGGGGCTCCCGACAGTCAAGGCGCCGTCGTCGCCGATTGAGCTCCCCCTCCTCGGATGATGAGCGCTTCGGGGGAGACGGGGGTCGTCATGTCCCCCGAAGAGCGGTAGCACGCGCCCTACGGCGTGAGATAGAGAAAGGCTCTCGTCGTCGCATCCCCCAGAAGATCATCTCTGCCGTTGATGGGTATGCCGTGTTTCTGGATTTCGTGTCATACACTGTGGAAAATACTGACGTCCGGTATGACCGATAGATGACACACGGGCTCGTACGTGTGCGTAAGGATCAAGGGTTGTCAGAATACCGTTTTTGTTCTCAAATCAGATATATTCGATTGGGCACATGGGCAGGACAATTTTGAATATTCTGTTTTTTGTGGCCTCAGGATACGGATATGCATAAAACATTCGGATTAGTTACCCAGACTATGGTGCGTGTCCCAAAAATGAGATATCGCGGTTTTTTTTTTTTTCTCGGCCCACTGACCTTCTGCAGCGGTCCGATAATGTAATGTGACCCACTCGGACCCTCTGCGTTGCCAGAACGGCCCCTGACAGTATTA
>ENA-ORXR01002956-ORXR01002956.1-marine-metagenome-genome-assembly--contig:-NODE-2956-length-15661-cov-27.990503_pt1 | contig 15661 bp, 18 predicted proteins | sample MGYA00237866_ERZ511479 | MGnify/ENA metagenome assembly ERZ511479 | reverse complement strand
CTCACAACGTCAAACTGGCCACAACTTCCGCCTGCGCCCCACACCACCGTACCAACACCCTGACCAACTTTGTGTGTATTGTAGATGCAGGACTGTCTACTTAGGTTAAAAAACGTAGACTGGCACAGTCATAAGAAGCTCAGCACACGATGTACGCGTCCGAACGTGCCCAGGAACTCCATGCCATGCGCGCGACTGTCTTGTCGAGGTGGCTTGCCGTTAAGGTACTGCACGTTCCCCCCAACATGCCATTGGAACCACTAGCATGAACAGTTACGGAGAAGGAGTCCCCAGAGCACAGGTACACCACCTGCTGCACATGGCACCCACTGGATACGTGTTGCCACCAACGAGTCAAGCTGTCGAGTTGAGATCGGTAGCAGCGCACGACACAGTCAGAGTCTCTCATGCAGAAGGATCCTCCCGCAAAAGCCACCGCAAACGGACAAGAAACAAGGCGTGCCCCACTCCATGCACGCCGCACGCCCTCCCAGCATGTCCCGCAGTGCCGTGGCCGCCCCCCTGTGCCAGCCTAGCTATTAGAGAGTAAAGAGGGCGCAAGCGCAACGAACAGCCTCGGCGTGTGTCATCTCAGAACGTTCATCCACAAGAATATAAAAAAGGAAGGTAAAGAAGAAGCGATTCAAACGATCGCGAGCAAGAGCGCAGCTGTGACTCGCAAACTTAGGGCATCTCTGCCGGGTTGGCTCGCCACAACACCCACCATTCCCGCTCTGGCGCAAACGTCGGCCGCGGCCGCACCGCAGGCCACGCTGGACGGCGGTGTCGCCACGCGCCCCATCGCCTGGGGCCATCCCCCCAGCGCCCGTGAAAAATGCCGCGGAGACAACGCGGAAGCCACCACCGCCGGCGCCGCTGCCACCCCGAGCGCCATCGACCGGCGCCGGTGGGAGCACGGGAGGCCGCCGCACGTCCCGCCGTTGTCGTTGATCGTGGCGGCGACCTGCCCCTCCGCCCGTCCTTGCGGAGGACATGGGCGTCACGGCCGGCGAGCACGCCTCGCCCACCGCCGCCGTTGCCGTCGGCGGCTGCGGTGGCGGCGGTGCGATTTTTTGCGCCTCCGAAGCAGACGTCAGCCAGTGGTGGGGCCGACAGGAGCGTCGGCAGTGGCTATAAAGCCGCATGGACGGGATCTTCGACGCTCCAAAGAACGCGCGCTTTCCGCACAGGTATCATGGCGCCAGTCGACGACGCGGCGTCGGCGGCGGCGGCGGAACCCGCACCGTGCGTCGACCGCCGCCACGCGGTGGCCTCCCGTTGGCAGCCTCGCTGTGGGGGGGGCACTCGCGTGGCCGCCGCGTCGGCCAGAGATGTTTTCACGCCGCGTATGGCACTCGCAGCCGCGGTGGGGGCAGCGGGTGGCTTTCCATCTATGGTGGTACGGGGGAAAGAAGCGGGGAGGAAGTATGGTACACTAGGACACGACCGGAGCAGGGGGGTAGGGGAGCGGGGGATGGCGTGTGGAGCCACGCCGCAGAGAGGAGGAACGCATCACAGGAGCCGCTGTGAGAAGGGTCGGGTAAGGGGAGGGACCACCGGAAAGCTGGATCTTCTTCCAATACTATCGTGCCCGTGTATTGTATTGCAATGCTCAATGCAAGACAAGACGAAGTCACTATTATGGTGGTTTTCTGTATTTTGGCCACGCTGCGGGAGGCGTGGTTTGCCCAAACTATTGTGGACCACTTAGTCACGATTGTGGTCCCAATTGATCTCGATCACCGCCACATCCAATAGTAATTGAGGACCGCGGGATTATGACATTAGGTGTTGATTTCAGAAGCGCGTTTCCCGTTCCAAGACGTCGCCTGCAAGCCTGCTTCCGTCGCAGCAAACTGAGCCCGGCGCCTGTTCCAGGCTGTCAGCCACGCGAGGCAACATACAACAGAAACGACCCTTCCAGCACCCACTCACGCGAGAGCCAGTGCCCATTGCTCTATCCCGCTGTCTGTTTCCCGACCGGGATGCTGGCGTGCCCGGTCGGGGTACGCTGACCGCGATCACAGCGCAGATCTTGACGGGTCGACGACGGTCACTGTGACGGTCACCACGACGACGGTCACGACGACGGTCACTACGACAGTCACGACGACGGTCATCGCGGCTGTCACCGCGGCCGTCACAGCGGCGACGGGGACGGGCTGTCACGGTCGGTGCTTAAGGCGCCCCGGGAGTTACCATCATGAAGTGTAGCCTGTGCCATTACGTCAACCCTCCCGAAGGGCCGACACACAATGCGAGGTCGTGCCCTCTGCGACAGACACAGTGCCGCCGGTCTCTACCAGAGGGCCACCCTTTCAAGGAGCTCGGCCAGTGCGTCAGCGCGCTGTGCGTGCACAAGGAAAAGTGCAACACGTGTGGGGTGACAGGCCACCTGTACGGGACACAGGCCTTACATCCCGGCCGGTGGAAGCTGAACAGTAAGGGGCGCCTAGTGAGGAAGCCGAACAAGCAGCCACTCTCCAAGGAAGACTTTGTCTGCACCCTCATGACCGACCTCTCCATCCAGAGTATGGTGGACAACTCTGTGAGCGTCTCCACTACGGCCGCGGAGGACGCGCACACGCGTCGAGTGGCGACGTCGCGGCTCCACGCCAACTCCAACGCCGAGCGCCTCGACATCAACGAGACCGTGCGGGTAATGGAAGGGCTCGGCAGCAAGGCGGCGCTCCTTCAAGAGGAGAACAAGGCGTCGTTTCAGACGCTTTACTCCAATGTGCACCTCGGAGCGGTCGCAGCCAACCGCCTGGCCGCGTCGGCAGCCGAGAGCAGTCTGGACGAGACGACACCACCCTCCTCCGACGTGGAGGCGCATAGCACGTCGGAGGAGGAGGCGGCCGCCGCCGCTGCGGGTGCCAGACGCGGTAGCGGCAGAGGCCGCAAACAAGGCGTCGGCCGCGGCACCGGGAAAGGACGGAGACCGGGCGGCGGCGACGGCGGCGGCCATGGCGCCCGAGATGGCTTTCGCAGCGGAAAAAAGGCTCTGCGCGGCAGTGCCAGAGGGAAGGCAACAAAGGCCGAGCACGCGGCCAAAGCAGAGCGCGTGCACCACGCCGGGCGGCGCAGCAGGACGGACCGCTACGCCGCCGCCATCGCCAAGAGCCAACGACCGTCCTCGGGCGCCGCAGGGTCCAGGCAGGTCACTCCCAGCAAAGGAAAGGCCCGCAGGGGCAACAATGGCGCCACATCGGCTGCGCCCATCGACGTCGACGACCTGGAAGATACGAGTATGCCGGTGGGTCGAGACGACGGGTGGCCGGTCGCAACGCGTGCCCGATTTGAATGCAACCTGCCTGTATTCGTGTCGCCGAGGTTCGGGGGCACCCCCCCTGTCCGCATTGCGCACGCTGCCGTTGCGGAGCTGTACCAGTGCCCCATTGAGGACGTTGACGCGGAGATGGCAGGCGTCGTCGTCAAGGGCGCGTGTGACTCGCAGGTGCGCGGTTTCATGTTGACTTCCGGAACTCTGAGCTCCGCGCAGGTCTCAGAGTGGCTCTGCTCTGCCATGTCCCCCGCTTTACGTCGAGCGACGCTGCCAAGCATGGCGTATGCCGTGCAGCGCGTCGTTGACACTGCGGCGGCCGCCGCGGCGGTGGAAGCAGTTGGGGTCCGTGTCGGCGCTGCAGCTTCTGACTCCGCTACAACACGAGGCGCCGCTTTTCCCGCGCCTCACGGCGCTGCTGCACGCGCGTCCAGTGCCTGCGGTGGTGTGCCTGCCTCTGCAGCGCCCGCGCCGGTCGCCACTACCACGCGTGCTTCCACGGTCACTGCCGCGTTTGCTGCTGCGCCGGTCGCCACTACCCCGCTCGCTTCCGCGAGCACTGCCACTGCCGCTTCCGTACGCACTGCCGCGCCCGCTGCCGCGCCCGCTGCCGCGCCTACTGCCGCGCCGGTTGCCGTTCCTGGGCCTCGCGCCGCGGTAGCTTCGGTGGGTCGTGTTGGGATTGCTGTGGCGCCGGTCTATCATGCCCCGGTCTATCGTGCTACTCCCGTGCCCCGGATTGCTGTTGCGGTCCCGAGGCGCCCCGCATCTTGGGCGCCCCGTGCTTCTGTGCATCCCGTGGCATCCAATGACGCTACCAGTGTAGCCATTTCGCCACTTGCCTCTGTCGTGAACGTGTCTGGTGGCAGCTCCCCTGCTGTTTCAGCTTCAGTGGCCGACGCCGCGGCTGCTGCCGCGCCGTTGGCAGCGCACGACTCTGCAATAGACGGGAGGGTATGAGCTTTGTTGGGTGCCTTTCTAGAAGGTCGTAGTGTAGACGGGCGTGGTATCCGCCGGGAGCTGTTTCATTGCTACTTTTCAGGGCCATGAGAAGGCGCCCGTCCAGCGTCTTGGTGTGCGCAGTCAAGAACTTCGCTGTGTCCTCCTGGGTCGACCCTCCATTGTGCTCCGCACTCGGACCAAGTCGATTCGGGACTTCTCCGCGACAGCGGCCGTGCCCTGGGGTGGCACGGGGCTGCCGTGCGCTCAAACATTGAAGGGACGACGGCATCGAGGGGGCGACGGCACAGACACGACGCGGAATCGCAACAATTGGACTCCCTGGGCCTCTCTGAAAAGGCCCCGGCATTGCCAGAATATGAAATCAGCCGCAGTGGAGATCAACGGCCTGTCACAGGGGCACGAACTGCCGTTGAGCCTCCATCAGATCTCCCACCGCGGCTTTGATTCAGCCCCAAGAGCAGGGATCGCGGCGCAACAGGCGCAGCCGGCGCATGACCCAACAGAGGCGCCACCGTCCTGACCCCTACGGTTCTTCGTGGGCAGCTGTGGTCATCTGGTGCCGTTGTCATCGACCCTGTCTCTGCACACACCACTGCACCACTGGAGCCTTCTGCGCTCGTTTCTGGACGTCCTTCCGTCGCAGTTGAGATCCAAGGAGGGACCTCTGTGACTCGACACCCGCGAAGGTGTTCCCCCACCACAAGAAAGTAGCAGGATCCCCTACGTGGCTGGATGCACGGTACGTCCGCTCACGGGGCACACTCGTCACAGTCCAGCCCGACGCCTTCCGAGTTTGGTCACAGAGAGGCCCCGAGCCCCACACATCCAGAAATGCGCGCCCCCCAGAGCTGATGTCGGAGACAGGGAGACACCACGTACCGGGAGCGCGACACATCCCACTGTGCAGGACTCTTGTGCGGCCTCTCTGCGACCAGGCGGTGGCGACCCTTCGCCAATCTCGCAATCAAGCAGGCCCTATGGCTGCTGGTGTCCTCTGGTTGGCATGACTCGACCAAGTGCCCGGCTCCCGACTTGGACGCTGTCTGAGGCCGGCACTCGCACCTTAGCCCCACCAGACGTCTCCGTCAGGGGCGTCAGTGCCGGCGGCCGCGCCCTCCCCCTGCTTTCCTCCCGCGCTACTCTGACAGCTGTTGCTGACGGAGTCGCTGCTGCCTGCGGCCTCACTCCCCCCCCCTCAAAGATCACTAGCGGCAGCGCGCCCTTATTGCAAACGCGCTGACGCCCGCACCTCCCCGCATCAAGCACCACCGCTGCTCGTACTGCAGTCGCCGTCTCCGTCACCGCTGCCGGCGACCGCGCCCTGACCCGTCCAGCGCGCCGGCGTCCAAGCTCCCTCACGCCCACCGCGCCGATATTGGCGCCCTCGAAGCGTCTCGGTGTTGCTCGACCTTCTATATCCGTCGGCGTCACTGCCGTTTTCCGTGGCTACCCGCATGGGACCCCCGGATCCACGGAAGCCGCCGCCGCTGCTGCCAAAGACTCCGCCGCGAACACCATTGCCGCCGGTCTCTCCTCGGGTGCCCGCAGCGGCGCCGACGCCGCAGACTCCACGAGGCTTCTTCTTTGCTCCTGGGGAGCAGCGAACAGACGGCGGCATTCCCTACGTATCTCTCGTTACGCCGCCCACTTCGCCTGAGGCGGCTGGCTCTGCGGCTCCATGCCAGACACCTCCCGTGTCACCTCGGGCGGCTGGTGCATCCGCATCATGTCAACCATCTACACGTCGGGGGCCGACCTCGCCGGCACCGCCCCTCCCGCAGTCGACACCTCCCCTCCAGAAGCCACCACGGGCACCCTGCTTGCCGAGCCCTCCCCGAGTGGTCCTTGGGATTCCTGAATTCCCCTCGTCGGCCGCTACAAGGAGAGACGCGCGGGCCAAGCGGAAATGGTGGGAGGGGATGGTGGCGGCCCACCACCGTAAGAACGAAGCATCAAGTGTAGCCCCTTCGGCGCCGCCCAAGGGCAAAGGTAAGCAGCCCGAGACAATGCGTGACGGCTTGGACGGCGACGCGGGGGCCTCAATGCGGCGCATGTCTTACAAGGGAAAAGGCAAGCGGCCTGCGAGAGCGGGTAGCTTCTCGGCGGGCGGCGCGGGTCCGTCAAGGCGCTCGCCGGACGGCACTAGGCCGAGCACGGGATGGTTGACCAAGAGCCGGCCACCCGCACGGGAGCTGCAAAAGAATCTGCGATCGGAGCGGGTGGCGGAGGAGCGGGCTGTGGACGAGCCCGACCCCGTGTGCGACTTTTGCCCCATTGTCAACCGCACTGGCGGCACGCTGCCGTCAGCCATGCTGGGTCCCTTCAACAAGGGGAAGATGCGCAAGAGTGTTCACGTCCATGAAGTGTGCGCGATGTGGATACCCGAGGCGTATCACGACCCGGAGACGGACGAACTGCGCAACGTGATATCCGCCTACCAGCGCAGCCGCCAGCTGACCTGCTCGGTATGCGGCAACAAGGGGGCCTCCGTGGGCTGCTATGTGCCCGAGTGCCCGCGTGTGTATCACTTTTGCTGCCTCTATGCCTCTCCCCCCCCTTCTCCGGACCACCCGGAGAATGACGGGCCGTGCTTCCGGCACGACGACTACCATGCCGCTTTCTGCGCGGCGCACACCGCCAGGGCCACCGACGACGTCTTCATGCAGCAGATGACTGCCGACGCGGCGCAGTCTCGGTTCTTGTGGGAGCGGGCGGCGGCCGTTGAAAGGGCGCTCGACGGCCATCCGCAGCAGGGTACCGACTGCCCCAACTATGTCGTCACAGGCCTCCGTCGAAACGAGACGGAGACCATCTTTTGCCGCGCCTGGGGCGTAGCGTCAGAGGCAGCTGAGTCGGACTGGGTCTCCCTCGCGACCCGTCCTCACCGGCGAGTTCTCCGACGCGGCGAGCCGCTAGTCCCTCTACAGCATCCGCGCCGCATCCCACGCGCCGCGCTCGCTGTTGCGCTCCGGGCGATCCTGGCGGCAGATGATCGGCCTGCTGCAGCTGCTGTCCAAAGAAGCAGCGCCGGTCATGCTTGCGGTGGGCAGGATCCGGGTAACGACCCCACCTGTGGCGGAGACGGACGGGCGAACGTGGCTGTCGGTGGTGCCGCGGCGGCAGATAAGTCGGACGGCAATGGCAGCCCCCCCCGTCGGTCGCCTGTTTTTCTGCTAAGGAACCTCCGTAGATATCATGGACGTCCTCTCCGCCGGTCGCTGCCCGCAGTGCCATTGTCGTTTCTTTCAACACCGGTCGTCGCCAGGTCGCCGATGCGGCCCCAATCCCTCCCGACGGGGACCAGCAGCGGTGGGATGACGTGTGGCGGGGATCCTGCAGAGGCAGGCGGCGGCGGTGCGGCACCAACAGGGGGCGGTGGGGGGGGGGGCGCCGCGTCAGACGGCTTTGCTCGACGTTCGATGGCGGGCCGTCGTCGCAGTGCGACGGGTGCGACTCCATTTCTCAACTTTGGCGTGTGGCCGCGGCCATGCCCAGTGCTCAACTTTGGCACGTGGGTGCGGCCTGGTCCCGCACCGGAAGAAGGAGAAGACGAGGATGAGGAACGGGTGCAAGAATAGAATAGCTAGACAAGCTTTTATGAACACCTATGGACCTTCAGCAGTGGACAACCGAGACAACCTCCCCGTGGTGCACAGCGTCTTACCAGCGGTCGCATCTGTCACCCGGTATTTGTGTTGCTGAGGGGGAAGGGCACGCCCATGTCGCCCGCTCCAAGCCGAGAGCAAAGCGTGTACGAACATGGGGATGCATCTCTACCTCCGCATCATCTGCACACCACAGGCTCTTCCGACGCCCCCGATGGTGCCCGACTCTTAACCGCTGCCCGCACGGCTCGTCCCTCCAAGAGGAGCGCCCGCCCGCTCTGCACAAGCCGATATTCTCACTCCGCGCTCCGCGCCCCCGCACTGCTCACCTCGCTCAGCTCCCCCTTGGGGTGCTCTTACCAGAGGAGGGGTGACTCGCCTCCGCCCCCGCCCCTATGTCATGCCCACCTGCGGGGTCTCGCCGGCCACGGTTCAGTCGTCGGCCCGCATGGAAGGCTCACCGGCATGCCGCGCGGCCGACGTGCCGCCGTCCCAAGCGGCAGGCCGACCGCCGTCCCGCGCGTCTTCGTGCGGGTGTCGGGGAGGAGGAGGGATGCGGTAGTACACGCACGCGTTCAATTGCGCGGATTCTCATTGCGATGGGGGTTGTCAGCGGACGAAGCTCAAGCACGGACGACGTCCGCACCCAACAGACGGCGGGGACGACCATGAGTCGCGCCCCCCCCTCCCTCTGGCGACTCGCCCGACGCGTCGGCCGGGTTGCTCCCAGCCACACCCCGGGTTGCTCCCGACCACACCTGCAACAGCAAAGACGACTGTACCACCGAGCACCGCGTCGGCAGAAACACAAGGGCGGTGGCGGCGTAAGAGGGGGCGGGGCTGGCTGCAGCCACCGCGCTGCCTGTCCCACCAGAGCCGCGGAGCTCCCGGTGGATGAGAGCGGAGAAGATCCGACGGTGAGCGCCATTGCCGACAATGTCCTCCATGCCGATCACGACAGCACACTGACACGCCCACTGACAGTCATGCAGTAGCCAACCAGAAGCCGTCCGTTTGGAGAGATTATTATCCAATCATACGAAAGAAGCCCCCTGTGTGTGCGCTCGGTTTTGACTGCGAAGTGGACTGAGAAGTGGATGTGATCTTGTCTCCCCTTTGCACTTGCAACTGGCGAGTATTCTCGGAAGCCACTTCGAGGAAGCCAGAAGCCCGAGTGCATCTGGGAGGCCACCTGAGTGATTGGCACCCAATGGTGTGCAGAAGTGCCACTGAATCGACAACTCACCGTTCCCATACAGCCTCGGATGATGGCCTCCCCCATCACCAGCACAGCCGCGAGCAATATGCAAGCAAGCTGTGTGATCTCTGGAGGATCTCCGCCGTCGCGCAGCCTCCGGCGTCTATTCTCGAGTCAAATGGCTGGCCTGTGACCCGTGACCACCCCACGGGGCTGACTGGGTCTCTTCGCAGCGGGCAGCGCACGGAACTGCCACCCCCCGTCCCCCTTTGCCGAAGAGACGCGCTCTGCCCATTCCGGCGCACCGACGACGCGCGCGACCTATTCCACGACCTTGTACGTTCAGTTTCTCCCCTCTTACTGTATGTAACACAGTGCCATAGGCAGATGTGACAAACTACCACTGCAATCGACTGACCGCTCCATGTGCCGAACGATAACATGCTCTTCTTTTTCTCGGCGTCACCCACACATGATTGCGTATGACCGCTTGCATTACATATCGAGAAAGGCGACAACGCACCATGAGCTGTCTTGTTTGTGGCTTCGAAGCCGCACCTGGCGTCCTTGGGCACAAAACACGGTCCTGCCCGCTGCGACAGAAGCAGTGCCGCCGTCTCGTCGCTACCCACAACCCTTTCTTCCTCTCGGGTCCGTGCCTCAACAGTCACTGCTCCCACAAGGCACAGTGTGATATGTGTGGCCTGCGGGGCCACACACGCTTTACTGTCAAGCTGACCACGAGGCGTTGGAGATTGTCGCATCAAGGAGCGGTCGTGCCCTGCGTGGCGCACGGTATCCCGCTCGTCGGCGACGACTTCATTTGCACTCTGGTGACAGACCGCGACGCTGTGTTGCTTGTGGCGGCCATGCATGAAAAGGCTCGGGACGGGTAGGGACATGTCGTTGCTGCCTCTTATTTCTTGTTTTTTCTACTGCTAGGTATCTCGTGCAAGGTGCGCGTCGTAGTGAGGTAGGTAGCCGAGCCACGTAGATGGCCAAGTCTTATCTATTCGCGACTCCGGGAGACCACGCCCACGAGCACGCATAGCGTGGGAGAGGAAACGTCAGACCGCCTGCAACTATCGACTGTGGGGGGTCAACAGCCAACGTCGACAACCAGAATGCGCAAGGCGTGTGTCGGGGTTCCCCGTCTCGTGCCGTTGTCTTCTGGAGCAGGCGCATCGGATCAGGAAGCCCTGACAGGCTGTTGCCACGTCTCGTTGATTCTTTTGCATCGCGGTGTCGCCATCGTGGAGAGGTGGACGCGTTTCTCATCGTGGTTCCCCACTCCTACCCCGGTGCCTTCCCACTACTCCGCGCTGTACCCCTCCCATCCCTCCCGTGGGGGGGGTGGCATGTCGGCTGTGCGCATTTATGGCAGGCATTGTTTCCAGGTGTGCTAGGGGCTGGGAAGTGCTTTATGGAGGGCGGTGTATCAAAGAAACAATATTGTTGCAGACGCGTGCATCGTGCCACATGTCATCGACATGTGGCAAGATCACACGGAAGCCCTTGAATAACGAAGATCAAGATGTAGTAGGACAGCCTCCTCGCTCACAACCGGCACCTCAGCAGCCGTCGCCGCAGGGGTTTTGTCTGTGACGGCCGCCGTGGCGGCCATCACCACCCCCATCCTCCGAATGACCGCATCCTGCACCACCACGGACTATTCGGTCGCCTACGCACCCGCCTCTTCGGCACCTACCTCGTCCGAGGCGGTGGCGCCGAGCGCGCCGTGTAACCAGACAGAGAAACCACACAACGGCACACAGTGGGCAACGACAAAATCGTATGGCATGAGTACTAGTCAGCAGAGCAGGGTACGTTCATCGGTGCCTATGCCAGTGGGGAAACACGAAACAGACGCAAAAGTACCGCCGCCGCACCGAGTGCATCCATACCGATTGCTATCGACAAATACCATCGTACGCAGAGCATGACAAGGAGCGTACTCCCCGCACCTGGGTGTGGACGGTTTGGATCAGCGTGCACAGTGAAAGCTGCACGAGAATAGTGAAAGGCGCAAGAGGTTTGGCAATCCAGGAAAAAGAAAATGCAGAGCATGCCGACGTCCGGCGACCAAGGGCGCGCGCGAGGGTGTGCCAAGACGGAAGTAGGACGAGAACGGCTCCATGGAGACGGGCCGAGGCAGACGCAACCACAACGACCGGGGTGTCCTGTCACGACCACGGACGAGGACGGCGCGATGACGACGGTGGTGCATCAGCCGACCTGTCGAGCACTGCGAGTGAATCAGGCGAACAGCGAATCTGACTGCGGCAGCCAAAGCTGGGAGCCGGTGAGCCTGCATAAAAGAGAAAATGCAGGTGTTCTCTGGGGTCCACCGGTGTGAGAGGATAGGTTTTACGATGGGAACGACATTTGTTGCCAAAACCCCACTGATTTTTCAATAGGAAACCACATATGCAAGGGTTTGGTAGTAGCCCCACCCTTTTCTCATGGACGTGCTCACAACTGCCGCCTGTGGAAGTTGTTGTGTATGAAAAACGCCTGAAGTTCAACTGTGTATCAGCAGCGAGCGGGCCTGGATTTAACCGTCAATCGCGATTGCAAACGTGGGACAGGCCACTTGCTGACAGACGACGATTTCCTCGTTCGACAGCTGAGATCGATGATCAAGATCTTTGTCTTGCTCCTGGTTCTTTCCTGTCCAGAAAGGGCGGGCTCTTTCTTCAGGGAGAAAGGCATCCACGGCCAATCACCTGCGGCAAACAACCCCGGTCCCTTTCCCCTCGGTCTGACCGAGGGGTGCGGCGTCGATGGCATAGGCGCCGTCCGCCGACTCGACAGTGTGAGCCGACGCTCGCCGCAGCGGCAGCAGCGGCGCCGCCGCGCAGACGAATACCACTTCCAACCCGGGGCGGGGGACCGGCTGACCCCGCCGTGGCGCAGCGCCCGTAGCCGCCTAGTTACGACGGACAGAATGAACGGGCTGCCCCGCCCTCCTTTCCCTCGCGTCGCCACCATCGCCGCCGACTGCTCGGGTTACACGACGCTCGCCGCCGCGGGGGCAGCACCGGCAGCGGCCACTTCCACGCGGTGGTACTCGCCATTTCCGACCGGCGACCCAACCGGCCGCCCCCCTCTCCTGGCTGACCGCGCTGTCTGTGGTAGCGGGGGTGTTTCCAGCCCCCGGCGCCTTCTGCATCGCTGTTATTCTCTGCTTATAGCCACCACGCAGCGGACACATCTGCAGGCGACGGGTTGACCACGGCGTGTTGCCGGAACTGGCTGCGGTTCCGTATGGTGTGAATTTCCGCCCCCCCGCCGTCGCACATCCTGCAGCGACCCCATCGCTATGTATGGTGCACTACTGTTGAGCCGACCAATATCGCGGTGCCGGCTGCGCGCCAGCGTACAGCCCGCCGCAAGCCTCGTCGCCTTTGGTGTGGTCGCGTGGGCACGAGGCACACCGCGGCAATGAGGACGGCGCAACTACGGACGCGACTTGCCTCCTGCTGGCGTGAAAGGAGACGTGAAAGAACACCGTGACCGCCGACGGTACCGTGCTCCATTCGGAGCATTGAAGTGAGCGGTAGACGCCCGCGGCCAGGGCATCGGCAGCGGGGACGACGGCGCGTATTGTCGGCACCGTCACAGTTTTGTGCGACGTGGGGTGCTCACACGACCCCCCATTCCGGCGCACACCGCACACCGGATGCCGCTCCGCGACAGCACGCGTCTCGCGGGGTGCGTGTGACGGTGGTCCGCAACGCTCTTGGGACCATGGTGTGGAAAGTAAAAGAGCACTTTGTTACCGTTGACAACGCAACCCAACCCAACGTCTCACGTGCAGATGCAGGGGTAAATGACACCACAGGCTCACACAAAGAACTATAGAACAAGTCACGCGGCCGCCGCAGCCGTACGGAGCCGGCTAATCTCGTGCGAGACACGGGAGAACTGCCCCGCCACCTGCGCCGTGGTGATCATGCCGACAGCCGCCGCCATAAGATGAAACGGCTTGTCCATGTACCTGCCGTCTTGATACACGAGCGACCTCACGTGCTTCTTCAACTCTGCAAAGACGCCCTCGATTGGCTGTAGGTTCGGGGAGTAGGGAGGCAAACGGACGTAGTGAATGCCGTTTGCCTGCATATACTCATCGCCCCAATGGTTGTGGATGCTCGCATTGTCGTATAGCACGACGCAAGCGTCCGGCTGCAGCTCCCAGGCGAGACCGGGAATGTAGGTGTTCATGTGCATACTAAGACACTGGAGAAACAAACGCCAGTCGTCCGCCGTCTGGGCGTTGCCCACAATCACCGTCTGCGACCATAGGACGCCCTGAGACAGGGAGACCCCCATCATCGTGCTGGTCCTCTTGAGTGGGCGTGTGTCCCGGTCTCGGAGCACGCATGGCACGTTGCGCCGCGATCGCCCATAGCGCCGGAGCATGTCGCCCCCTGCCGTGTGCGTCTCGTCGCATGAGACGAGGCACCTGAGCGGGATCTCGTCGATCATAACTGCGAACGCGCACTGGGCGATGAAGGAGCTCTCAGCATACAGCCGCTCAATCTTCTTGCGCGTGTACTGATGGTACCGTAACAAGCGGTACACCGTCGCCGCGCTCACGTAGCGGTGGTCGCTGGCGGGGAAGTCCAGGCTGAGGGCGACCAGAAGGTCGACGTGGTCGCACAAAAACGCAGCCGGCTCCTTCTCGACGAGCGTCAGAACAGCGCGGGTCAGGTGGGGGTTGCGGATGGCTGCGTCGGCGTGTAGGTTGCGGAGCTGTGGATCCTGCCAGACTGACCCGTTCTCCTCAAAAAACCTCATCCATCGGCGCATGGAACGACCCGAGCAGCCGATGATGTCGGCCACGTCGGCTGCCGGGTACCCCTCGTCCAGCAGCCCGAGCACGTGCTGGCGAGTCTCCTCAGAGAACATCACAGCGTCCCAGCCGCCGGCGTAGAGCTCCGACGCGCCGCCGTCCGTGCTGCTGCTAGTCGATGGCGACGTCGTGGCGACAGTCGTGGAGCATGTGGCGGTCGACACACCAGTGGAAGAGGGCGGGTTGGTTGACACCGACCAAGCGAACGAGGCGCTTGACCCCGAGGACGCGCTCGAGGCACTCGAGCCCGACGACGTGGAGCACCTGGTGGTCGCCCCGTCCGCTGTCGTCGCCGACATTCCCGCTTCGTCCGGCAGCGGTGACTTGGCCCCGATTGAGCCGCGGGCCACGAGTCGGGCTGCGGCGGCACGGCCACAGCGAGACGGCTTTGGAGGGGGGAGACCAAGGGGGAGAGAGAAACGCACGCGGACAAAGGCCGTCCACAGCAGCCACAGCGACGCGACGTTGCGACACAGTCTCTTCAGCGTCAGGTGACAAGTATGGAGGCACGCGGATGCGAACGGCGATGAGAACAATAACGAAGAAATATACGAGGCCTCGGTGGAGGACAAGCACGCGGGACGCACGTGGACAAAGGGCGGCCACAACAGGCACAACAACGGAGGCGCCGAGGCGTGCGCGGAGGTGGGGGGTAGAGACAACTGCAGAACGACAGCCGGCGATCCGGTTGCAGCAACGCGATAGATGGTGGGGAGGGACAGTCGAGGACACGGGTCGAGGACACCACCGTGAAGAAGACGCCAGGTCGAGGGGTGGAGCATGGGCGAGACGGCGAGGCCCGCGAGGAGCAGCGCGAAACGAGGCCCGCACGGCACCCGCCGGTCAGGTCGCCGCAATGCAGACGATCACAGTGGGGGTGGGTGGAGGACAACACCGCGAGGAAGGCGCCCGCAGTGGTGGACAAGACGGCAGGGGGCACTGCCGCCCGCAACGATCCTGCAAAGGAACACGCCGGGCCGCACTGACCGGACGCGTGGGCGCGGGGGAAACTGGGCACCACTTCCAGACGCGCAGTGAGAGGGCGCGCGGGGGTGCTGTGGCCCCAGTGATCAACACGTCAGGGCCCACTGCAAGAGGACGGCCCAGAGCACTGTCTGCTGGGAGCACGGCACAGATTGTGGTGCGGATTGTGGGAGAGACCAATGAAATTGGCACTGCCGGTGGCTCCACTGCGCGAAATGGATCGGCCCAGTGGAATTTACATGCGCCCCCACTCTTAAACGACACGGTCACACGAAGTTTACATTCGGCCCGCTGGACGTCCTCTGGCGATCCGATTTGGCCCTTCGCGGACCAACCACATTGGCAGGAGTCTTGCCCTGGATCTGACCAATAGAAGACACGAACGGGAATCGGCACCCCCGCGGTGTGGCGACGCCACCCATCGCTGGGGTGATGGTTCGCCCTCCGGAGGCGCCTGCGGGAAAGCCTGGGCGACCGCACTAAGTACAGTACCCCCTGAGAGCCCCAGTTAGGGGTTCTCATTAGAAACCACTGGCTGGTGCGCGTTGCTTCGCTCCCATGTGCCGTCTCTGAGCGCGGTGGTCCCAAGTGCCTGTCCGGGGGGGCACCAGAGACGCAATGCTGTGGAACTGGGCCACATGCATCTCTTCAGAATACCGCGGCCACGGCCAGGGCCGTGCATGACAGAGGTGCTGGCTTCCCACACGCACTCGGCATCGTCGTTTTTGATGCATTGGGAGGGGGGGGGGGGGGGCCATGTCGTGGTTTGGGCA
>ENA-ORXR01002955-ORXR01002955.1-marine-metagenome-genome-assembly--contig:-NODE-2955-length-15683-cov-3.250929_pt1 | contig 15683 bp, 15 predicted proteins | sample MGYA00237866_ERZ511479 | MGnify/ENA metagenome assembly ERZ511479 | reverse complement strand
ATATTTTAACGATGCTCAAAGACAGGCTACAAAAGATGCTGGTAAAATTGCTGGCTTAGAAGTTAAGCGTATTATTAACGAGCCGACAGCAGCAGCATTGGCTTATGGCCTTGATAAAAAAGGCGATCGTAAGATTGCGGTTTTTGACCTTGGTGGGGGTACTTTTGATGTCTCTATCTTGGATCTTGGTGATGGAGTTTTTGAAGTAAAGGCGACTAATGGTGATACTCTTCTTGGTGGTGAAGACTTTGATTTAAGAATCGTTGACTGGTTGGCTGGAGAATTTAAAAAATCTGATGGTGTTGACCTTAAGAAGGATAAATTTGCTCTTCAGAGATTAAAGCAAGAAGCTGAAAAAGCTAAACATAGATTATCTGAAGTTATGGAAACAGATATTAATCTTCCATTTATTACAGCGGACCAATCGGGACCAAAACATTTAAACATTAAATTAACTCGAGCAAAACTTGAGGATTTAGTTGCTGATCTTATCGAAAGATTGTTGGCTCCCTGTGAGACTTGTTTGAAGGATTCTGGCTTAAAGAAATCTGAAATTAATGACGTTATTTTGGTTGGTGGTATGACAAGAATGCCAAAGGTCCAGGAAAAAGTTAAAGAAATTTTTGGACAAGAAGCCAGTAAAGGTGTCAACGCAGATGAAGTTGTTGCTGTTGGAGCGGGAATTCAAGGCGGAGTACTTCAGGGTGATGTCAAGGATGTTCTTTTATTGGATGTCACTCCGCTATCTTTAGGTATTGAAACTTTGGGAAGTGTTTCGACAAAGTTGATCGAGAAAAACACAACTATTCCAACTAAGAAAAGTCAGGTTTTTTCAACTGCTGGAGATAATCAAACTGCGGTTAGTGTTCATGTGCTTCAAGGTGAACGTGAAATGGCTGCAGATAATAAAACTCTAGGCAGATTTGATCTTACTGGAATTCCTCCTGCACCACGTGGTGTTCCTCAAATTGAAGTTACTTTCGATATTAACGCAGATGGTATTGTTAATGTTTCCGCTAAAGATATGGGAACAGGTAAAGAGCAGTCTATTAAAATTACGTCAAGTGGTGGACTTTCTCAGGAAGAAATTGATCGTATGGTCAAAGATGCAGAGGTTAATGCGGACAAAGATAAAGAGCGTGCTGAGGGTATTCAGAAAAAGAATCAATTAGATGCTTTGATTTATCAAACAGAAAAATCGTTGAAGGATTCTGGAGATAAAGTTGATGGTGAATTGAAGTCTGAAGTTGAAGCTAAGTTGAAAGAAGCTAAGGAAGCGATTGAGTCTGGTGAAGCGACTAGTATGGATACAGCCACTGAAGAGCTCAATAAGGCTAATGCTAAACTTGCAGAGAAGATGTATGCAGCCAATGCAGCTGAAGCGACTCCAGAGCAAGGAGCTACCACTGAAGATACAGCGGCTGGGAAAGAATCAGCTGAAAATTCTAAAGACACTGTTGATGCTGACTTCAAAGAAGTCTAAAAGGTAAAGTTATTATGAGCCAGAGTGGGAAGAAAGATTATTACGATATACTAGGTGCTTCTCGCTCGGCTTCAGATGATGAACTTAAAAAAGCTTATCGAAAAAAAGCAGTTAAATATCATCCGGATAAAAACCCAGATAATAAAGAGGCCGAAGCTAAGTTTAAGGAAGCGGCCGAAGCTTATGAGGTTTTGTCCAATAAGCAAAAAAGACAAGCTTATGATCAGTTTGGTCACGCAGGCGTTGGCGGCATGGGCGGTGGTCCAGGCGCAGGCGGTTTTGGCGGCGGAGCTGGTGGTTTTCATGATATTAATGATATATTTGGTGATATATTTGGTGATGTTTTTGGCGGTGGCGGTGGACGTTCTGGTCGACGAACTCAACGAGCTTCAAGAGGTTCGGACTTAGAGTATTCATTAAAGATTAGTTTTAAAGAAGCTGCTTTTGGTGGCGAAAAAACAATATCCTTACGAAAGGAAAGTTCTTGCGGAACCTGTTCTGGTTCTGGTGCTAAACCAGGGCACCAACCTAAGACCTGTCAACCATGTGGTGGTGCTGGACAGATTAGGTATCAGCAAGGATTTTTTAGTTTATCTAAAACATGTCCTGACTGCCGTGGGCAAGGAAAGGTGATTTCGCATCCTTGTGGCGATTGTCGAGGACAGGGAGTTATTGATAAAAAAACAAGTTTAGCGGTTAAAATACCTCCTGGTATTGATCACGGACAAAGGTTGAAACTCAGAAATGAGGGGGAGTCTGGCCGAAATGGTGGCCCTTCTGGTGACTTATATGTTGTAATGATTGTTGAAGAGCATGAGTTCTTTAAGCGGGATAGCTCTGATATTTATTGTGAAGTTCCTGTTTCATTTGTTAACGCTGCTTTAGGTGCTGAAATCGAAGTCCCCACTATGGAGGGAGCTATTAAGATGAAGATTCCAGCAGGCACGCAGAACGCCAAACGATTTCGTTTAAAAAATAAAGGAATTCAACAATTGAATAGCAATTCAAGAGGGCATCAATATGTTGATGTTTTAGTTGAGGTACCTACTAAGTTAAGCACGAAACAGAAAAAGTTATTAGAAGAATTTTCGGCGTTAAGTGGAGAATCTTATCCAAAAAGCGATGGTTTTTTGCATCGAATGAAGGACTGGTTTTAAATTACGCGTCATCTTTAGGTTGCTTTTAACTAAGCTCAGAGCCTATTTGCCAAATCCAAGGGACAAAGTATAGAGTGTATCTATGCTTCAAAGACTATTCTTTTTTACATTTTTAATTTGTTTGATAATTGGGCCACAATCAATTTTGGGCCGCTCTGGAAAACCGCCTCGCACAAAGGGTGGAAAAAAAGTTAGGGCAGAAAAAACAGAAACTATTGTTTTAGATGATGTCAATAATGAGTCTTACGAGCAAAGTGAAAATTATAAATTTCAAAAAACAACTCAAGCCCCAAAAAGCGTTGAGCAAACTTTTCAAAAAAAATCATATGATGGTGCCTATAGAAGTTTTGAAGACGCTAAAAAAATAAAATCAATTTATTTAGAGGCAAAAGTTGCCTTGAAGGCTAAGAAAAAAAGATTAGCTGAACGCAAATTAAAGCAATATATTAAGATTGGCGGAAAAGATGCTCAGTATTCAGACATAGTTCTTTATGAGTTAGCTCGAATAAAGCAAAATGAAAATGATCATAAAGAAGCAGAGTCATTGTTAAAAGGCTTAGTAACTATGAATCCACCTTCTGCAATTCGTGGACTGGGGTATTTTAGATTGTCACAAAGTCAAACGCAGTTGGGTCAATCCAGCAAAGGCTTGGAAACATTGTTTAAAGTTAATTTAAAAGAAGTTCCAAAAAAATATCATTCTAATTTATTTGTTTATTGGGGAGATTTAGCTTTTGATCAAGGTAAGTGGTTGGAGTCTTCCTTGGCTTTTTTGAAAGCAAGAAAACAATCTGGAGATCGTTCACTTAAGAACCGTCTAGAGAACATTATTAAAAACAATATTCAGAGTAAGTTGAGAGAGGAAGACTTAGAATTTTTAGAAAAGGAATATTCTACAGCTTTTCCGTTGAATGATGTTCAACTGCGTTTGGTTAACTTGTATTTGGCTCAAGGAAAAAAGGCTAAGGCTCAACTTGTTATTAATTCTTTGTCTTCTCGATCGCAAAGCGACCGATTGCTGGGAAAAAAAATAAGTATGCTCGAAAAAAGAATGAATTCTCAAAACGATTTTTCAACTATGAGGGTTGGGGTTTTGATGCCGTTGAGCGGTCGAAAAGCAAGTTTTGGAGAATCTTTTGTTAAGGGGTTGAGAATTGCCTTACGAAATTATACTAAAAATAATAAGAAAATTGAAATAGTTTTAGCTGATGTGGGGCCAACAGAGCAAACAGCTTTAACGGCATTTGAAAGATTAGTTTTTCAAGATAAAGTCATGATGGTTCTGGGACCGTTAAGCGGTAAGAAGTCTCAATTTTTAGCTCAGTACTCAATGGAGTGGGGTGTTCCTTTGGTGACATTGTCCCCTAGGCCTGGATTATTAAAATTAGGAGATACTATTTTTCGAGTCGGTTTTTCGCCTTATGGAGAAATGTACTCGCTAATTTCATATGCCAAAGAGCAATATGATTACGATCGTTTTGCTATTTTGTTTCCCGAAGACAATTATGGATTAGAATATTCTAAAGCTTTTTTTGCTGCGGCAAAAGAGCTTGGGGTTAAGGTGACAGCGGCGGAATCTTATTTGCCTAAAAACACAGATTTTAAATTACATATCGAAAATATGGTTGGGCTTTCATTTCCTTATGCTCGATCATCTGAAAAGGGAGCTTTAATCGCACATAGACAAAGTACAATTGGTCGTCCTTTAACTAAATCAGAAAAATCGAAAGTTGAACTTCCGCCAATTGCCGATTTTCAAGCACTGGTTATTCCTGACACTTATAGAGCTTTGGGGCAAATTATCCCTTCGCTAAGTTATTTTAATATTCGTAACGTTAAATTGTTGGGCCCATCAAGTTGGAAGAGTGATCGCTTATTGCAAAGAGCTGGTCATTACTTAAAAAAAGCTGTTGTTATCGATTCATTTTCTTTGCAAAGAAATAACTATGTCACTAAACAGTTGATCACGGTTTATCAAAGAGATTTTGGTAAGGGGCCTAATAAAATTGCAGCTTTTGGATATGATTTAGGATTGGCGATTAGAAAAGTATACTCGTCTTCTGAAATTAACTCTCGAGAACAGTTAAAATCACGTCTTACTAATTTAGGGGAAGTTGAAGGTGCTGCTGGAAAATATGTTTGGGATAGTAGTCGAGATGCGCTGAAAGAAGCTCAACTTTTCCAAGTCAATCGTGGATCTTTTGACTATTTAGGGTCAGTAAAAGTCCAAGGTTCTCTTGAGCAGTAATTAAATCTCTTTAGACCGTCATTCTTTTTTCATAAAAGTTAATTTTGTAATTTTACTTAATTCTTTGTAGTAACTCTCCGAAATAATAAAGGTGACTTGAATGCAGGTCATTTGGAGGAAAAAGTGAGCAATAAAGATTTTGATGATTTAACAATACCCAGTCAATTACCGTTATTACCTGTTTTGGATGTTGTTGTGTTTCCCTTTATGGCTTTGCCGTTGTTTGTTAGCCGGGAAAGTTCAATTCAAGCAGTTAATGAAGCGTTTGTAAAAAACCGTTTAGTGTTTTTAACAAGTCAAAAGAGCATTAATTGTGACAACCCTAAGGAGCAAGACCTTTATAATGTGGGAACTATTGCCATGATTGTCAAGATGAGAAAGCTTCCTGATGGTCGTTTGAAGATTATGGCTCATGGTATTGGGAAGGCTAAGATAAAAAGTTTAATACAAAGCGCACCATATTTTATGGCAGATTTAGATAGACTTGAAGATAATGATCGTGTGCCTGAAACGCCAGAAGAAGAAGCATTATTTCAAACTGTTAAAGATCATCTTAAAAAAATTATTAATCTTGGAAAAGCTTTGAATCCAATTATTCTTTCTGCGGTAGAACGAATAGACGAAATGGGTAAACTTTGTGATTTAGTTGCGAGCAATTTAGGGTTGAAAGTTTTTGAGGCACAAGAAATTTTAGAAACATCAAGTCCATGGCAGCGATTATTAAAAATCCAACAGCTTTTAGAAAAAGAGCTGCAAATACTAGAGTTGCATAGTGCCAATACGAATACTCCTAAAACACGAGAAGAATTTATTCGTGACCAAATTAGACAAATGAAGAATGATTTAGGTGGAAATGCTGCTAATGCTGCTCCTGAGTCGGATCCTAAAGCAGAAGAAATTAAAGAAATTAGACGCAAAATCGAAGCAGCTAAAATGAGTGAAGATGCGCTCAAGGAATCAACTAAGCAAGTTAATCGCTTAGAGAGGATGCATCCGGATTCTAGTGAAGCAACCATAGTTCGGACTTATCTTGATTGGCTTTGTGAGATTCCTTGGACAAGCGGAACTGAAGATAATTTAAATTTAAAAAACGCAATGAATGTTTTGGATAAAGATCATTTTGGTCTTGAAAAAGTTAAAGATAGAATTTTAGAATTTTTAGCTGTTAGGAAACTAAAATCAGATAATAAAGGTCCTATTCTTTGTCTTGGTGGTCCTCCAGGAGTAGGTAAAACATCTCTTGGAAAATCAATTGCGGCTTGTATGGGACGCGAATTTGTAAGAATTAGCTTGGGCGGTGTCCATGATGAAGCTGAAATTAGAGGTCATAGAAGAACTTATGTTGGTGCTATGCCTGGTAGATTGATTCAGGCCATTAAACAAGCTGGAACAAACAATCCGGTTATCATGCTTGATGAAATTGATAAGCTTGGACAAGACCATAAAGGAGACCCTTCAAGCGCCTTGTTAGAGGTTTTAGATCCTGAGCAAAACAATTCTTTTAGAGATCATTATTTAAATATCCCATTCGATTTATCAAATGTTATGTTTATTTGTACGGCCAATGTAGTTCATGCCATACCTCAAGCTTTACGGGATCGAATGGAAGTTATTAATCTTTCTGGATACACACAGGAAGATAAAATTAAAATCGCTAAACAATATTTATTTGATAAACAAATTAAAGAAAACGGCTTACTTAATGATTGGGTTGAATTTAAAGAGGATGGTGTTCAAAAAATTATTGGACAATATACTCGTGAGGCAGGGCTTCGAAATTTAGAGAGATTAATTGGATCTTGTTGCCGAAAAGTGGCTAAAGAATATGCGACTTTTGAGGGAAGTGGAGACTTTAAGAAGGTAAATGTTACCGCGGCTCTTGTTGAAAAATATTTAGGACCACCACAGTATATTCAAGAAGATCGACGAGAAAAGGATGAAGTTGCTTGTGTCACTGGCTTGGCTTGGACACAATTTGGTGGAGAAGTTCTTGAGGTTGAAGCATCGCTGATGCCAGGAAAAGGTGGATTTAAATGCACGGGTTCATTGGGTGAAGTTATGAAGGAAAGTTGTCAAACAGCTTATAGTTGGCTGCGTAGTCAGGCTTTTAGGTTGAAGATTTCACCAGAATTCTTTAAGCATTATGAAATTCATATTCATTTTCCTTCAGGAGCGGTCCCTAAAGATGGACCGAGTGCAGGAATAACGATAACAACGGCTCTTGTCAGCTTGTTGACTGGAATTCCAGTGTCGAGAAGTGTTGCGATGACTGGTGAAATCAGCTTGCATGGTAAAGTTTTACCTATCGGTGGCTTAAAGGATAAGTCTTTAGCGGCTATGAGATATGGCATTGAAACTGTGATCATTTCTAAGAAAAATGAAAAGGATTTGGTGGATATTCCTGAGGAATATCGTAAGAATATTAATTTTGTGAGTGCAGAGACAGTGGATACTGTTCTTGAGACAGCTTTGGTGGAAAGTCCCTTTAAGGACGGTAAAAAGCCAAATATTTTTCAGCAATACCCTCAAAACAGAATGGTCGACTTGGGAGATGCCGCGTAAAGCAAATAACTTTCTTTATCCATATAATAAAGTAGTTTAAGCTTTATTTGTGTTTTTAGAAACGTGGAAAAATTCATTAACAGATGCTCAATCGACTTTAAATGGCTTTGTGTCAGATCAAGATCAGTTGAAGCGTTGTCAAAAATTATCTGAAATTATATATCAGACAGTCCAATCAGGAGGCACATTGTTTTCCTGTGGTAATGGCGGCTCTCATTGTGATGCTATGCACTTTGCAGAGGAATGGACTGGTCGATATCGAAAAGATCGTTCACCTATACCAGCCCTGGCTCTTGGTGATCCTAGTCATGTGACCTGTGTTTCTAATGACTATGGTTTTGAATATATTTTTGCAAGACAACTGTCTTTAGGACGCAAAGGTGATTTTCTTTTAGCTTTGTCAACTAGTGGTAATTCCAAAAATGTCATTCGTGCTGTTGAAGAAGCGAAGAAAAGAGGAATGTCTTGTTTTGCTTTATTGGGGAAAACAGGTGGTGAGCTCAAGTCTCTTGTGGAGAATCACATTATTATACCTGCTGAAAATTCTGATCGAATTCAAGAAATGCATATAAAAATAATACATACGGTTATAGAATCAGTGGAACGAAAAATTTTTCCTGAAAATTATTAATTAATGTCTTTGTCTACACATAAAGCAGGTAGCTTATTGAAGGATTCTGCTTGCCTTTTGAAAAAAATACCTTTTGAAGACAAAGATCACATTGTCACATTGCTCACAAAGAACAACGGTTTGATGGTGGCTAGGACGCGAAGTTCAAAAACTTCACGTAAGAGGTTTGGAGCTTATTTTGATTATTTTAATGATCTTACGATACATTTCAAAACAACAACACGTACTTTTCAGCAGTTAAGTCATGTAGAGTTAATAAGTTCTTATCAATCGTGGAAGAAAAATTACAACCTTTTTCAACATCTTACTCTTGTTATGCGCTTTATTTCAGATATGATGGCGGAAGAAACTCAAGAAGAGCTTGGCGAGGTATATCATTTGTATATACAGGCTTTACGATTAAGTGATCTTTATGAGGATAAATTGAAATCATTAAATAGAGTACAGACTTATACCTTGTTAATATTAAATATATTAGTTCAAAAGATGGGCTATGGTAATTTCTTTTCTTTTTTAGATAGTCATTATAAACAAGGCGGGACTTCATTTCAGTCCATTAGTCGCTTTTTTGAAGAAAATGATGACCAAAAATATGTTGATTTTTTAGAAACTTATTGCAAAAGCAGTTTTGAACTTGATAATTTAGCTTTAGATCATTTTTTTAATCGTTGGAAAGAGATGACTATGATTGATTGGAAATATTATAAAGAATGTCACTTACAAAATTTTTCTATAGTTTAATTTTTTTCTGTTTATTTTTTTCTTGTAAGGACGAGAAGAAAATATTTGAAACAAAAAAAATTACAGTCTGCGGTGTTGAGTTCGAGACGAAAATAGCTGACAACGATGCACGAAGAAGTCGCGGATATATGTTTCAAGAAAAATTATATTCTAAAGAAGGCATGTTGTTTGTTTTTCCAAAAGAATCACTACGTAGTTTTTGGATGAAAAACGTTAATTTTGATTTAGATATCGGATATTTTAATAGTCGTGGATTATTGGTTCATTTTCATACAATGAAAAAAGAGGGCCCCCACCAAAGTGATCGAGATTACAGAACTTACCCTAGTAATAGTCCGGCTCAATTTGCCTTTGAAACTAAATCTGGATTTTATAAAAAAGAACATGTTGGGTTGTGTCGAATTAATCCTTTAATGAGTGTTCATTATAATAACAATTAACCATAAATTAATTAATTTTTTTTGAGTATTAAACGATAATGAATACATGAAAATTAAACAAACATTTATTTTATTCTTTGTTTTTGTATTAATATCTTGTTCAAAAAGTAGTAATTCGGGCTCTAGCAGCTCAATAGGGTCAAATATTAATGGAAATAATAATTCTGTTAACTTTATAGGATCTTGTGCTACTACTATTGCGGGGTTTTGTATGGGGTACTATTCAAAATCAAATTCACTAACAAGTGATCAACTTGAGCAGGGTTGTGGAGCAAATGATAGTGATGTTGTGTATTCATCTCAAGAATGCGAAACTCAAAATGTTGTTGCTATTTGCAGAGGTGATAAAGATAAACCAATTTCTTTTGATATGTATTATTCAGATATATACATTGATAATTTAGTTCTTAGTGGTTCAACTGATGAAGCTACAGTGTTAAATGCCCTTAAACAATCCTGTGAGACAAATGGAGCGGCTGGAGAATTTGCAGAATTATAAGTTTAAGGTCAATTTTTAATTTTAGGTACTAGTAAATACTTCTTCTTATTAGATTTTTTACTTTTTTTGTATCGATGGTAGCCAAGCCCTCCTGCAGTTAAAGCTAACGACGAAATAACACTTCCCCAAAGAAATTTTTTCCAAAATTTATTTTTTGATTTGATTTGTGATTTGCTTTCATAGTGAGCTTTTTCAGCAATCATAGCAATTGGTTGTGGGGGGAAGTATATTTTTTTTCCTTGAATAAGATCGTCGTAACTTAATTTAAGCTCTCCAGACCAAAGTTCATTTTGAGCATTTAAAATAACATCTTCAGTGTCTTCAACATATTGTCCTTTGAACTGACATGTTTTTTTGTCAAAAGATAATGAAATTTCTGGATTATGATAACTCCATTGTTCTTGAATCTTATTTTGGTAAATCTCCTTTATTTGTTCGGGAATAAGGTTTCCTTGGCTTTGTATTGTAATCATAAAACTAATGCAGGCTGTTTTTATCATGATGTTATATTTCTCCTTTTTGGTCACCAAAGTATATTTTTGGTTCTTTTTTACGTGTTTTTTTTCTATTGTTTTTAATGATGATGTGGTCCCAAGTTATGGGTTCGCTTGTTGAAATATTTTTTTTGGCAATTAATATTTTATTGTTTGTTTTTTCCAGCTCTTTTATTAAAACAGCTCGAAACTTTTGCCTAGAATTAAGAGCTTTGTAAGATATTTTAGATGATTTTAAAGTATCAATAGTGATTTTTTGTCCTTTAGCAATAGGGTTCATAGGAAACAACATAACCTTGAAAGAGTTCGAAGCTTTAAGTTTTTTAACTTTCTGAGGTTTGTGTAAAAACACTTTGCTCAAGTAAAGAAGTGCAAGAAATGAAATGGCTATTAACGAAAACCTTTTGGCTTTTGTTTGAATTAATTTCTTTTTGTTGGCTGCTTTCTTTTCTTTTTCTTGAATATGCTTTACAAAACTGTCGTCTAGTTGTTCTTGCCAGGGGAAGGGTGCTTCTGCCATAATTTGGGTAATCTCGCTTTCGATATTTTATAATTATTGTCGTAATTGATGGATAAGTTAATGTTTTGTTGGATAAATGATTTTTTAATTGATAAATACCCTTCGTTACATAAAAGGGATGCTATTAAAGTCATGATAAAAACAAGTTCAAATTGGCTCATATAATTTCAACCCTTCATTGTAAAATCTCCATTTTTAAAAGGGGAGTACAGAGCTTTCCTTTTTGGAATTTTCATTTTGAAAAATTCGAAATCCACTAATTATTCCATATTGATGACTTAATATGTTGTTGGCTTTGGGCCATGATTTAATTGCTTGAATGCCACATAAGTTAAATTCTTTTAATCTTGTCATTTTTTCATAATTTATATTTGCTTTCATCTGAGTGACCCATGGGCTTTTGAGGTAAAAGGCATATAGAAATGAATAGGGTATTTTAATTAAGAAGTTTTCAAAGTTTGAAATTAAAAAATTATTTATTAGGTGTGAAATTCTTGCAATTTTAATCATTATCGCTGTAATCCATGGAATGTGACAAAGCAGCCGTGAAATTTCAATGACAACATTGATAGTCATAATTAAATTAGCATAGCTAGTTAGGGTTTCTGCAACAACGACAGTGTTATGGTCAATGAGAGCCAAGTCGTTGATTTTTTTGTTTATTTTTTCACTAAATTCTAAAGGCTCAGGAAGTTCTACTGAACTAACGCTTGTAAACATTGTGAGTAGTAAAGTTAAAATAATAGTCATGATGTCCAGGTCCCCTGCCTTAAATCAATGTCTTCATTTAAGCGGTAATTAAAATTATAAAAATTAAAAAAGTAAATAGGAATAATACTTTTGAATTTAATTACTCCAGGGGCTTTCTTGGAGCATGTTAATTGATAATCCCATTTGCTTGGCCAATTAAAATTAAGTCTACAAAGCTCAAGTTGGTTGCCGTAGAGTTGAGTGCGAGCTAAATGAAACAAGTCATAGCGAAGAGCACTGTACAGCGAAATCCAAGAGAAAAAGTAATAAAAAATAATTATACATACAAAGCCTAAACTAAGGCTAAATAATGATGTGACCATGGCTGTTCCTTTCTTTGATTTAATTTTTTTCATTTATCGAACGCTATTGTCTGTGCCGCTATCAAAGTTTCCAAGATCTTTTAGGTTTGTATGAACTTCTTTGACGTCTTGGGTTTCAAAGGTTTTTTTGCTGCCTTCTCGACCGCCTATAGTGCTGGCCACTCGACCGAGTCGCGTTCTTAGGTTTTTACTCATGACTTGAATAACTCCTATTGAGGCGACTGCAATTAGAGCGACTAAAATTAAATACTCAGTTAAAGCTTGTCCTTTTTTTTTGTGAAACATAATGATTCCTTTCTTTATGATATTTTGTAGTGTTGTTTGTTTTGTTCAATGAAATAAGCGGGGAGGTGCTGGAGTTGGATAAGCTCTTCTGATTTCAAGCTTGCGTAAATTAAATTATTTTCAAGCTCTCTGAAATTACCTGGCCATGAATAATTAAAAAGATATTCAATGGCCTCATCGCTTAATTTTTTTTCAGGGAGACCTAATTGATTCGATATTTTTTGTTGGTAATGTTTTATGAAGTGAGGAAGTTCAGTTAAACGTTCGCGTAGAGCAGGTAGGAAGATCGGGAAAACATTAATTCGATAGTAAAGATCAGATCTAAATTCTTTATTGTCCACTAATTGCTCAAGTGGAATATTAGAGGCTGATATTAATTGGCAATTCGATTCAATGGCTTGTTTTCCTCCTAGGCGATAGAATTGTCTGGATTCAATGGCGCGAAGAAGTTTTGCTTGTGTTGATAGTGAACATTGTTGTATTTCATCAAGAAACAACAAGCCATTGTTGGCTAATTCAAATTTTCCAATTTGTCGTTCGCGTGCAGAAGTGAAGGCTCCTCTTTCATGTCCAAATAATTCAGATTCACAAAGATCGTTAGGGATCCCAGACATGTTTAAAGCGACAAAGGGGCAGCGTTCTGGATGAAATTTGAGTTCTCTGTAATTCAGAAGAGTGTTGTATACGTGGCGAGCTATAATTTCTTTTCCTGTGCCAGATTCCCCAATAATGACTATGGGAGTATTGTATTTAATAACATGCTCGATATCTTCTTTAATGTTTTCCATGACAGCATTGTTATTAAAGAACCATGAAAACCCGGTTTCTTGTGTTGAGCTTTTTTTACTTGCGCTTATAGTTGTTTGTCTTGTGTAGCCTTGTGGAAAAAAATGACTTTTTTGTTTCATGTATGTGTGTTGAGCAAGCTTTGGGCCAATTGATTTTCTCGAGTTTTTGGCTAGTTAGCCGCCTTGTCTATCTGATTTCAAAGATATTGGGTCCGAAAACTCGGATAAATCAACTTTTCAATATGATTTCAAGATGTTAGCCTAGTGATTATGGCCTCTAAGAAAGTTTCGACAACAGTCTATTTAACTGAGGATCAGTTGAGTGGGTTAAAAGAGCTCAATCGTCGAACTAAAGTTCCTATTGCTGAATATATACGAATGGGGATTGACCATGTCTTAGAGATACATCAGGATAAGCTACCTGGTCAGGTATCTATGTTTGCGGATTTAAGTGCAAAGTCGTTGGGGGCTGGAAAAAAGCGTGATAAAAAAGAGAATCTTGTGGCTAAGGTGGGGGAAGATAAGTGAGTAAAAAATTAGATAGAAAATTTGTTCGTAATTTTTCAATTATCGCACATATTGACCATGGCAAATCAACGTTGGCTGATCGTTTGATCGAAACCACAGGTGCTCTTCAAAAAAGAGAAATGAGTGAACAAGTTTTAGATTCACTTGAAATTGAAAAAGAACGTGGAATTACAATTAAAGCTCAAACAGTTCGTCTTAATTATACAGCGAAAGATGGGCAAGAGTATGAATTGAATCTTATTGATACTCCTGGGCATGTTGACTTTACCTATGAAGTTTCAAGAAGTTTGGCGGCTTGTGAGGGTGCGGTTTTAGTGGTTGATGCCGCTCAAGGTGTTGAAGCGCAAAGTTTAGCTAATGTTTATTTAGCTTTAGATCATGATCTTGATATTGTTCCTGTAATAAATAAAATTGATTTACCTTCTGCTGATGTTGAGCGAGTGCGAGCTGAAATAGAAGATGTTATTGGTCTCGATGCTTCTGAAGCAATTCCAACTTCTGCAAAAAATGGAATTGGTATTGAAGAAACCTTAGAAGCAGTTGTTAAGTTGGTTCCTCCTCCAGAGGATTTATCGGATGCTTCCTTAAAGGCTCTAGTTATGGATAGTTGGTATGATAACTATTTAGGTGCCGTTATGCTGATAAGAATTGTTGAAGGCTCAGTTGCTGTTGGTGATCGCATTCAAATGATGCATATGAATTCTTTGATTGAAAATGAACTTGAAAGAAAGTCTTATATCATCACAAAATTAGGTTTTTTTGATCCCAAGCCTATTGATGTTAAAATAGCGCATGCTGGAGATGTAGTCTTTATGGTTTGTTCTATTAAATCTGTTCGAGACACTAAAATTGGTGACACTATTACACATTGGTCAAACCAAGGCACGGGAACACCTTATCAGGCTGAAGACCGTCATTTTCTTCCTGCTCAAGAAGTATTGTCAGGATTTAAAGAAGTTAAGCCAGTAGTTTTTTCGGGTATTTTTCCAGTTGATTCTAGGGATTATGACAATCTTCGTGAATCTTTAGAAAAGTTAGCCATGAATGATGCTGCTATTGATTTTGAAACTGAAACTTCTGCGGCTTTGGGGATGGGTTTTCGTTGTGGTTATTTGGGGTTGCTTCATATGGAAATTGTTCAGGAACGTCTTGAGCGTGAGTATGGTTTAAGTTTAATTACGACAGCTCCATCAGTGACCTATAAGGTTAAGACAACCAAAGGTGAAATGCTCAGAGTTGATAATCCATCTAAAATGCCACCAGTTATTGATATTGATTGCATTGAGGAACCTTATATTATTGGGACGATTCACACGCCAACTCATTATTTGGGTTCAGTTATTACATTGTGTGAAGCTCGTCGTGGCGTACAACAAAAAATTGATTATATTACACCTGAACGTGTTGCCGTTGAATACTTGATGCCACTTAGTGAAATGATGTTTGAATTTTATGATAAATTAAAATCATCTACAAAGGGATATGCTTCCTTTGATTATGAATTACATGATTATCGAGTGAGTAAATTAGTTAAGTTAGACGTATTAATAAATGGTGAGCTTGTAGATGCACTGTCTATTATTATTCATAGGGAAATGGCTTATAAGCGTGGAGCTGACCTTGTAAAAAAGATGAAGGAAGTCATTTCTCGTCAGCAATTTCAAGTGGCAATTCAAGCTGCCATTGGATCAAAAATTATTTCCCGTGAAAACGTTGCTGCTTTAAGAAAAAATGTTACAGCTAAATGTTATGGTGGTGATATATCACGTAAACGAAAGCTTCTTGAAAAACAAAAAGAGGGCAAGAAGAGAATGAAACAGATTGGCTCTGTTGAGGTTTCTCAAGAGGCGTTCTTGGCTGTTTTGAAAATTGATTAATGACTCAAGAAATTTTAAAAAACGAAAAATGGATGAAAGAGCTTATTGCTTTTACAAGCAAAAGCGCATTGAAGTTTAATACGTTTACAGGTGCTTTTATTGTTTGTGATGACAAATTACTTGCTAGCCAAATGACTTCAATCTCAATGGACGGCGCTTTAGCTCATGCCGAATTAAAAGCTTTAAATATTGCTATTCAAAAAAAGAAGAATCTCAACAATTGTATTCTGTATACAACGCAAAAGCCTTGCATGATGTGTGCTTCTGCAATCGTTTGGAGTGGGATCAAAATGGTTGTTTATGGAATAAATAGTTGCCACCATTGGGAAAATAAATTGGATATTCATGATTTTTTTA
>ENA-ORXR01002954-ORXR01002954.1-marine-metagenome-genome-assembly--contig:-NODE-2954-length-15683-cov-4.311162_pt1 | contig 15683 bp, 9 predicted proteins | sample MGYA00237866_ERZ511479 | MGnify/ENA metagenome assembly ERZ511479 | reverse complement strand
CAGTCTGTATCTTCTCGCCGCTCTTGTCTAATTCTTTCGGGTTTTTCCTTCTTCTTACCAATCTTCACCACCGATCCCTTCTCCACTTTTGGATAAATCTTGAAAAATAAAAAATTCTTCGTCCGCTGTATTTCTCCGCTAGGGTGACGGACCGTAATTAATTTACGTTTACCCGTTTCTCCAACCCCTGCCGCATATTCGTCTACATAATACTTTGCCGATTTTCCTTTAGTATAAGGCACATTTACCATTCCACTACCAAGCACTTCCTCATCATACAAATCCGCCGCCAACGTATTCGCCAAATTAATTCCCACCAAATCCTTCTGCTTGGGAATCATTATCATATCCCCCTGCTTTAATATTACATTAGAATTAGAACCACTATTCCGCATCGCTTCTTCCAACTGAAATATTACATACCCTTCTTCCTCTTTATTTCTTTCCAACACCGCTCCTTCCGCAAAAGCTTCGGGGGTCAACCCGCCCGCCCGCTTTATCACACTAGCAATTTTCTCATTGTCATCTAAAAGCGCATAAGTACCAGGATATTTTACCTCGCCTCTTAAGGTAACCAACTGCTGCAACTCAAAGTCAGGCACCGAACGAACCACAATCTGATCAAAGGGTTGTAACTCAAAATTACTGCCGTCTACTTGATAGTTTTCGTTTGCTTCTAACGTGGCGACTACGGTTTTAGTAGGTTGGTTGTTCAATATTTGCACTCTGAAAATGTCGATTTTATTGGTGGCGGCGGAGATGGTAAATCCTCCGGCCAGGGTTAGTACGTCCGTTAGGGTTAAGGAGGGATCGTAGGCAAATTCTCCGGGGTCTTTTACGGCACCGTTGATGACGACGGTTGATTTGTCCAGGTAGTCAAGTTTTGAGTATACGATTAGGCTGTCTCTGGCTTGCAGTTCGAGGTTGTCGCCCGAACTGGCATTGGAGAGGGCCGTCGCTAGATTTACTCTTACGTATTCTATTTCTTTATTGTTATTCGGATTTATGCGACGGATATAGGCAAAGTCGGTAGCACCGGGTTTTAAACCGCCACTTAACAAGATGGCATCGGCTACCTTGATGGATTGGTTGGGATCAAATTTTATTTCGCGTGCATTACGTACTTCTCCCGCCGTGGTAACGAGTTCCTGATCGACAAAGGATTCCTGCGACAAGATATTAATTCGATCGCGAGCGGTTAATTCGTAATTATCGGGTGAGGCTGGATTGGCTAAGACTTCGGCAATATTTACTCGCTCGTAGCTGGCGGTTCCATCGTTGCGGACGCGAATTAAATAAGCGATATCGGTACGGGCTGCTCTCGCCAATACTGCTTTTTGCAACACGTCTCTTACGCGCATTCCATTTTCAATTTCATACTCTCCGGGTAGCTCTACGGCGCCTTCGACCGTAGCAAAATTTTCGTAGGCTTTAGGGATAATCGGGATGGTAACGATATCACCATTTAACAAGGTAAAATCACCGCTCCCCCGCATCAACTCACCTAATCTTACATCAATAATTTTTTCTTCGTCGTTTTCAAATCGTTTAACTTGAATGGTGGTACGATAGGCGTTTTCTTTTAATCCTCCGGCGTAGTCAATCAGATTTTTTAACTGTTCGGTATTTAGTAATTCGTATTTTAAAGGACGACGAACGGCTCCTTTTATTTCGACAATTTTTTCGGCGATAGATACGAAAATGACATCGTTATTCGCGAGTTGAAAATCGGTGGCAATGGCGGGATTATTCATAAATTCGTAGACGTCCATCTGCTCGGTACTGCCATTATTTCTAATCAGTTTAATGTTTCTAACGCTACCCAAATCCGTAGGTCCACCCGCGGCCACCAGGGCATTAAAAGCGGTATTGGTTGCCGGGATTGTAAAACTTCCTGGATTAAAAACTTCTCCGTAGATGTTTACGTTGATCGTCCGGGCGTAGGAAATGGTTACCGCAAATTCTTCGGAGCGAAACCGGTAGCGCTGAGCGAATCGACTTTCTAATAACTTTTTGGCTTGTTTAAAGGTCAATCCTTTTAGCGTAATCCGAGACATTTGGGTCGGCTTGATATAACCAGCTTCGTTGATTTCGTAAGTCGCGTCTTCCTGGGAGATACCCCAGATACTGACGGTTATTTTATCACCAGGCCCCAGGACGTAGGAAGGTGAGGGATTGACGTCTTCCGATTGACTAAATACTTTTAGGGTTTTATTACGGAAAATTTGCTGGCCGTAGATACGCGTTGGCGGAATTTCTTCCTGCGATTGCTCTACCAGTTCTTCCGCAATTGCTTCTTCGACGGTGGCACCATCTTCCACGGCTTCCTGAATTTTCTCCCCGGCATCTTTGGCGATGGTACCCGCTTCTTCTTTTACTTTTTCTTCCCCCTTGGATTCAGCGGCTTCTTCTTTGGCTGCCTGCTTTTCGGCTTCGAGTTCTTTGGCGATTTCTTCCAGCGTTACTTCTAGTTGTGGTAACTGGCTGGCGTTAATGTTGTCGATGTCGATGTCACGCTCTTCTAGTTTGGCTCGAACTTCAGATTCGGTCAGGCCTCTTCTTTCCAGTTCTCGGTCAATGGTGGCTTGATCAATGGGGATATTGTCCAGTTGCTGACTCATTCCGACGGAGGAACAGAGTAAAATAGCACCGAATAGTAAAAGAATTCTAAACATTAAATGAGGGTTGTTTTAACAGGTAGTAGATCGTTAATTATTTGATCATTCTTAAGGCTTCGCCGTCAGTAAGTCGCAGTGACTTAAGGTCTGAATGACGGGTATGTAAAAAATGTATATCATTTTTTAGCTATTGGCTATTGGCCGTTAGCTATTGGCTTCTCTTTAACGTACTTGCTTTTAAGATGAAAGCTACTTTTAAGAGACAATTTTTCTATTTGTAACTAGTCAGTATTAAATCCACTACTAAACTCCTAGTGCCAAAGCCCTTAAGTAAATCATAGGTTAGGCACCGTTATTTTTGGTCTGATTGAGGCAGGAAATCCGGAGCTATGCCGTAGCATAGTGAGGAATTTCCTAACGAAAAGCAGGCAAAAAAGAACAAGCATAACCTGTTATGTATTTATGGACTTTGGCACTATTGCCAAAGCATTACTTCTTTTGCTTTCGCAAATACTTCGCATCTATCTCTACTTCTAATCCTACACCGATATTTTTCAACCGAATGATCAAACGTTTTTGCCCTTCTCCTTCGATCAGCTCACCATGTAAGCCAGTTAGTCGGCCACCAATCACCTCTACCAAATCACCTTTTTTGTAGCCTTCTTCAACCACCGCAATTTCGGTGTCTTCTCCGAGTACACGGCGAATCGTGTCAATTTCATTTTCGGGAATGGCGATCAAATTTTTGTTAAAATGCACAAAACCGTGTACCTGCTCTGTTTCCAATACGCGTACATATTCGGCTTTGGAAATTTTGACAAAGATATAAGAATTGATCAAAGGTAACTCCAGATGTTTTACTTTTCGTTCGTACCGACGAATGACGCTGTATAGCGGCAAATAACTGGTGACTCCTTTCCTACTGAGCCTTTTATGCACAATTTTTTCCTTGCGGAAACCTGTCCGTACCGCAAACCAGCGCGTCTCGGTGGCGTGTAGGTGATTTTCGGGAGCCAGGCTCTTTTTATCGGTGATGGTTGCGCTCATTTTATATACTTTCTTTACTCCAAAGTAAAAGAGGAGCTGACTGGAATTGCTCCCAATCAATCTTGGTTATTTCTTCTTCTGTATAAATTAGATAGCGTATTTTTCTTTTAACTAATTCTTCTGTTTTAGCAATTAAGTTGACCAAATACGCTTGGTCGACATTGCCTACAAAAACGAGATCTATTATCTGACTATTTAGCCCGCGGGAAAAGTCACCGGCTAGAAAAACCTGCTGGACATCGCCCAGTCGTTCAATCACGTTTTCTACCACCTGATCTAGCCCAACGTACTTAAGTATAATATTGTGAATTTCATCAAACAACGGATGTTGCTGATTGGCTTTAAACATTTTTTTATTCCCTTCGGAAAAGGAATTTAGCATCCCTGCTTTTTCTAACTTATTGAGTTCCAGTCGAATAGCATTGCTTGATTCTCCAAACTCCCCTTCCAGTCCACGTAGGTAGGCGGTCGTATTACGGTTCAAAAAGAACTTGAGTAATAACTTAATCCGTGTTTTGGAGGAAATAAGCGTTTCGATCATGAATAGGTAAAAGTAGTTAATTGAGTAGCAAAACTACTCAAAGTATGTTTGTATTACAAGTTTTTAAGCCATCTTTCGAGAAAATGGGCAATTTTTTGATAAAATAGCATTGGTAAGTGGGGAAGGCCGTTTGACCAGGGTAAGAATAGATTATTTTCAATAAAATTTATTGAATAACTTCTATCAGCAAAACTACTCAATTTTAAGAAACAGGGGTAGGATTTTTTCGTAAAAAATATTCAAAATACCATTCTTTAAACAACGTAATCCCTTCTGATATTCCCGTTTCAGGCTGATAATTAAACTCTTTTTTCAGGTCTTCTACATCAGCGTACGTTCTTTCGACGTCGCCAGGCTGCATTGGATACATTTTTTTTATTGCTAATCGTCCAAATGCTTTTTCCATGGTTTCGATAAAGGCCAATAAATTAACGGGGTCGCTATTCCCGAGATTATAAATGCGGTAATTTTCATCCTGTTTATTCTCTACTTTTTGATGGCGAAACATAACCTTGACCAAGCCTTCCACAATGTCATCAACATAAGTAAAGTCTCTACTTAAATTTCCATTGTTAAAAACTTTAATGGGATCGCCGTTTAGTATCGCCTTGGCAAATAACATGGTGGCCATATCCGGTCTCCCCCACGGACCGTAGACGGTAAAAAATCTCAGTCCGGTGGTTGGTAAATTAAATAAGTGACTATAAGTGTGCGCCATCAACTCATTGGATTTTTTCGTGGCGGCATAAAGCGAAATAGGGTGATCCACGTTATCACTTGTCTTAAACGGAATTTCTTTGTTATTTCCATAAATAGAAGAACTACTCGCATACACAAGATGCTTTATTTTACTATGTCGACAGGCTTCCAACAAGTTGGCAAATCCTACCACATTACTATCGATATATGCTTGCGGCTGATCAATGCTGTACCGAACGCCAGCTTGCGCGGCCAAATTAAAGACGATTTCAAATTCTTCTTCTTCGAATAATCGCTGTAGTTCCGTCTTATTGGTTAAGTCTAGTTTTAAAAACTTAAATTTTCCAATATTACTACTAATTTCGCGTTTTCCCATCGCTATTTCGTACGGATCAATTCCCAGTACTTTGAGTCGATCCAGTTTTAGCCGGACATCATAATAGTGATTGAGGTTGTCAATACCAATGACTTCGTGGCCATCTTTTATTAAGCGTTCTGCGAGGTGGAATCCGATAAATCCGGCGGCACCGGTGACGAGTATTTTCATTAATCTTAGACTTCCAGCCTAGGCAGGCTAGTGAATTAAATAATATATAAACCGTGGCTAGTGCCTAAAAAGGGCTTTTTCATAAAACCGTTTTAACAATTTTTGTCTTTTCGGAGGTTGATTAGGTCAGGTCTAATTTTCATGAGAAAAATCTATCCCTGAAAATAAAGGTAAAAAATTATTGGATCTCCCTTTAGGGTTGGGTAAAATCCAATAATTTTTTACCGTTCTTCATCAGTTAGCAAATCTTTTAGGAAAACAATCATTCCGGAAAAATCAAATCCATCTCAAATTTAAACCCTTTAATAACCTTCGATTCCATTTGCTGACCACTGGTAAAAAATGGGGAGCCGATGTATTTTCCTTTTTTGTCTAAACTATAAATAATTCCCGCTTGGTTAGCAGGATCGATCAACCAGTATTCTCTGATGCCCGATTCTTCGTACACCGAATATTTATCACGCATTTCGGTTTTAGAATTTCCTGGTGATAGAATTTCAATCACCAGGTCTGGTGCGCCGTTGCAGCCTTGTTTTTCCAGTTTTTTTTCATCACAAACGACACAGACATCAGGTTGCACTACAGTATCTACTCTTCCCTTTTTCCGAGAAACGGGTAAGCGAACATCAAAAGGAGCGTGAAATGCTTCACATTTATGTCCATCTAAATAATTATCTAATTTAGCTGACAATTTCATAGAAATTCGCTGATGATTCATATTAGGTGCTGGAGACATTTTAAAAATCATGCCCTTTATCAACTCAACTCTTTCCTTAAATTGCCACGTCAAATAATCGGCATAGGTGTAATAGCCGGACAAATCCAGCTGCTTAAATTTAGTGATCGGTCTTTTTTTAACTAACTTATTCATACTCTAATATACGAAAAATCTGGAAAATTAGTTTACCCTTTATCTCGTCGCTTAAACGGATGCGGGCTTAAAGGTTTTTCTAAAAATGAATGTGCCGTCGTTTCTGGTAGTGCGATCGCAGCATTTCGAATTTTATAAGCTAATGCCAGGGCGGGCTGAGTCGTTTCTAAACCAAATCCATTTCCAGCCAGGATCGCTTCGTAGCTTCGATTATGTAACTCTGTAAATCCATTGCTAAATTCCAGTTCTTTTCCATCTATGGTGATACAGCGATAAGTCCGCTGTCCTTTTTCTTTGATTGCTTCCGGCAAGGTATCGTAGTTGATACTCAAAAACCAGTTGACTTTTGCGCGTTCAAATTCCAGTAATCCTGCGGCTCGGTCGTGTCGGTGTTGATAAACTTTATTTTCAATACATTCCCCAAATATCCAGGCCAGCATGTCAAAAAAATGAATACCGATATTGGTCGCTACCCCACCCGATTTTTCCAGGTCACTTTTCCAACTGGTATAGTACCAATTTCCCCGGGAGGTAATATAAGTGAGGTCAATGTTATGAACAACATTAGCGGATGAAGAATCTACCTTTTTTTTCAAATTTATAATATCCTGATGGAGCCGCAGCTGCAAAATATTGTAGACTTTCTTTCCCGTTTCTTTCTCCATTTCTAACAACCCCTCCAGGTTCCAGGGATTCAGAGCAATAGGTTTTTCACAAATAACGTCCGCTCCGTAACGCAACCCAAAACGACAATGTGCATCGTGCAAATAATTGGGAGAACACACTACTACGTAATCAATTTTATTCCCTCTCCTTTTCAGCTTTTCCAGATGTCGATCAAAGCGCTCAAATTCTGTAAAAAATGCCGCATTGGGAAAATAGCTATCCAAAATACCCACCGAGTCGTTAGGGTCCATCGCCGCCACCAATTCTCCATCCACCGCTGAAATAGCCGCCAAATGTCGGGGTGCGATATAGCCCGCTGCACCAATGAGGGCAAATTTCTTTTTCATTTTAAAAAAAGGATTTAACTTGTTGGGTAATATACGACAAAGTGGTTTCGTCCATCTCCGTATGGATTGGCAAAGATAAAACCTGATCACAAAGTGTTTTGGTTATTCGCATATCACCTACCAGTCGACCTTTGCCCCGAAAGGCATTTTGTTCATTTAGTGGCACCGGATAATAAATGGCCGAGGCGATTCCTTTTCCTTTTAAAAAGTCTTTTAATTCGTCCCGCTTTCCGTTAGTAACTTTCAAGGTGTATTGATGAAAAACGTGGTTAGAATTTTTAAATCGGTGTGGAATTTGCAGACCGGATACCTCCGCAAATGCCTGATCATAATAGTCGGCTACCTTTTGACGAGCGCTAATATAATCTTGGTAATATTTTAATTTAACATCCAATATAGCTGCCTGTATCGCATCCAATCGGGAATTAACTCCGATGACTTCGTGGTGATACAGTTTGGATTGTCCATGATTGGCAATCATTTTTATTTTTTCAAAAAGTTGGTCATCATTCGTAAACAATGCTCCTCCATCTCCGTAAGCACCGAGATTTTTTGCGGGAAAGAAAGAGGTCGTTCCAATATCTCCGATGGTTCCTGCCTTTTGTTTTTTACCACTACTAAACGTATAATCTGCTCCCAACGATTGAGCATTGTCTTCAATGACGGTCAAACCATATTCCTCCGCAATTTCCATAATGCCTTCCATTGGCGCCGTCTGTCCAAATAGATGCACGGGAACAATCGCCTTGGTATTGACGGAAACTGCTTGTCGAATAATGTCTTTGGTAATATTAAAATGTTCCGGATCCACGTCGGTCATTACGGGCACCAATCCCAACAATGCAATTACTTCAGCCGTAGCTACGTAAGTAAAAGAGGGGACAATCACTTCGTCTCCTGGTTTAAGTTCTGCTGCCATTAATGCAATTTGCAAAGCGTCGGTTCCATTGGCGCAAGGAACAACATATTTACAATCCAGGTAATTTCCCAAATTTTCCGAAAAGCGTTGAATGACCGGACCGCCAATAAAGCGGGTGGAATTGATACATGCTTGTATCGCGGTATCTATTTCCGACTTGATTTTATCGTATTGGCCCCGGAGGTTGACCATGGGTATGTTCATGTTTGTTGAGTTGTTGAGTTGAATCGTAGGAACAAGGCAATGCCTTGTTCCTACGATTCAACGAGGTATTTTTTTAAAATTTCATATAAACTTGCTTTACTGTAAATTATACAAATGATTTTTTGCTCTTCTCACCTCCCAACCTCCTGAAGGAGTAGTTGCCACCCGCTCTATAAACAGTACCCACATTCACCAATCTGCATATCTACCTGCCCACCCGTCCGCTTACGCGGTGCCTTCCCTTGTCGTATTGTCATACGCCACCCTCCCGTTGGTCGGGATTGGTCAGTTAAACATCATAATTCAAGCTCGGCGCCAGCCACCGTTCCGCCTCCTCCCGATTCATCCCCTTTCGTCGCGCATAATCCTCCACCTGATCCAAAGATATCTGTCCCAGTCCAAAATATTTTGACTCTGGATGCGCAAAATACCAGCCGCTGACCGACGCTGCCGGATACATGGAATAGCTTTCCGTCAACTTAATACCCGTATTTTTTTCTACCTCTAAAATTTCAAATAAAGTGGCCTTCTCCGTGTGTTCGGGGCAAGCAGGATAGCCTGGTGCTGGTCGGATACCCTGATACTTCTCCGCCACCATTTCTTTATTATCCAGCGTCTCATCTTTGGCATAACCCCAAAATTCTTTTCTTACCCGCTGGTGCATTCTTTCGGCGAAAGCCTCCGCCAAACGATCCGCCAGAGCCTTTAGCATAATGGCGTTGTAATCATCCAGGTCTTCTTCATATTTTTTAACCCACTTTTCAATGCCGATACCAGCGGTCACCGCAAAGGCTCCGATGTAATCAGGTTTGTCCGATTCTTTGGGGGCAATAAAATCAGTTAAGGAAAAATTGGATTGTCCTGGTGCTTTTTGTCGTTGTTGACGCAGGCTTCTTAACACTGCTTTTACTTCTTCGCGTTCATCGGTATTATACAATTCGATATCGTCATCGTTAATTGCATTGGCCGGAAAAATACCAATCACGCCTTTGGCCGTCAGCCAATTTTCGTCAATGATTCTACGTAAAATACTTTGGGCATCGTTAAATAGTTTTTTGGCTTCAACGCCCACAATTTCGTCTTCAAATATTTCCGGATAATTGCCGCGTAACTGCCAGCTACTAAAAAATGGCGTCCAGTCAATATATTCAGCCAATTCTTCGGTTGAATAATCCTCAAACACTTTGACTCCGGTAAAAGCAGGCTTTACTGGTGTAAAATTCTCCCAGTCCAGTTTTAATTTTCGTTCTCTGGCTTTGTTGAGTGTTAGATATTTTTTATTCGATTTTCGATTACCTCTGAGTTCTCGAACCCGGACGTATTCATCCCGGATACCTTGCACATAATCAGTCGTTTTACCTTCTTCTTTGCTTAATAAGCTACTCGCTACTCCTACACAACGCGATGCATCCAGGACATGAATAGTAATTCCACGTTTATATTTAGGTTCAACTTTTACCGCAGTATGCGTCTTGGAAGTAGTCGCTCCACCGATCAATAAAGGAATATCAAATCCTTCCCGCTCCATTTCCGACGCAACGTAGACCATCTCATCCAGCGAAGGCGTTATCAATCCACTGAGTCCGATAATATCCACCTTTTCTTCTCTCGCTTTTTTCAAAATTTGTGCACAAGGAACCATCACGCCCATATCTATTATTTCAAAATTATTACAACCCAAAACAACACCAACAATGTTCTTACCAATATCGTGTACATCTCCTTTTACGGTAGCCATTAATATTTTTCCTTTAGAACTACTCGCTCCTTTTTCTTTTAATGCTTCAATAAAGGGAGTCAAATGGGCAACCGCTTTTTTCATTACCCGCGCACTTTTTACTACCTGTGGTAAAAACATTTTCCCGGCACCAAACAAGTCGCCGACTACGTTCATTCCATTCATTAAATGTCCTTCAATGACGTGAATAGGAGCTTCCGCTTCCAGACGAGCTTCCTCCGCATCTTCTTCGATAAATTCGGTGATTCCGCGTACAAGAGCATGCGTAATTCTTTCTTGCAAAGTTCCTTCTCGCCAGGTCAAATCTTTTTGAACCACTCTTCCACCACCCTTCACGCGCTCGGCGTAATCGGTCAGTGCTTCGGTTGCATTTTCATGCCGATTAAACAGTACATCTTCCACTAAATTTAACAATTCTTTTGGAATTTCCTCATAAATTTCGACCATACCCGCGTTGACAATTCCCATGTCCATTCCTGCCTGAATAGCGTGGAATAAAAAAGCAGAGTGCATGGCTTCTCGTACCGCATTATTTCCCCGAAAGGAAAAAGAAATATTACTGACTCCCCCACTGACTTTTGCCCCGGGACAAAGTTCTTTGATCTGTCGCGTTGCTTCGATAAAATTAACAGCGTATTCGTTGTGTTCTTCAATTCCCGTAGCGACGGCAAAAATATTGGGATCAAAAATAATGTCACTGGCTCGAAAACCCACTTCGTTTACCAGGATGTCATAAGCACGTTTACAAATCTCGACTTTTCGTTCGATGGTATCCGCTTGTCCGTCTTCGTCAAAAGCCATGACCACAGCCGCCGCGCCGTAACGCTTTACGAGTGTTGCCTGTTTTTTAAACTGCTCCACTCCTTCCTTCATCGAAATAGAGTTAACTACAGATTTGCCCTGCACGCATTTCAGCCCCGCCTCGATCACTTCCCATTTGGAAGAATCAATCATGATGGGTAATTTGGCGATATCGGGTTCCGACATAATCAAATTGAGAAAATCAACCATTGCTTTTTTAGAATCCAGCAATCCTTCGTCCATGTTAACGTCAATAATCTGGGCGCCACCTTCTACTTGTTGCTGGGCAACGGAAACTGCTTCCGCAAAATCACCGGATTTAATCAGCCGCGCAAACTTTCGGGAACCCGTGACATTGGTTCGCTCTCCGATGTTGACAAAATTGGTTCCAGGTCGCAATACGAGAGGCTCCAATCCGCTAAGCTGGGTGTACGGACTTGCCTTGGGAATTTTCCTTGGCTGGACTCCGGCAACACCTTCTGCCATGGCTTTAATATGATCCGGCGTAGTTCCACAACAGCCTCCGATAATGTTCACAAAATTGCTTTCCGCAAATTCCCGAATAAATTGGCTCATCTCTTTTGGCTCCTGATCATATTCTCCAAATTCGTTGGGAAGTCCCGCATTGGGATATGCGCTGATATAGCAATTGGCAATTTTGGAAAGAGACTCAACGTGAGGTCGCATTTCTTTGGCACCCAAAGCGCAGTTGAAACCAATAGAAAAAAGATCAATATGACTCATCGAAATCCAGAAGGCTTCGGCGGTTTGTCCGGACAAGGTACGGCCACTGGCATCGGTGATTGTCCCCGAAATCATGATCGGTAATTTCTTGCCCCGCTCCTCGAATAACTGATCAATCGCAAATAAAGCAGCTTTAGCGTTAAGCGTATCGAAGATCGTTTCTACCAAAAACAGATCTGCTCCACCATCCATGAGTCCTCGGGCCTGCTCGTGGTAGGCTGCTACCAATTCGTCAAAAGTTACGGCCCGGTAGCCCGGATTATTAACATCCGGGGAGATAGAAGCGGTTCGATTGGTAGGACCAAAAGCACCCGCAACAAAACGGGGTTTATCTGGATTTTTGGCAGTATATTCCTGTGCTGCTTTTTTGGCAATTTTAGCGGATTCCAGATTCATTTCATAAGCCAAATCTTGCATGTCGTAATCCGCCTGCGCGATGGTCGTACTACTAAAAGTATTCGTTTCAATAATATCTGAACCAGCGTCAAGGTATGCTTTATGAATCGCTTCGATGACGTGAGGCTGCGTAATTGAGAGCAGGTCATTGTTCCCCTGAACATCCTTATGAAAATCGGCGAACCGTTCACTTCGGTAGTCTTTTTCTTCCAGGCGATATTCCTGGATCATCGTACCCATGGCTCCGTCCAATACCAGTATTTTCTTTTTAGCAGCTTCTTGTATCGTCATCTTTTTTTATTTAAATTATAATCTCCAGTAGTTTACATTTTTCATCGCATCCCTGTTATAAATACCTTTTATATCGAAAAGGACGACTTCTTCGTTAGATAGTTCTTTAAAATAATTTAGATCAAGCTGTTGGTATTCCTCGTGTCCTACGGTGACCATGATCGCATCGTATTTACCCAATGGCTGATCTAACAAAGTGATTCCATATTCGTGCGCCACTTCATTTGGGTTGGCTACGGGATCTACTACGTGTACGTTAATGGAATATTCCATTAGTTCCTTCACCAGATCCACCACTTTAGAATTACGAATATCTGCAACATTTTCTTTAAAGGTAATTCCCAGTACCAGCACTTTACTTTCTCCCGGATTCTTACCATTTTCGATGAGCATTTTCACCAATCTTTTTACAATAAAATGTGGAATATTATCATTGACTCGTCGTCCAGCGGCAATTACCTGCGGATCAACGCCTAGCTGTTTGGCCTTATGCATCAGATAAAATGGATCAACACTGATGCAATGTCCACCGACCAAACCGGGATGGTATTTGTGAAAATTCCATTTAGTGCCAGCCGCTTCTAGCACCGCCTGCGTATCGATGTTCATTTTATCAAAGATCATACTGAGCTCATTCATCAAAGAGATGTTGATATCTCGCTGGGTATTTTCGATTACTTTAGCCGCTTCGGCGACTTTGATAGAAGCAGCTTTATGAATACCCGCTTTGATAATATGGTTATAAACGGCACTTATTTCTTCCAATGCTTCGGCATCATTTCCGGAAACAATTTTTAGAATAGTGGTTAAGGTTCGTACCTTGTCCCCTGGAACAATTCGCTCGGGAGAATAGCCAAATTTAAAATCTTTTCCGGCGGTTAGACCAGCTGTTTTTTCTACGATTGGTACACAATCTTCTTCCGTACAACCGGGGTAGACCGTGCTTTCAAAAACCACGTAATCTCCTTTTTTGATGACTTGTCCGACCGTTTTGGACGCTCCGAGGAGTGGGTTTAAGTTGGGTACCTGGTGTTCGTCAATATCCGTTGGAACGGCCACGATGTAAAAGTGGGCTTCTTTCAAAACATTAAGGTCATCCGTAAACTGGATGTTTTTATTTTCGAAGGCAGAACTATCCAGTTCTTTGGATGGATCAGAACCATCTTGCATCAGTTTAACTCGTTCACTATTGATATCAAAACCAATCACTTCAAAGTCTTTCGCAAACTCTAGTGCGATGGGTAACCCTACATAACCTAATCCAATTACGCCAATCTTTTTTTCTTTAGAAATTAAACTTTTGTACATCCTATTATTATCTTGATATTTATTAAAAATTTTTCTCTTAAAAATCTAAGTTTCGATTCGCAAAATTTAAGCGAATTCCCCCACCAAAATAACTCGTGGTCAAATCGAGGGCATCCTGTTCTGAATTTTTCTTTCGGTAAAAATAATGAAAATCGAGGTTTAAATTGTGTCTTAATTCGTAGCTAATATCCAATCCACCGATCAACGTTTTAGTATTTACTCCCTGACCTATTTCATTATCAAAGTTCATTACTCTGGTGACGTGTGGTTTTAGTAAGTTGCCTCCCCAGTTTTGATTATTTGGATCTTCTCCATAAACCATGTAGATAAGTCTTGGCTTAATCAACCATTTTTTACCAGCCTGATACCGTAGCCGAAAAACGACTTCTTTAAAATTAGCTCCCAAAGGATGCGCTAGCGGTTGGTTATAATGCGTATAGCTGGCAGAACTATCCCGATGCGTATAGGTGTAAGGGCGAGCCGAATTGTATTCGATCTGTCCATCCAGGTGGTCAATTCCCAGCATATCAATATATTTAAGACCCAACTGAATACCATATTTATTGGCCCACCAGCCCCGTCGTTCGATAAAGAGTTCGTCGAATTTGAATTCGTCGAGTAAGAGTTGACCATAGAGTTGGAAACGGTTTAGTAAGTTCCATTTGAAATCCAGACCTACAAGTGCGTTATCAGAACTACCAACCGCTTGCTCTACCGTTCTGTAAAAAATAACTGGATTCAGGTATTGTAATTCAAAATCATTATTTCGATTAAACATTACTGCTTCAAATATTCCAATATTTAGATTTTTGGTAACATTATAACTCAGGTGATGCATGGCGGTGTATTTTTTAGGAATCAAAACATCCCCAATATCATCTCTGGCACCAGCAGCATTTAACTCTGCGAATAAAGTCTGATAATGAAATTTCCAAACTCTAGCATTCAGTTTTAAATAAAAATAATTATTTCCAAAATCAGATAAAAACATAGAGCGATACCCGTCGCCAATAAAGTTTCGACCGTGTCCTAACTGTGCGTACACATGTTTTGAAATATTAAAACCTACATATCCTTGTGCCAGTAAAAAGTCCTGCGCATCCTCGGTATCTACCACTCGACTATTATAATTTTTATAAAATCCTGCTCCCGGCACAGCTTGATCTTCTCTAATCTGATCCCGTACATAATCTGCAAACCTGGCCTGTGATTCTAAAATACTGGTATGAAAAAAAACCTTTCCATCAATACCTCCACGGATTTCAATTCCTCGTTGATTTAAAAATAAAAAATCGTCGTCCTTGGCTGCAAAAGCTTTCCCGTTGATAATTGGATTGACCCGAATATAAAAATCTTTACGGTCTATCTCCCAAAGATTAGCCGGGGTTTTATAGAAATGCTTTAGTAGCGGTTTTTTACTTAAAAAATAATAAGGACTCTCCTGATTTTCACCAACCGTATTATCTTTAATGGTATAAAAAGTTTCCGTACTATCAGTATATACTTTTTGAGACTCAACATTAGACTTGTCTGGTCTTCCTCCAATAAAAGCTTCGTTATTGTCCCGATAGATATAAAATAAATCTCTTCGGTCTTTTATACTGAGTATTGTCCTGGCGGTATCCACTTTCAATGCGTAATTTACTACATCGTCTCTCAAGTGATATTTAAGAGAGGAGTGAAAATCAGGCACCAAATCTGTTTTAATTTCCAGCCGATCCATAATATGATAGGCTTCGTTACCCAGAGGCAATCCCGTTTTCTGACCAAATAAAGAATTTACGGTAATTAAAAGACCTAAAAGTAGTAGTACTCTCATTTATTTGTTTTTTGTGAAAAAATTTAAAAGTGTAAATATATTTCACTTGACTTAGGAATGGCGATTAAATAGATTGAGATAAAAGGCGAAATATTTTTTCATCAATCAAGGCGCTGAAATGGGCGTT
>ENA-ORXR01002953-ORXR01002953.1-marine-metagenome-genome-assembly--contig:-NODE-2953-length-15683-cov-23.702614_pt1 | contig 15683 bp, 10 predicted proteins | sample MGYA00237866_ERZ511479 | MGnify/ENA metagenome assembly ERZ511479 | reverse complement strand
AATGCTTTTTTCGCGGCTTCTTTGATGTGTTCGGGCGTATCAAAATCCGGTTCGCCGAGACTCAAACTAATCACATCATGCCCCTCTCCACGTAATTCACGCGCCATAGCGGACATCTTAATGGTCGCCGATTCCTGCATGTTGAGGATGCGCTGCGACAAGCGTTTTTTTTCTGCTGTAAGATTCATTTTCAAATTAATTTAGCGAATGTTGAAATTGACACCAGACGCTATAAATTCTTATTTTTCAAAATATTGCAAATCATTGTATTCAAATACACGATAGCCTTTTTCTTTCACCTTTTCTATTTCTTCTGCGCTTAATTGCCGTAGATGCGCCACAAAATCATAGTAAAACATCGCGTTCATACAATGCGGTTCGCCACTCAAAATGACCTTTTTTGTACCGCCAATTTCTCTATCTAATTCACTTAAACGGACACGCCATTCGGGATGTTTCATTCGCTCTTTGAAGGGCTTTATTCGCTCTATGGAATAACGTATCGGCAATAAAATCAGCAACAAAACAAAGCCATAACTCATCCACGATTTTACACGTAATTTATTTTTTATTTTACAAAAATATATAATAAAAAAAGCTGTTAAGATAAAATACGCAGGTGCTGACATCATCAGATACGAGTCTTTTTTCATCGCACTAAATGTCAATAATATCAAAGGTATGAATATCCATACAAATAATATCCATAGATAAGTTCGTTTTTTGGAAAATGGTAAGATGCAAGGCATTTTCAAAATGCCTTGCATCTTACTATTTCGGGAAAAACCATTGATATTAAAACATTTAAATATTAGAAAAATTATCGGAACATAAATCAATTCACCAAAAATAATTCGTAAATGAATGAGGTAAAAACCAATACCGCCACCATGCCCCATCGTAACTGATGCCGTCCGAATAGGTGCGAACATTTGTTGGAATATCCACGCAGCTTCGTTGGGATATTTATAGAAAATAAATATGTGCCACGGAAGTATGACTACAAGGAAAACAAGCGTAATAAATAAGGTTTTACTGATTAATTTTCGTAAATTCCTTTCTGAATAAAAATAAATTCCTATCCAAATAAATAACAGAAAAAACGCCATTATCCATTTGCATAAATACGCTAATCCTGCACATAAACCAATGATAAACAGGTATTTATTATTTTCATTTTTTATAAATTTAATTATAAATAAAATACCACATTCAAAACACATCAAAAACAAAACATCCACATGGTCAGCAGAAATGATACCGCCCGTGAGTTCGAGCGATAGTCCGTGAATGGCGTGAAAAAATCCGGCTATTAAGCCTGTTTTTCGATTGAATAAATGCGTTCCGATTTGCACGGTCAGCCATACACATATCAAGGAAAACAACACGGAAGGCAAGCGTAATCCAAATTCATTTACTCCGAATATCGACATACTCGCCCCCATCGCCCAAAATGCCAAAGGCGGCTTACTCAACCATACATGATTCGTACTCCAATCGCGGTAATCGTAGTCCAAGACAGGATTGTCATATAAGGTGGGTTTTAGGGGATGTTCCATCGTATTTTTTGCAACAAGGGCATGGAATCGCTCATCCCATTCATGCAAATACGCATCCGCCGACATGAATACACGCAAGACCAGACCCAAGAGCAAAATAGCTGCGAGGGCTTTTTTGTGATGATTTTTTTTCGTAAAAAAATATACCACACCGCATAAAACGAGATAGACCAATAAAAGGACGATTCCGGTAAGCATTAGCTCAAAGGTAAGAGGTTTTTGGAATTTGTTTTAGGGAATTTGGCAAAACGTAGCGTAACGCCTCCGGCTTGCGCCCGCGTACTACAAGCAAATTGGAATTTGTTTTTTGTCCGCGATAACTATCGGGATGGAATTTCCCCTTAGTGGACGCAGCAGGACTCGAACCTGCATTTTCAACCCTTACCTGAGTCGTGTGTATCAGACACGCCGGTTATACGTCCGTTCAGTCGATGGTCGATGGTCAATAGACATAGCGAATCACAGGTCTATCGACTATGGACTAAAAAGAAAAAGCCCTTTTAGACGCTACATCTAAAAGGGCTTGAAGCAAAAACGCTTTCTTACTGTGTTTACACAACAAATCCGTTTAGATGAATCGCATTATTTCTAATGAAATTTCTATTAATCGTGATTGAATTTGATATGTATATTGAAAATGTCATTGTTAATTTTCTAATTGTATGGGTAAATACGATTTTGAGAGAAAGAAAGTTCGCGACACATCAAATTTAAATTATTAATGTTTCTAACACACTAAAAACCAATTAATTAATCTTATCTAAAAACTCACCCGGAAATTATCCCAAACAAAACGCTTTGCCAAAACCATTTAAAAAACTACTTTTGTAAAAATCAACAAAAACATTTATAACCGTCCGCCGTCAGCAAAGCGTCCGTCAGTCGTCAAGCGATAGCGTCCGTCAGTCGTTAAGATGTTAGACAAAATCACCGCATACTACCGCGCTTGTTATCAGGCGGATTTTCGTACCGTAAACCTCACCAATTTTTACGGTAATAAAGTCTTGCACCAACACCTCCTTGACAATGCCGAAATACTCGAAAGCTCCCTTCACTCTTACCCCGTCGATACCGAATGGGCAGAAAAAGTCAGCAAACATTTAGCCGTTTACTCCAAGGAACAAACGCTGTATTGTTGTGCCTTTTTCGTGCATGGTGCGGCGCGTTTTTTAGGTAAAAAACAAGACGTATTCGCGCCACTCTTTTTGTATAAAGCAGAATTAACCTGGAAAAATGATGTCGCTTTCATACGTATAGATATCGAAAATGTACTGCTCAATCCTTCCGTCGTTTCTTTATTGAGAACTGCCGAAACCGACTCACAATCAAATATTTATGACAGCCTTTCTGCCGAATTACCAAAAGGAATCATCGGTTTTACGGCAATGGCGATGATTGAGGAACAACTCCAACGCTTCTTTCCCGACTTGAATCTCGACGACCTTAAAGGCTACCCGAATGTCTATGATGAAGCCGCCGTAAAAGCCATTCGTTCTACGGCGATTGAGGAAGGAAAATTCAAACTCATTCCGGCGATAGGTGTGGGTGTGATGAAAAAATCAACGACTTCGCGGGGCATCCTCACCGAGTTGGAAAGTATGGTGCAGGATAATGATTTTTCCCAACCCATTCATAGTATTTTTGGTATTCAAAATAAAATAAAACCCCTCAAAATTGAAGGGAATTTTATGATTCCCGTTACGCTCAGTGAAAGCCAACAAGCGGTGTTTCATTCTGTTTTTAAAAATGAATTGACGCTCGTAGTCGGTCCGCCGGGAACGGGGAAATCATTTACAATTGCAGCATTGGCAGTGGAAATGTTGACACGCGGCATGTCAGTGTTGATTGCCTCCAAAAATGACCAAGCTGTAAATGTAATTGCCAATAAAATTGAACAGGATTTTGGACTTTCGCAAATGGTTGTCAATGCTGCGAATAAGGATTATAAAAAGGCATTGCAAGCTCGTTTGAAAGACTTACTATCCGGCATGCTTCCTAATAGTTATCCACTAAAAATCAAACAGTTACAAGAAAAACTCGGTACATTATTATACGAACTTGAGAGGCAAGAAACAATTGCAGAAATCCGGTCTAAAATTGAACGTGGAGAAGGGCGTGTTTTACATCAAGAACAACATGGATTATTAGAAGTGAACGACTTTATGAGGCGTTTTGCTAAATTTTTAAACGCAGAAAATACAGTACCGTTTGAAAAATATTTTCCGATAAATACTATTCAAAAAAGACTCGCGAACCGCCCCGCTTTGTGGGAATTAATGTTCAATATCGAACAACTTGTCATCAAGCGACAGGAATTGACGCGGCGATTGGTGAAGGAGTCATTTGCCTATTATTTGAATGAAGGTTTAGGAAAATATCGCAGCGAAGTCCAAAAATTACTCAAAGCCATTCGCGCTCGTACAGGCAATAAAAAAGAAGGTATTTTCAGCGATATTGATTTTCGGAAAGTACTCGACACTTTTCCCGTTTGGGCAGTCAATACATCAGAAGTGCACACCGTTTTGCCACTTCAAAAAGAGGTATTTGACTTGGTGATTATCGACGAAGCAACGCAGTGTGATACCGCAAGCATCCTCCCGCTTTTGCAACGCGCCAAACGTGCCGTCATCGTCGGCGACCCAAAGCAATTGCGGCATTTGTCGTTTCTTTCGCGGCAGCAGCAAGCCTTGCTTTCCACGCAACACGATTTGCATGACACTGATAATGAATTACTTAATTATCGTGAAAAAAGTGTATTGGATTTGGTATTCGATACGATACCGAGTCAGGAGCAGGTACAATTCCTGAACGAACATTACCGCAGTATGCCCGACATCATCCACTTCAGCAACGGGCGTTTTTACGATAATCACCTCACAGTAATGACCGCCACGCCTGCCACACAAAGTCACCAACACATCTTCCTCCACCCGACCGACGGCAAACGCTACAAAACGGGTTACAACAAAATCGAAGCCGAAGCCCTACTCGACGAAGTGGAGCGCATGATGACGGAGGAAAAATTTATCCACGACAGCCTGTGTCAGAGCATCGGGATTTTGTCGCCTTTCCGCGAGCAGGTCAATTATCTACAACGTCAAATCAGCCAACGATTCTCCGGACAGCAGTTGGAACGCCACCGTATTTTGGTGGGTACGCCCTTCAATTTTCAGGGCGAAGAACGCGACGCCATGTTGCTGTCTTTTGTCTTGGATAATGCCGCACATTCGTCTGCTTTTCAGTACCTTAATCGCGCTGATGTGTTCAATGTAAGCATCACGCGGGCGCGGGTCTTGCAGCGTGTATATACGTCATTTGACCCCGCACAATTCAGCTTCCAAAACCTCGTATTTGATTACGTCAACAGCCTACGACAAAGCGGTCCTACCACCGCCCTCACGCCCGATGCCCCGCCCAATGATTTTATGCTCGAAGTTGCCGATACGCTACTTGATTTTGAAGTACGCCAACTCTATCGCGCCTACCCCATCGCCGGCGTAGAAATCGACATCGTAGTCGTCAATAAAACCGGACAAACCTGCTGCATCGACCTCGTCGGCTACCCCGGCGAGTACGAAGATGTGCTCCCACTCGAACGCTGGCGGATGCTGGAACGGGTTGGGATGCGGGTGTTTTTCCTTTCCTACTCTCGCTGGTATTTTGAACGGGAACGGTGTGTGGCGGCTTTGAGGACGTTTGTTTCTTGACGTAACGCGACACTTCCAGTTCGCGTTGCCGAACGAGCTGGATACCGTCATTCTTCGGCACAAGAGCATCGTTCTACGGTACGCGAACTGGAAGTGTCGCGTTACAAACCGCTTTATTTTCTTATATTTGCAAAATCACTATTAACTACACTTCATTTGAAACCAATCAACATGTTTAGTCGAAAATTAGAGCGATATGGGTCTGCACAAATCTCCGGAAAAGTTAATCAGAAGGCGATTCCTCATTTGAAAGAACGACATTATTATATTGTGGATATTCCGTTGGACGGTGACGCCCCTAAGCAATACATCAAGGCTTATTTTCATTACAAAAATTGCCCTAAAATCGGCAAACCTTCAACATGGAACGGTTTTTTTGCTAAGTCGGGCGGAAAATCATATCCACATGAATCCGTTACGGAGTTTTTAATCAATAAAATAGGTGAATCATTGGGATTGAAAATGAATGAAACCAGACTCATAATTGCCAACGGACAGATTAGATTTTTGAGTCAGGATTTCATCAAATCGGGGCAAAAACTAATTCATGGAATTGAGATATTGGCAGAATATTACGAGGATAAAGATTTCGTACTTGAGATAAACAAAGACCGAAAAAACAGAAGGGCATACCTGACATTCGAGGAGATTGAAAAGTCGATTATACATGTATATCCGAAGGAAAGCGACGATTTATTGGCAAGTCTGATTCAATTGATAACGTATGATGCGATTGTTGGGAATAATGACAGACATTTTTACAATTGGGGCGTGATTGGTGATATATTCAACTCAGAAACAACGGAAGTGGTATTTGCGCCTGTGTATGATTCGGCAAGAGCTTTATTGTGGAACAAAATGGAGGTAAAGGTGTTGGAAATGTACCACCAATTCAATTCAGGTTCTAACGAACTCGACTATTATATCAACAAGTCAAAACCAAGATTCAGTTTTGATGAAAACCCCGAAGCTAATCACTTTGAATTGATGGGATATTTGAGCAATTACAAGTCAAATTATAAAGCAATTATAGCCAAATTAATCAATGTTGACACAGAAAATACTGTTACCAGGGAACTAAAAGGGCATATTTCTTGCTTTTTTAGTAAAGAACGCTCTATCTTGGTAGAAGCAATTTTGAAAAAACGATTTGATAAATTAAGAAGCGTAATAATATGATTGAATTCATTAAAAACTTATTCAATAAGCCTGACGATGAACCCGCTAATACTGTCATTCAGAATAGTAACGCTACTTTTATACTGAAAATTAACGACAAGGAAACGGGAGAACTCATCATCGGCACCTTGGAATTCAGTGATAATTTCTGGATTTTCAAGTATTCCGAAACGTTTAAACAACAACAAAAATACCGCAGACTTACAGGCTTTTCCGAGTTGGATAAAGTCTATAAAAGGGAAGTGCTTTGGCCCTTTTTCAAAATAAGAATTCCAGGACTGAAACAGCCTTTAGTGCAGAAAATTCTTGAAGAAGAAGATATTAATAAAAGCGACGAAGTCTCTTTGCTGAAACGATTCGGCAGACGAAACATCTCTAATCCGTATTTGCTTGAAGTCGCTTAATTGACGATATAGAAAGCCGCGATTTTTCCAAGTCGCGGCTTTTTTGTTGTTACCTCTATATATACTCACCTTGCAGACGTGGCTTATTTTCTTATATTTGCAAAGCCTCTGTTTCTAATCATCTTTTAAAATTTTTATTGTGTCTGAAATAGCCTTAAAACTGATACGCGAAGCGAAAAGGACGAAAGCAAAAAGCCTTGATTTGGGAAAATGTGGATTGACTACTATTCCTGACGAGGTTTTTGAATTGACTTGGTTGGAGGAGTTGTATTTGTGTAACCAAGGTTGGAATTTTGAAAAAGATGCTTGGATAAGAAGTGCAAATACTGGTAAACGTAATGTGTTAGATAGAATACCCAAATTCATTGAGAGGCTTAAAAAATTGAGAGTATTATATTGTAATGGAGATTACGATGTAGTATGGGAAATAATAGATATATCGAATCTATCTACTTTAATTAATTTACAAACTTTAGATATAAGCTCAAATCAACTGACGGACATATCAGCCTTGTCAAATTTATCAAATTTATCAAGTTTAAACCTTTATTCAAACCAACTAAAAGATATTTCGCCGTTATCAAATTTATCGAATTTGGTATCTTTAGATCTTCATCAGAACAAATTAACTGATATATCACCTCTTTCTAATTTATCAAACCTATCCGATTTATCGCTTCGTTCAAACCAACTGACGGACATATCAGCCTTATCAAATTTATCAAATTTGTCGCACTTAGTTCTCCATCAAAACAATTTGGTAGATGTCTCGCCTTTATCAAATCTCTCCTATCTATTATATTTAGGGCTTGCCTTAAATGACTTAACAGACATATCACCTTTATCTAATCTATCAAAATTATCATATTTAGACATTCATGCAAATCAAATATCAGACATTTATCCTCTGTCTAACTTAATAGATTTAGAATATCTTTGCCTTGAACTTAATAGAATATCAGATATATCTCCCTTATCAAACTTAATCAACCTAAATGGATTAGACCTAAACGTTACTGAAGTTTCAGATATATCACCCTTGTCTAATTTAATAAACCTAAAAGAATTAAATCTTGACAATAATGAATTATTGGGTATTTCAGCTTTATCAAAGTTAGTAAATTTGAATAGGTTAAGTTTAGTTGGTTGTAACTTAACAGATATTTCGGGTTTGTCAAATTTATTAAATTTGAACAAATTAGACCTTAGTAATAATAAAATATCAGATATTTCAGCTTTGGCAGCTTTAATAAGTTTAAATGAATTAAAACTTACTGAAAATAAAATATCAAATATATCTCCACTGTCTAACCTCATAAATTTAAGTAAATTAGATATTGGTGAGAATAATGTATCAAATATATTTGCTTTGTCAAATTTATTGAATTTGAGCGAATTGAATCTTTACTCAAATAAAATATCAGACATATCATATTTATCCAATTTATTGATTTTGAGAGAATTAGACCTTAATTTTAACAATATATCAGACGTATATTCCCTCAAGAACCTCATTGAGAAAATAGGAATAGAATGGAGTCCTACCTCCAAAAATACAATCACGATTGCAGGAAATCCTCTAAAAATTCCCTCACCCGAAATCATTAAACAAGGCAAAGAAGACGTCTTAAAACATTTAGATAGGCTTGAAAAAGAAGAAACTTCCAAAATCTACGAAGCCAAACTCCTCATCCTCGGCGAAGGCGGTGTCGGCAAAACCACTTTATACAGAAAGCTACAAGACGTAAATGCCACAATGCCCGAAGAACACGAAACCACCAAAGGCATAGATATTCGTCAATTGCCTTTTAAGATGGAAAACGGGGAGGATTTCACTATCAATCTATGGGATTTCGGTGGGCAGGAAATTTACCATGCCACACATCAATTTTTTCTCTCCAAACGCTCGCTATACGTACTCGTCACCGATACACGCAAGGAAGATACCGACTTTAATTATTGGCTGCAAGTCATTGAATTATTGGGCGGTGACAGTCCGGTGATTATTATACAAAATGAAAAAGGTGGACGTAAAAAACAGCTTGATATAAGTAGTATGCAAGCACGTTTTAGCAATATCAAAGCTGTTATTTCTTTAGATTTAAAAAATGATATTAATGATATTGGAAAACTTTATGAAAAGATAAAATTTTACATACAAAACTTGCCGCACATTGGCGAAGAACAGCCTCTAAGTTGGATAAATGTACGCCAGAAATTAGAAGAATTATCGCTGAATGAATCCTTTATTAATGTAGAAAGTTATTATAAAATTTGTAAGGAAAATGATATAGATAGCCGAAGTGAAACATTATCATTAAGCCAATATTTGCATGATTTAGGCGTGTTATTACATTTTCAAGATGATGCTATTCTGCGGCGTATGTTGATTTTGAAAAAAGAATGGGCTACGGACGGTGTATATGCAGTATTGGATGATGCTCATGTCACCAAAAAGAAAGGTCATTTTTTTCGTCAGGATGCAGAGCAAATATGGGGCAGTGGCTACCAAGAAAAATACGAGGAATTACTACGGCTGATGATGAAGTTTGAATTGTGCTACAAAGTGCCTGACGTACAGCCCGAACAGTATATCGCCACACAGTTACTAAGCGTCGAAAAACCAAAGTATGAATGGCAGGAAGACAATAATTTGGTCTTGCAATACCGATATAAGTTTATGCCCAAAGGCTTGATAAGTCGCTTTATCGTGCGGATGCAACGCTATGTGACCAACAGGGCAGAAATGTGGCGTACCGGTGTAGTTTTGTATCGTGAAAACACAAGGGCGGAAGTCGTGGAATTGTATGGTACAAATACGATTCAAATTCGCATAGACGGACAACATCCAAAAGAATTGATGACCGTCATCACCGAAGAATTTGACCGATTGAATGAGACTTTTGGCGGCGAGTTGCGAGTAGATAAATTAGTGCCTTGCAATTGTAGAATATGCCGATACAGCAATCAACCCAACTTCTACACTTACGCCGACCTCAAACGCAGAAAAGAACGCAGCAAACGCACCGTAGAGTGCATGATTAGTTATGATGATGTGAATGTATTGGATTTATTGGATTCGGTATTCATCACCACTCGCCACGCTTTTCAACCCAAAAAATTATTTATCTCTTATTCCAAACACGATGCGGTACATTTAGAAGCGTTCAAAAAACATCTGATGCCTTTGAGTCGGGATGAAAAAATTATCACTTGGAGCGATAAAAACTTGCTGCCCGGCGAAGAATGGGACAAATCAATCCGACACGAATTGGAATCTTCCGATGTGATCGTGCTGTTGATTAGTGCGGATTTTTTAGCAACGGATTATGTTATGGACGTGGAAGTGCCGCGAGCGGTTGAGCGACACAATTCGGCTGATGCAGTGGTCATTCCGGTCATCGTGCGTCCGTGTATGTGGCAGTATTCGTCTTTTGCGCTACTCAATGCACTGCCAGCCAAAGGCAAACCCATTACCACTTGGGAAAATCAAGACGACGCATGGCGAGAAGTCGCGGAAAAGATTAAATTTGCAGTAGAAAAACAATTACAATAATACATTTAAATCACCTTTGCCCAAAAACCATGAAAGAATTTAAACATGCCTGTTTTATCAGCTATCGTAATGGTTCGGTAGTTCAAGGGAAACGAGAACCTGTACCTGATTTGTTGAATGAGTTTACCCGGTGTCTGAAAGAAGCACTGACCAGCGAATTTAGAGCTATGTTGACACCGCACTTGGATGAGCCTGTCTTTTTAGATGGAAATAGCCTACATCTCGGAGATTACATAGAGGAGAATATCGCTGATGCACTATGCCATAGTGCTTGTATGATATTGGTTTACACGCCCAATTATTTTGATGAGAGGAAAACATTTTGTGCGCGAGAATACCTCGCCATGAAAAAGCGAGAAGCATATTGTAAAGAACGCAAGGGTAAGCATAATACCAATAAAAGCCTTATATTTACATTGATTTTAAGAGGAAGTGAGGATAGGATTCCCAACGAATTAGGAAACAGTGTGTACGAGAATTTCAATTTTTTCTACCCTAAAACACGCATTGAGCATACCCGAAATTATAAGGATAAAATCAAAGCGATAGCCAACGAAATAGCCGAATTGTACAACAATTTCATTCAGTACGAAAATAGACATCAGGTGAAGTTTTGTGAGGTTTGTGCTGATTTTGCACTACCAATAATATCAGAAAAAGGTGAAAATATTAAAGCCTTCATCACACGTATGAAGGCACAAGACACACCTGATTATCCCTCCATTTAAAAAACATCCAAACATGGGAGAAGTCATTACATTTTATTCATACAAAGGTGGTACAGGTCGCACTATGGCACTTGCTAACACCGCTTATTTGCTGTCCAAGCAAAGCGATAAGCCCGTATTGATGATTGATTGGGACTTGGAAGCACCGGGTTTATTTACGTATTTTGAGGAATATTGTGCGCCGGAAGCGAAGTCTCAAAAAGGTTTAATTGAGTTGATGATTAAGGCAAAAAAGACCCTTCCCAAAATGCCCTTTGGTAAGGAAAAACACGATTTGTTAAATTCATTTTTTGAAGAAATTGATAATTACCTCATTCAACTGAATATCCATAACAAAGCAAGTAATTTATTTCTCCTGAAAGCCGGAAACGAAGACGAAAAATACAATCAAAAAATTCAAAAATTCAATTGGACGGCTTTTTTCAAGAAAATGCCTGCCTTTTTCACCAATTGCGCGCATTATTTGTCGCAGCGTTTTGATTATATTTTGATTGATTCCCGAACCGGACATACCGATATTGGCGGAATATGCACGATGTTGATGCCTGATAAATTGGTATTGGCATTTACACCGAACAAACAGAGCTTGAGAGGTGTACTCGAATTGGGCAAAAAGGCAATGGATTACAGAAGTGGCTCATTTGATTTGCGAAGTTTGACCTTGTATCCGCTGCCTTCAAGGGTGGATTTGGAACAGGAGGAATTGAAAAAGGATTTTGAAGGCAAATATCAACAAGCGTTCACCAAATTATTTGAAAGTATTTATAAAATTCCTTGGATTTCCTTGGACGATTATTTTTACAATGTACAAATCAAGTATCATTCGGAATATGCTTATGAAGAAAAAATAGCTGCGATTATTGATGACACACCAAGCAAAAAATCACTGCACAAGGATTATGTAGATTTTTTGATACAACTCCAACGTCCTTTGATATGGGAAGAAGCCCCCTTTTCCAAGCTCGAAAGCCCCTTGCAAGCGTTTGTTATTTATACAGATAAAGACAAGGAATTATATCGGCAATTACGAACTCAATTAAAAATTATCGAAAAGGAAGGCGGACTTATTTTTAGTGATTTCAATGATATTCCGATAGACCAATGGGAGGAAATGAACGGTACTGCCGTTAAAAGCCTTCGTCAAGGTTTTGATATTGTATTTAAAATTATGACACCGGATTTGGTTGAACAACAAAAAAAATGGACGGAAAACATTGAGGATATTAGCGAAAAAAGTATTTCTATTTTAGCCAAACCAACAAATAATATTGATTTCAAACAACGCAATTTCACCCCTGCAACAAAAAAGTCTATTTCCGACTATGAAAATATTGATATTGCTTGGGATGAAATCACCGGCGAAATCAGAAGTTCCATTCTCGACACCATCTACGACAAACTAAAACCAACTCATGCCTGAAAATAAATTACCTTTACCCACCGAAGTCATCCACAAAGAACTCGATTTGATACAAGATGTCATCAAGCGAATGGCAGATAATTCATTCAAAGTTAAGGCTTGGATGATTGGTATTTTAGGTGGTATCGTGGCACTCAGTAATGATGCATTATTCGTTACGGCAGCCGAAGATAATCTTTGGATTACATTGGCAGTCAATGCTTTCCTATTTCTACCCGTAATTTGTTTTTGGTATTTAGATGCTTTTTTTCTGCAAACGGAAAAACTGTACCGAGAAGTGTACAAATGGGTCGTTGATAATCGAAGTAATACCAGAGATTATCTGTACGATTTGAATACATTTACACGCCCCAATAGCGAAGGAAAAGAAGTAAATATTCTTGCCGATCTTGATTCGATTCCTAAAGTAATGGTGTCCAAAACCTTACGGTACTTTTATCTTTTTCCTTTTTTAGCGGTAGTTATTATCATAGCCACTAATATTTATAATCACCTGTTCTAACTGATATGCTTGAATATATTTGATAAAATCACCCCTCCAACTTCAAACACACCGCCACTCCCCCACCCGATTTCAGCACCACATCAAGCACATCCACCTTCGTCACCCGCTGCTTTTTCACCTGATAATCCTCTGCATGTCGATTAGCATTTACACCATCCGCAAAAATGGTAGCTTCGTAATTTCCTTCACCCAAAAAGGAAAGGTCAAACGTAATATCACGCTCCGTCCAATCGGTCATTGCACCAATATACCAATCTTTACCTTTCCTACGGGCAAGCGCAACATACTCCCCAATTTTTCCGTCAAGCGCGTAGGTATCGTTCCAAGTCACCGGCACATCGGCGAGGAAAGCAAGAATATCAGGATACTTTTCGTAAGCTGTCGGAGCGTCGCATAGCATCTGCATGGGCGCGTAATACACGACGTACATAGCGAGTTGGTGACAGCGCGTACCGTGACTCATAGGGTTGCTAAAATCGGTATAAAAACTTCCTTTCGTAGAATTGCGTAGCGAACCGGGCGTATAGTCCATCGGTCCGGCAAGCATACGCGTATATACGAGGTCAACATTATGCGTGGGCGTTTCTTCTACATCAAATTTATTATATTCGTTACCTCTAACTCCTTCGTAATTAATGATATTTGGGTAAGTTCGGTGCATTCCTGTCGGTTTGCTGCATCCGTGATAATTGACCAACAATTTTCTTTTGGCACATTCGATAGCCAGTTTTTCTTGAAAATAAATCGCGATTTGGTCGTCGCGGTCAATGAAATCCACCTTGATACCTGCTACGCCCCATTCTACAAATTGGTCGAGTGCCATTTCCATCTGACGGTCAATCACATGCCACACGCACCACAGCAAGATTTCGACTTTACGTGCCTTCGCATAGGCAATCAAATGCGGCAGATCTATCGCCGGATTGGGCAGTAATAAGTCCATTTGCGATGACCAGCCTTCATCCAAAATAATGTATTCTAATTTATTTTTTGCCGCAAAATCAATAAAATATTCATAAGTCGCATTATTGACACCCGTCTCGAAATCCACGCCTGTTAAGTTGCAATCATTGAACCAATCCCAGGCTACTTTTCCTGGTCGTACCCAATCTGTCTGAATAGCTTTCGGGCGTGAGAGTTTGAATACCAAATCGTTGTCTACCAATTGTTTATCTTCATTTGCAATGACCATCATACGCCACGGAAAATCGTGTCTGCCTTCCGTTTTAGCGAGATAATCTGCTCTCTCTGTTACACGCAAATTAAACAAACCGATGCCATCGCGTTGGGCTTTGGTTGGATATTTTGGGAATAATCCGCTAAGTTCGGGGCGGTTATTCGTTGCAAATCGTTTGAGGTACATGCCCGGATAATCGTATAAATCCGCTTCGGAAATTACCAATTTGACCACACCTTGATTGACGAGCAAAGGCAAGCTGATAAATTCGGCTTCGACGACTTGCGTAACTTTATATTTGGTGTATAGTTTTTCATAAGAAGTCTGAAAGTCGCCCACAACGTGCGCGAATAAATCTGCATCTTTCGGAAAATTATAGGCGACTTCTTCGTCCGCTATTTTTATTTTCTCAGAAAAATTTGTCCGAAAACGATACGCCACACCATCATTATAAGCTCGAAAAACGACACTATAATTGCCCGACATTTCCAGCGTCAATTCATTATATTGTTCTACGATTTCGCTACGAATGCCCCACACCGTTTTGATGGTATCGTCAACGGATTTTTCCTGATGTGATTTGATATGCGGTACATCACCAAGTACCGTACCATCGTGCAGAGTCATTGACAAAGGTGAAAATCGTAGGATATTTTCTTTTTTATAATTAATTGAATACGACAATTTATCGGTCAATCTGACTTCGATATGAATGTCCTCATTCGGCGAGGAGACAGTGAAATGGCGAGTATCATTTTTCATTAAAAAATAAATTAAATTAAGTATCTACACAAAAGAATCAGGCTAATATTTTGTTTTCAGCAACAAGAAAAGAATTATTCATTAAATAATTCTCACATAAACGCAAAAAAATATTGAAAATCATTACCAATCTATTACATTTGTTTCTTATTTTTCAATAAATGCACATGCACTACGGGTGGATGAAGGACAAATTTGTAATTCATTTCCAATGGAACATATTACACCGGACGATATAAGAATGCACCGTAATTTGACGAATTTAGAGGATATTTTTGTCTCACTACTTAAGCACCGATAGGTATAGTTCATTCGATGAGGGCGAGGGTAAAAATTATGAGGAAGTTGAGTTGAGCCTGACCGACCTTTCGGCAATGGCACGAAAAAATGGCGTACCAAAATAACGTGGCGGAAGACAGGGGTTATTTTAAAATATTATTAATAAATATTTGTAACCACCGTAGCGTAATGCGTCTCGCTTGCGCCGCACGTAACGTAGAGAAAATTCATGAATTTTCTCTACGTTACGTGCATCATACGCGAGGGCGCAAGCCGGAGGCGTTACGCTATGGTTACATTAAGAAAAAATAAACCCTCAAAACTGCCCGAAAAAAGAACAAGTCGAGAATATACATTTATTTTGTTCCTGATACTAAGTACACTGTTTCACAAATTTATTTACTTTT
>ENA-ORXR01002952-ORXR01002952.1-marine-metagenome-genome-assembly--contig:-NODE-2952-length-15685-cov-11.210021_pt1 | contig 15685 bp, 18 predicted proteins | sample MGYA00237866_ERZ511479 | MGnify/ENA metagenome assembly ERZ511479 | reverse complement strand
GTCGCCGCCGCCTCGCCCCCCCGTCACCGCCTCCTTTCCCGCTGTCGCCGCCGCCTTGCCCTCTGTCGCCGCCGCCTCGGCCCGCCGTCGCTGCCGCCCCGCCCCACCGTCGCCGACCGCCGGCGATGGCCACAGCGTAGCTTTCTGCGATCAAGCTGCCGGCATCTGCCCCCCACCGGCGGCCGCTGCCAAGGTTCGAAAGACGTCTAGGGGGGGGCGAGGGGGAAGAAGGCGGAGGGGAGCCGCGCGGGAGGAAGGGACGGAAGGAGGTGGGCGGGCGATGGCGCTTGGCGTGGAACAGCAGGCGTCCGCGAGGTCGACCATCGATGCAGAGGACTCGATCGGACTGCTCAGAATCATGATCGCCATCAGTCATTAATTAGCCCGTGTAATCAATCCAATTTTGAGTGATCCATCTTCGCGTCGCTCGAGTAACAAAAAGACGTCAATGAAGCTCAACTTCGGCGTACAGAAAGGGCAAGAAGAACAAAGAAAAAGGGGGCACATGTGGTAGACAAAAGAACGCTCTCCTCACGGCCTTCTCAGATCTGCCTTCAGAGCTCTTTTCTGACAACATCCCACGACGCTATGCTCCATAGCAAGTAAAGTGATCCAAACATGCGTCGGGGACAATATCCCCCATTTCTGGACGGGCCCTGAGCACGATATGCAGAACAATCAGGGACAGCGACTCGGATTGATCCTTCATGAGGATTCGGCAGCAACTACACCGGACAACTACAAAGTTTGAGGCGCTGGTGTGCGGATGGTTTGTCTGAATTTAGGGGTTTCCAAGCGTAGCACTTTTGGATTGACGTATCACTTTTCGTGTAGGCTCTTGGGCAGCGAATGTGCACAACAAGCTCTGGACTTCCAGCGAAGCGAATGGACAGATTTTCTGGCAGTGAGAGTACGCGTCAAGCGTATGTACGCTTGAGATACATACGACAGCGTAATTGTTGGACGAGCGTATCTGAACTGTCGGCCTGAGGGTCAAACATCACTCCTCTACTTTACTCTTTGACGGATAACCAGAGCTGAGTAGGAAAATTCCTGCCGTGGTGTGTCGCGTCGCTCATAAAAAGACAAGCGGGATCCCTCGAAGCACACTCTCGCCAGAACGCCACCGACACAGCAATCCAAAGTGGTGTGGCTCAAACTACTCGCTGCGATGGGTGGACCGCGTATCTTGGCAACATGGTCGCCACGTCAGCACCGCCGTCAACGCCCCGTACGACCCCGTGGGGCGCTGTGTCCTGAATTCCTGCACTTTAGGGGGGTGACGTGTGCCTGTCAGAAAGCCACATTCGCTCCAATCACGGGCCGGCATGGGCGGGTCGACCCGCATGTGAGACCTGTATCAGGCCATTCAGTGGAGGACGAGATTGCATCTCTTGCGCCGCTCGCGTGGGTGTGCGCTGGTGATGGACGCGCCATTTCCAACGGGCGGCTCGTATGCGAACGGCCAACACGCCGAACACTACCTGATGCATCCCGCCCGCCCCCCCCGCATCGTGTATTACGCTCGGAGAGATTGTGAATATTTCGCGAGTGCGTATCTGACTACACTCGCTTGAAACATGGCCGGTAGCGTATCGATCTCAAAACAAAATCGGAGCTAAGCGAGTCTGCAGCCGCAGCTTTTGAAAAAGAGGGTAAGCGAGTTTCGCTTGAATATTATGCGCGAGGTACGCATGAGACAATTACGCTTGGAAACCCCTAATCTTATCCCCACCGGAAAATAAAAATATAGCCGGCCTCAGGAGAGTTTTGCGGGGTTGGTGATATTTTCCGTTTCCTCTGGGGCGCTTTCGTTCTCCTGCTGGAAAATGAATCCAAGAAAATGTCTGCACCAGTTCTTGACACTATGCTTTCTCATATGAGAACGGCTCGGAATCGCACATTACAGTCAGAAAAAAACTCATTGATTGCTAGAGTATTTGACCTTCCGGCAGCTCCGAGTGGCCATTTTGGTGTGGCCTTCCACCACTCGAACGTGCTTGTGGACAGCGAAGGGACCGCGTGCAGCTCCGGACGCTTTGCAAAGGAGGGGCACAGAGTTGTTGACGGACCTCTCGCATGAGGAGACACAGAGGTCTACTAAAAACGAGCGTTTGGTCAGGGGTGGAGGATAGAGCATGGGGGAGGGAGGGGGAGAGGCTGAGGGGGGAGGCTGCAGGCCAAGAACAGCTGTGGGGACGGAGGGAGAATGGTGGATGGGAAGGGAGGGGATGGGATAGGGGCGTGCAGGGACTATAAACTGGATGATAAAATGGTGAGTAAGGCTGTGCTGGTACGCAGGGAACTGGGACAGGGTTGTGTTGTGATGACTGGAAGGGCCGGGGATGGGGGGGGCGATGAATAAGCCTAAGAAACCCTCTCAGTACAACGTGACCACGAAACTAGAGCTCTAGAGAGCCTCTCTGGTGTGCCGACCACACATCTTCGTTGACCTTGGCCGAGAAATCGGCCCGTACAGCCACTACAGGGCTCCGGGGTGCGTCGAGGGGACTCATCATTCGGATTCCCGAGGCGAACGCGGTCGGGAGCAAGACGCTCCGCTGGGAAATCATTCCAAGGGCTCTGTGAACGCGGAATTGCACCGATCCGGTCTTGTACTTGTCGCTGCTCGTTTCCAGGAAACAGCGCTTCTCTCGTCCAGGAGTGCTCCGTTTGAGGCGCACAAGGCGTCTTAGGAGAGATGATGAGCTGAGGAGTCCAGTGGTGTGACTCAGACTGCGCTGGGCTTCCTTTTTCTTTTTAAAAAAAAGCGTGAACTGCGCCATAGGCGATTCCGGAGCATCCCCAGGAACCCGATTTCATATGTAAACACTGTGGATTTCCCACACAAGCCCGATTTGCTAAGAACTGGTACAAGTGTCAAGAACTGGTGACAGACGGATATATCGCCGGATATTGACTGTACAGGGAGTTGAAGTCCTGATGATGAATGGATAGCAGTCCACCACGCAGCATCGCTTCTGTCAGCACTTTGCATCAGGGTTGCGGAACGGGCACCTGCACGTTTGCACCCGGGGGGGGGGTTGGCTTCTGAGCCTTGGCTTTTGAATTTCAGCAGCCAAGGCTGATGTTATCCCACTTGTTGGCCGTTGCATGGGTCGCGAACCGGTCTGTTGGACCCCAACGTATGCGTTTCGACCTGGCGTGCGTCGTCCCCAGCGCGCGTTGTCACGGCTACCCGCGGTTGCCAGGACGCATGCGGCGGGTGGTTCAAACTCGCGCCCTTTCCGTCGACGCTAGGGCGGCAAAATGGCGAGCCCCTTGTTTTGTGACCCGCCTACAAGTGGCGTCCGTCTCCCCCCACCGCAACGCACCCCCATTCTGCCACACGCCACAGGGAAGAAAAATCTTTGGGTCTCCACGTGCGCTCCATTCCCAAAAAACAAAGCCGCGCCAGTACACCTCAGAGTCCCCTCCCATCCGTAATGGAGAGGGAACCACGCCCCCCGCCACTGTCCGCCGCGACACCCAACAGCCCTCCACGACACCCGCCGGGCGCGGCGCCAGCCCCACGGCGCCCTTGCGCCCGACCCCCCCCGTCCCGCCGTCGACGCGCCACCCTCACACCCCCCCATAAGCGCGCCGCCGGCGCCCCGCCAACACAATCGCCTCAATCACCGCCGTCACCTCTGCCGGGCGCCCCCCCCCCCCCCCCCCCCCGGCGCCCGCGGCGGAAGGGGCGGCGGGGACCTCACCCGCGGCGGCACCGCCGCCCGCGCCGCCCGCGCGGCCACGTCGAGCGGGGTGTCCCCCCACGTGTCGGCGGCGGCCACGTCGGCGCCCCCCATCTGCGTCAGCGCCGCCGCCGCCTCGGCCGCGTCTGTGGCGGCGGACCGCGCCACAATGTGTAGCGCCGTCTCCCCAAACGCCGACGCCGCGTCCGTGTTGGCGCCCGCCCGCAGCAACGCGCGCACCGCCGGCGCGACGCGCCGAGCGCTGGCCGCGGCGGCCATGAGCGGCGTAATGCGCGCGCCGGGCGTCGGTTTATTGACCGCCGCGCCGGCGGCGAGGAGGGCGCCCATCACGTCGGTGGCGCCGGCGGCGGCGGCCAAGTGCAGCGGGCCGACGCAGTCGTCTTGGCACGGGCCCGTGAGGCGCACATCGGCGCCGGCGGCGAGGAGGACGCGCGCCATGAGGGCGTTACCCTTCTCTGCCGCGACCATGAGGGGGGTCCACCCGCGCGCGTCAGGCGCGTCCACGATTAGTCGGTCCACGACGGCGGCCGCGGTGCGCGAGCGGCCGCAGCGTACTGCGTCGTGGAGACGGTGGACGGCAGTGAGGTAGATGTCGACGGCGGCGGGGTCAATTCCCTCACCGACCAGACAGGGGACAAGTACGCCTGGTTGTGGGGGGGGGGCGCTGACGCGGCAAGTGGGCGGGAAGGGGAGGTAAGGGGACAAGTCGAGGAGCGTGTCAAAGGCAGGCAAGGGGGGGCACGGGTCCATGGGTTGGGGGGGGGTGAACACCGGCGACGCCATGGTCGGTTGGACGGCAGTGGCTGGTGGCAGGGCAATGGAAAGTGCAAAGGGAGCGGGGACGGGGGGCGCGCGACAAGGTGGGGAGGACAGAGCTTGTCGGCGGGCGTGGGGGAGGAATGGGGCTTGGAGCGTCGGATGCGATGGCGGGGACTGAGAGGTATGGCCGAGGGGAAGGCGGGGCATGGAGAGGGCCGGCCACTGACGGCGTCCTCTTCAACCCATCGCCCTCCAGCCGGCGGTGAGCAGAGACGGCAGACGACTGCCGGGGCGCTGCCCAGAAGCGCGGGCAGCGAGCGCCCATGTCATCGCGCGACAACGATCCGGGCCTGGGACGGGGCCACGTCAGTGGTGCCGCGCAGCCACCCCGCGCCAGCACGGAGGCGCCGCAACCAAATCTGATCCGGTGCCGCAGAGGCACTGGCTCGGGCGAGGCGTGGCCACCTCTCAATCTGCGTGACGCGATCCGCGTGGCGAAATCACGTGTGTGGTTCCGACCAATCCGCGTCACGTGGGCAGACGCGCGCCGGTGGCGTTCACGGTTTCGAGAGCGAAGGCAGACAGAGGCGGGCCCGAGCCGGTCGCCAGAACCGCCGCCCCTGCGTGCGGTCGAGCGTGAGCGCACCAAGGGTCGGTGTTCTCGATGGCCGTTTCAAATCGCTCGTAGCGTATACGTAGGTGGTAGCATGCTGTCAGCTTCATGGACCGATTTTCAGCACCGTACCCCTTCCGTCTGCAATGGGCATACCGAGAGCGTCGAGCCGGGTTGCTGACGCGCAAGACAACCACAGAAAATTGATTAGACCTAGGCTCCATTCTGTACGCTAGAAAGAAGAAAAAAAAAAGATCATTGCAACGTCGCCCATTGGCGCATAGAAAAAATTCGAGTGGCTCCCCTCCGTTGCCCCTCCCTGCGCAGCAGCCTCGGCCACGCCCCTATCTTTGACACGTCAACAACAAGAGTCGTAGCCTCAACCAGCACCCTCCCCTTCACGCTCCCCCATACATACGGCGCCGGCGCGCCACCAGCGCAATCGTGTCAACGAGAGCCGTCACCACCACCCCCCGCGCCGACCCCGGCGGTGGTAGCGGCGGCAGCGGCGTTACCGACACGCCGGCTGGGACAGCCGCGCACGCCGCCCGGCGCGCAGTGTCCAGAGGCGAGTCCCCCCACTCGTTCACCATCGACAGCTCCGCCTTGCCCGTGTTCAGCAATGTCGCCGCCGCCTGCGTGGCGTCCGCAGCGACTGCCCGAGCAACAATGTGTAGCGGCGTGTCGCCGGAAGCGCTTGTGGCATTGACGGTGGCGTCCTTCTTGAGCAACTCGGAAATGGCCGGCACGACGCGCCCGCCACCCCCCGCGGCGGCCATGAGTGGAGTGACGTGCTCGACGGGCGTCGGGCTATTGACGTTAGCTCCGTAATAAATGAGTGCTTGTATGCAACGAGGATCACCTGCAATAGCCGCGAGATGCAGGGCGGCGACTTCATCACCTCCCCGTGGTCCGGTCCAGTGCACGCATGCCCCAGCTTCAAGGAGCACGTGCACCATCGGAGAATCGCCCCGATCCGCCGCCATCATCAGGGGCGACCACCCACACTCGTCGGGCGTGTCAACTACGCCGACAGTGGCAAAGACCGTGGCCGAGAGGAGGCGCCCCTCGCGCATGGCTTCGTGGAGGAAGCGGGTGCTGGGCGAGTTGTCGTTCGCCATGAAGGTTGTGTGCTCGTTGATGCAGGCGACGGCCGCCGCTCTGGACGATCAGGAAAAAGGTGTACGGTGACCCGTCAAGCACAGGGATAACAACGTGGGTGGGGGGCGGGGCACGTCCAGCAAAGAGAGTGCGGGGGAGGTCGTGAGGTGGTCCGGCACAAAGGCGACAGCTCAAGTGTGCAGGGCGGTGGAAGACGCGGAATGGCGCGAGCAACAGGTGAGCGGCTGTGGGTGATGGCAAGGCAAGTGGGATGCGACGGAGAGTCGACTTACTGAGCTCTGATGGCTGGTCGATTGGCTCACTACGGCGGATCGAGAGTCTTTGAGAGCTCAGCTGTGAGCGCGTGCCGTCGCGGCACCTGCATGAATCGGCCGCGTTGAATTCCCTCGTGCACCGACACTGCGCTGGTTGGGGGTTCCCCCACCAGCCGGCTCAATCGTACCGCCGCGGTCCACCCACCATTGCGCGGTGCGGGGGCAGCGAGAGTTCACGACAGGTGAACGGCTGCCATCCGTCTCTGGGCTGCTACAAGCATGCCTCTCAAAAGAGGGGGCGGGGGGTGAGGGGAAGAGGCGCGCCCTTGGCGGGAAGCAACCACCACAGCGCGGGTGGGGGGGCGCGGCGCCGCCTTTGGAGGGGTCCGCCTGAGGCAGATGGTGGCTGTGGCGCACGCAGCCAACGTTCGGGTGCGCGGCCCAGTGGGTTGAGTTGGTTTTGGCGGCAGCCAGGTGAAGCACGTCTTGGACACGGGATCGGTGACGCGTGAGCGCTCGTGTTGCGTCACGAGACAGCCTGAGAAACACTACTCACGGGCGCCCGTGGCTGCGCCGGCTACTGACACCCACTCTCCAAACCGAACAGTGGGAGGCACGCAATCGCCGGAGCCCCGCGCTTGCGCGCGCATCACGACTGTCTTGACCAGCGGCGACGGAGCCGCACGCACCCGAATGCGATGCCGCACGTCAATACCGGGCCATCCGAGCACTGCAAGGACCTGCACTGCCATCACATTAGGGTTGCTGAGGGCGCCCTGGTGCGCTTTCGAGCGCCCTCTTGAAGCTCAAAGGGCGCACTTTGGGCGCTCGAGCGCCCAGAGCCTCCGTTTTTCAAGACGCTTTTGGGGCGCTCTCGATGAAATGTAGGCGGCCTCTTTTTGTTGAGATACAGTCCTGTATAGGCAGGTATTGACATCTCGGCACAGGAATCCAACGCGCAAGAGTACGAAGCAGCCGACACGCCAATGCCCGCATCGATGAAAAAAGAGGAGTCTGCAACGAGACATCGTCGCCCTCAGCACACATCCCAAACCACGACGACACTCGATAGTCTTCCCTACCCCAGCACTCTTGGACTTGCTCTCACAGCGTTACATCGTCCCCATTGGCTTCATCCACTCCAAAATAGCCGATGCGACGGCGGCGCGCCAGGGCGAGCGACTCCAGCAAGTCGAGTTTACCCGCCTCCTTCGACGCATGTGACGGCCGCGGCGGCAGCGGCGGGGCAATCTGCGGCAACGGTCGCAACGGCGACCCCCGACCCGGCAGTAGTGCCCGCGCAGCTGTCGCACGGGCAAGGTCGATCGGCGTGTCACCCGCGCCATTGACCGCCCACACGTCTGCATCGCCGATCTCAACGAGCGCGCGCGCCGACTCGACGGCGGCGCGCTTCCAACTCCGCGACAGCAGGTGCAGGGGCGTATCCCCAGCTCGGTCCGTCCCATTGGCGTCGGCGCCGTGGTCGAGGAGCGTGCGCAGCAGCGTGTCGCCGCCGCGGTAGCCACCGCGCTCGGCGGCGACGTGTAGGGGCGTGCGCCCGGCCGCGTTGACGGCGGAGAGGGTGGCCCGGGTAGCCAAGAAGCCGGCCCGGGTCGCTTGGCGGAAACGCACGGCCCGGAACAGGGAGGCGGCACTGTGCGACAGGCCAATGGCGTCCGCGTGGGCGGACCACCGGGCATTGGTGTTGGCAGCGGCGGAGGCATTGTCGGGGGGGGAGAGGGCAGCGATCCCACCAGCTGGGGGACCCGTCGCTGGTGCCCCGGCATCCGGGTCGACGGGTGCGGCGCGCACGACAGGTGGAAGGGAGACCAGGACGGGGAATTCATCGTCTGCCACAAGGGGGGAAAGGCGGGGAGGTGGGGGGGGCGGCGTCGAGCGGGGAGGGGTTCTTGGCGAGGACTCCGGGGAGGGAGAGCGCGGCGGCGACGCCAGGGGGGGGGTGCGTGACGGCGACGCCATGATTGTCAACAGCGGTCGGCGGCTTTGTCAGGGAGCTCGGCGGGCAACGGACGGGTCGCCGCGAACGTGACAAGGTCCGCCGTCCCCTGGAGCGAGAGTGGGGCGGAGCTGTTCTCCCGGGCCGCTCTTGGGCCCCCGCACATGCGCGGGGTTGGATGGCCATTGGCCACGGGCGGACCAACGGTTGCACCCCCGCAGGCACCCGGGCCGTTGCGCTGGTGCGCCAGCGCCGGGCCGGCGGCGCACCGTCGGCGGGCGCGCGCCCGCGCCCGCCGCAAAACGGCCCTGCCAACGCAACCTGCGGGAGAGCGGTCGAGGTGGTGACAGTAAATTCGGCTTATGGAAGGCGCAGCCGCCGTCGGTCCATGCAACGCGGTCGGGAGCCGGTGAATAGGCCTTGTGCCGCAAACTGGCAAGGAGGGGTGGCAGGCATCGAGGCGGCATCCGCAACAGCGCCAGCTGTAGATCTCGTTACTGCAGCGGGCGCCCCTCGTCTCACGATTAAAACCGTTGCAGGGACAGGCCACCGCAGTACTGTAGGTGTTAATCAGGGTTGCTTAATTGGCATGAACTGTCTGTCAATCGTGTCCGATCGCAACGTCTGCGCGGTACCCGACGATGGCATTGGTAGAGTGCTACGTTTGTGGCATAGAGGTGCTCTCCAAATAGTCTCCTGTACGCCTGGCGTTCTATCGGGCTGCGTCGTATTGACACGAGCCGAGCCAAGCTCCTTCACTTGAGATATGGGGTCAATCTGGGTGTTTTCGCGAACGCGCCTTCCTTCAGTAGCGATTGTTGGTGAAACGGGACATTCAGGGGCTTGCACGGGCATCATGCCGGCATACAGTCCATGGCAGCGGTGCCACGGCCGGCCGGCCTGTGAATTGTGCGAATTGAGAATTGCGAGTATTACCGACTGACGGGTGGCGCCAAGCCACCCGTCATCCCCGCGGAGGCGCGACCGCTCGGGGCGGGGCGACCCGCGCCGCATGCGGTACGCTGCCGGTGGCAGGCTGGACCTGCCACGCAACACCGGCAGCGCCGCGCCACGTGAGGGTGCCAGCGCGAGGACGCTTACTGGGGTTGCCTGCATTGTGTCTGCTTTGGGGCTATGCCTGCTTTGGAGAGGAGGGGCGCGCCGGGTGCGCGCGGACGCACGGGGTGGGCGCCGGCCCGGAGGTGCGCCGCAGGGCGCACGCCCGAGCCGCGGATCGGCCCCGCCCCCTTTATTAGGACGCCACTCGGTTGGGGACTAGCCCCGCCGAGTGGGGCATCAAGAGAACGCCTTTCTTTCATGGTAGCACCAGGTGGTTCCACCCCCCGGAGCACCCAACACACGTACCGCAGAACCACCCCGGAGCGATGACCAGGTCACAGCGTACTGCCCGGTATGCACCTGCCCACCCGGCCGCCCGCCCCAAATAGCGGCCCCCACACCCAGACCGCCCCGGCCACAGTCGCGATGCGGCCACCACATGCAGCGCCTGCTGCTGCCCCCTCCCCCCTCGAGCACGCCCCAGTACGCCCAGAAGTAGACAGGAAGCGGCGGCCATGCCCGTAGCCGCAAAAAAGGCGGAAAGAAGCGCATTGCGTGCGCAGGGTGCCAGTGGCGCGGGGCGGCCGCGCCCGGTAGCGACCAGCAGTGCCGATGCAGGCGCCCAGGGCCGCGCCAAAAAGCACGCGCCGGCGGTGCCGCATGGCGGGCCGAACAATCGCTGATCTGTGGGTACCATGTACCCAAAGTGACCCATCATGGAACAAGAAGTAGACCATGCGGCCAGGGGGCTCTCGTGCGAGCAGGCACGTGCCGGCACGCGCTGCAATCGCTTCGACTATCGAGACCGCTCGACGTCTAGATGAGCATTGAAGGGGGGCTCGGCGGATTGCTTCGACTGCTTCTGGACGTCGGAAAGAGGGTAGAGTGTTCGGAGTGTTTTTCGATGCTCCGACGGCAGGGGCAGCGGCGCCTGGGCGGACGCACGGGGCGCGCGGCCGGACTGCCGCGTCGGCCAGTGGTGCCCTGGCGACGAGTATCGTTGACCAGATGGCTCCTGCTATTTGTACTGCTCACAAAAACTGGATCCGCTTCATCCGCTTCATCGGCATGGGCCGCCGCCTGAGCCAATCAATCCACGCTTTTTCGTCGGATGCGGTTCATCGAGGTCCAGTTCTTGTGAGTAGCACAACAGCCCCGCGCCGGCCGTCGGTGATGGCCACTCGTATTCGAGCGGCCACGTGCGGGTATTCGTCGACTGTTCACCAGTGACCTTCAAGAGAAGTGAATAGTCTGCTTTGCTCCCTCACCTCGATCGGTAGAGGTGATTGGTGGTCGATCAAAAAGCATGATCCCAGAAAATTGTGACGAACTGACCGCGGAGCCTGGCAGATCCTGCGATGACGCCTCCGTGGCGGCCCCCAAGAGGAGAATGCCGGAGGAGTGGAACCATGCAGCGAGAGGGATCGATTGGGCGGTGGGACTGCATACGCAACGGCCTACCGACGGCGCCGCTCGCCTCAGCGCATCACGCAAGGCGCTGAGACAGTTTGTCCGCCGATGCTCTGTCTGCCAAGAGCGGAGGGGAGCCCCTGCGGCGGCGCCCAGACGGGTGCGCGCGCCAAGCGGCAGCGGTGGGAGGGGGGGGGAGGGAGACCTCAGACCACCTGGCGAACGGCGCGCGACTCGAGGCGCGGCCGCCGCCCCGCGCCGCGCCGCGTCGTGCCGCGCCGTGCCCGCCGCCGCGCCCTCCGGGCTTGGGGCGGCAACGACGGCGGCGCGCCACTGGGAGGTGCGGCGGGGATGGGCGGGTGCGCGCCGCCGCGTGGAAAGGCAGAGCCGCGTGACGGCGGGAGCCCCCAGAGAGCAGAGGGGGAGGAGGGGCAACCGCGGTGGTGACGGCGCACTCGCGGTCGCCCGCCGTGCTCGCGGCCGCCCGTGCGGCGGGCGCCGACGCGGCGGGCGGGCGCGTCGGACCCACCCAATGCGGCCGCGCGGGGCGCGCCGGCCGGACAGTGAAGGTGGCGGCGGGTACTCAGTATGGCAGTCTGGTCGCGGGGCGCGGCGGCAGCGGCAGCGGGCACCGCGCGGGGGCACTGGAGCCCCCACCCACACTTCTTTTTGTGACTGCTGGGCTGGACCCTAGACACTTTGGCGTTGCCACACTCGGCGGCGCGGTAGCGGAGCACCGCCCCTCGGTGCTCATGGCCGGTGGCTCGCCCGGCGTGGGTGGGCTGGCTACATTGACGCCGAGCGGCGGTGCTTGTGGGCCTGTGGTCGTGTCGACCTCGTCGATGCGCTCGTCGACCCGAGTCATCCTCTCCGCTGTTGGCCACCCGAGCGCCCATTGCGGGGAGCTCCAAAGCAGCTGGTGGCGGGTGGTGACCGGTTGCCTCTGGGTGGGTGGCGTGTCGTCGATGTTGGGTCGCGGCAGCAGGGTGATGCAAGTGATGCATTTGGCAGACGTGCCGACTTGCTGCCCCACAGCGGCTGATACCGGTCGTCCTTCGTGAGGTCAACGACTACCCACCTACTGGGGTCACCCGGTTTCTCCCGCCGCATGACGGCCGCCCCTCCACGCGGATGGACAGTGTTCCGCCGAGAAAGCCGGACGGCCGATCGGCGTGCGGAGGAAAGGCGTCACGACGCTTGCTCCTTCAACGGACGAGGAAGGCGCGGACGAGTGCGGCACTGCGCCTGCTCTGGGACGCCCCACCGCGGCCGTTCGTCTGGAGTCCGTCCTGCTGTGGGGAGCCACTCGTGTCTGCGACGGACCGTGACCAGCGCCGGCCTGTGTCATCGTTGTCCTCATCCCCTCGTGTCGCCACTGGCGCACGAGTTTGGTCGATGGCCGCGGGTCGGTTGCGGGCGGCCGCGGTGCCCCGCATCTCTCGGCCCTTTCGCGGTCACACCCTGGCGGCAACCTCGTGGAGATGTCTGCCCGAGTACGCACGATACTTTTCCAGCGCTCCCTGGTCGTGCTGTGGTCCCGAGCGAGAACCCCCGATGCTGCGTTCATCACCTGACTGTTGCACAGGCCGCGGCCTCATCGGCGACCACGTGCGCGGTCGGGCGCTCGGTCAACTGGGCGCGGTCGGCTTGAGTGCAAGTAAACGAGGCGCTTTTGCTGTGCTACTCAGCACAGTAGTCATGCCGGCCGACCATACGCAGACTGCTGAGCAACCGGACGTCAGAAGCTGATGGCAACGGCTGCGTTGGGGCATCTCCGCAAACTACACGGTGCTTTCCTGTGCTGGACGCTGTCGCGACAACCCCCTATCATCATCTTCTGCTTGCATGATGTCCAGTGGAGCGTTTATGTACAAGAGGCCCCGCCGACGACGCCACTTCCCGTCAACCCCCGCCGCGGCTGAGACGGACAGACGGCGCGGCTCGCGGCGCCGGTTGCCCGCGCTCCAACCGTCACCGCCACCGTCAGAGCCCCCCTGTGTGACCTTCGTCCGTTGGGCCCTCCGCGGCGCTGCTACCGGCGCCACCACCCTCCCCTTCCTCGTTCCCTTGATCGTCGCCAGGGCCCCTGTAGCTGGGGTCCCCACCGGTGTGGCTCGAGGCGGCGGCGCCGCCGCTCGGCCCACCGCTGCCCCCGCCGGGGCCCTTGGCGCCGTACGGTTGCATCATGTCGGGCCGCCGCTTGCTCATCTCGTTTTGGCACCACTGCAGGGTGTAGTCCAAGATCTCGGCCTTCTTTTTGGTCGGCACGCCAAGCGCCTCGCCCAGCAGCGCGATCTTGTTGTCAATCTTGAGCCGCGAGTTTTTGGTGTGGAAGTTGTGCCGCGCCCGCTGCGCCTCCTTGTCTTCCTGCGTCGTCCGTCGCGTCGGCTTCATGATCCCGCCCGTGCCGACGAGGCCGGCGGTACCACCAAGGCCGACGGACCCTCCGAGGCCTCCATCTCCGCCTCCCGTCGCCGACTCCCCGACGCGGCCACGACCGGCGCCGAGGCCCATCCCGCCAGGCAAGCTGCCGGAGAAGGCCGCGTCGCGACCCCCAAATGCCCCCGTGTTGAGGCCAAACCCCACCCCTGCCTGTCCCGGCGGTCGCGCTCCGGACCGGTCGGGGTTGAGAGCGACCATGTTGACGCCCCGCCGGATTTCCTCGTTGCTTGACGCGCCCATCGGTTCGTTGCCGAGGAATCCAAAGCCGCCAACTCCAGCGCCCGAAGCGGAGCCACCCAGCCCAACACCGGCCTGCTGTGCTGGAGGCACAGCCCCAAAGGGGACCTCCGCCCCGGGCGGTCGGTACTGCCCGCCAGTAGCAAGGGGGGTTGGTCGTCGAGGGAAACCCCGGCCACCGCCAGCCGCACCACCCGCACCGTATGCCGGAGGCACCATCAGCGGCATTGGCTGCTGCTGCGGGGACGGATTGCGCTGAAACTGGCCCGACTGGTACCCTTGCTGCTGCTCCGGGTGCGGTTGATGACGCAACTGGTTGTCCGGGCGATCGAGCTGCCTTAGCCGATGTTGTCTGTCCTGACCTTGTGGTTGCTGCTGCTGTCCTGGCTGCTGCTGAAGGTGTTGTACGTGCAGGGGTGGATGCTGCATTGGTTGGCCCTGGTGCAGCGGTTGTCCGGGTACTTGCTGTTGACTCCCCTGTTGCGGGTGGCCTTGGGCGTCTTGTAAGCCGCGGCCACGTCCACGGGAAAGCGCGCTGGCATCCGCCGCACCTGGTCCCTGGAACATGAGCGACTGGAGCGCGTCTCCTCCACCACCGCCACCTGCGCCCATCAGCCGGGACTGGTCGTATGGGCTGCGGCCGTACTGGCCGCCTTGTTGATCGTGGGCGCCCTGGAGCATTGTGTGCAGCGCCGTCGCCGGTGGTTGGATACCCGGTTGCTGCTGCTGCTGCATGTTTTGCATCATCGGCAGCTCCGCTTGGCCCAGCTGCCCGTGCGCGAACACCCCGTCCCCGCCGTCGCCGTACCCCCCTTGAGTACCGAAGTGCCCCACCTGGCCGCCCAGCGGGTCGGTCAAGGAAGGAAAGCCGCTCGTCCCGCCCCGCATGCCGGCCGTCCCATGATCCCCCGCGTCCCCGCCGTCTCCTGCACTGCCGCTCCCGCCACCGCCGCCGGCCCCCGAGTGAAACATTCCCCCACCCCCACCGCCGCCACCGCCGCCACCGCTCTGCCCAATGTCGGCGCCGCCGCCGAGGTGGGCCCCCGGGCTGCTGCGGTTGCCCCCGACTCGGCCGCCCGCTCCGGCGCCGGCGGCGGGATCATCGCCACCACCTATTGGAGGCTGCTGCAACCAGGGCTCCTCTGCGTTGGGCGGCGGGGCTCCCCTGCCGCCCATACCTCTCCTCCTTGAGTCCATCCCCGCACGACTAGCGACGGTGGCGGGGCGTCACGGCTCCCACCGCCGACGGGTGAACAGAGTGGAGGCCCCCCCCGTGCGCACAGCGGGTTCTTGGTCGCGCGACCACGGCGGCGCGCACGTCGACGTCGGTGCGCGCGAGCGCACCCTGCGAGCAATTCTCTCGGCGGCGGCGGCGGCTCCTCTACAGTGTCGCACGCACGTCGCACGCACGCAAAGGCGGCAAGGAGGCAAGGGGGGGGGGGGGGGGGCGGGGGGGGGGGGTGCGGCGGCGGCCCGCGAGGGGCACACCCACAACTCGCAACTCGTCAGCCACCTGAGAAGACGGTCGTCAAAGCTGGCGCTGATGTGCACCACAAGCTGCCGGCGAGGAGAGCCACAAGAGGAGTGCCCACCCTGCAGGTTCGGGTACAATCGAGCCCACCTCCTCCCCCCTCCCCTGCTCCCGCCGCTCCGTCGCCGCCCTCGTCCCGGCAGCCGCCCTCTCCTCCGCACCTGCCGACGGCTTACGCACGGAGCGGCTGACACCGCATCCGTTGCAGCGTGCCACCGAGGGGAACAAGCCGCCGGCCACGGTGGCACGCTCGGCGGGTGCGTGGAGGAAAAAGGACTGTACCGGAGACGCGACCCCCACACGCCCGCACCGTGGCAACTCTGTAGACAAACACGAGCACGACCGTCTGCGACACAGTGCGTCTCCTTCAGGTGGTGCCGGCGCTCGCGACACGCGGCCTCTAAGGTCAAGGGATCGGGGAGTGACGGCAGAGCGAGCCGCGGGGAACATGTCCGTGTCGCGACGCCCAGGCCGCCCGCGGCAACCAGCGGGTCAAAGGACCAATGATGTAGGTGCCGAGACGGTCCGTCTGTTCCCGTCACAGCGGTTGGAAGCGGCCAGTCGGCAAGCGGCACCCGCCCCCCC
>ENA-ORXR01002951-ORXR01002951.1-marine-metagenome-genome-assembly--contig:-NODE-2951-length-15686-cov-45.015568_pt1 | contig 15686 bp, 19 predicted proteins | sample MGYA00237866_ERZ511479 | MGnify/ENA metagenome assembly ERZ511479 | reverse complement strand
GGGGGGGCGCGCGGAAGGGGGCGCCGCCGAGGGGCGGCCCGCGCCCGGCGCGGCGGCAGGCGGCGGCCGCGACGCGCCCGACGGGGCGGGCGGGCGGAGCGGCTGGGAGGAAGGCCGTGGCGGAGGGGAGGTGGCGACGCACAGCGGGGACGAAAAGAGGCATGCTTGGGGGAGAGGGGCCACGGAAGATGATGGGCGGGGAGGGGTGGGGAGGGGTGGGGAGCGTGCGCGTGCGTCGGCGACGCTGCCGCGACGGCTCTCGCTCGGCGCTGTCGCGCGGCACGGGCAGCGGTGGAACGCGGGGGGGCCAGATCCGATCGGCACCCACACGCCAGCAGCACCGCCAACCACGCGGGTCGAGCGCGCCGCGCGCGGGGCGGGCCCCTGATCGGCAACACTACGATACGGGATCCTCAAAGAGCCGTCGCCAAAACGATCAACCAAATCGACAGGCTGCGACCGTGGGCGCGCCCCAACGGTTGGCTGAAAACGCAAACGCTGCCGCGCCGCCGCCGCGGCGGCGGCGGCAGGGGCGCGGCGCGTTGACCGCCGCCGGCGCGGCGGACGGGTGGGGGGAGCCGGCGGGGGATGCCGGCGACCGGGGGGTGCCAGACCGCAGGGGGGGCGCGCGGCCGCGGCGGCGGGCGCCCAAAGCGACGTTGACGGCCGTTGGCAGCGGCGGCACCCGGGAGCGGCAGGGGCGGTCGGGGGTGTTGCGGGCAAAGGCGGTGGCGGTGGGGGTGACCGTCGACGGAGTGAGTGCAGCAGCATCCCGCTGGGCAGGTGCCGCCGACTCTGATCGGCAGAGTTGGGGCCGCAGCCGCGTGCCGCCTGGTGCAGCCGGCACTGTGGCGGTCGTTGGCGCAACGGTCGGCCCGCCGTCCGCGCGGGGCCCATTTAGGAGCAACAAGAGACAACAAGGACATGCGCGCTAACAATCCCTCCTTCCCACCAGAGACAGCCGCTGCGACCGGCTGCCTCTGCGTGGCCCGTGTTTGTGCACCCACACCGCACTCCCCCACATCAGTCAACCGCCCGCCGCCCGCCTGCCAAGTCGAGGACCCCACCGCGGCACAGCGGCCGCGTCATTGCGCATTCGTACGAGCCCGAACAGCTCTCGTCGGACAGGTCCAGCGACAACCTCTGGAAGAAGAGCCACGCGACACGGCGCGCTGGCACCACGAACCACTGCAGGTTGACGGCGTCCCAGACGCCGCAATCCAAGGAGTCGTCGGTGTGCCCCTCGAGGCCAATGGCGGGCTCCCCTGGCGCATCGTAATATACGCGGATTGTGGCGTTGGTGCCCGGGGCGGTGCAGGGCACCCCATTGATCGCCACGGCAGAGGCGGGCAAGGAAAAGTATGCGCTTTCGCCACTTGCGCTCACTTGTCCCGTGCTTGGGTTGCGCGTCCCGTGGTAGGTCAGGGAGCCGGGCGCGACGGTCACCACCGCCGCACACGGGGTGAGGACGCCGTCGCGCACGAGCGTCGGCGGCTTGTTGAGAAAGTAGTGGGTGCCCGTGAGCAGCTCGCCGTCGGCGGCGCTCGGCAGCTTGCCGTCCGCCGCCACTGGCGACGCGGCGGCGGGCGTTTCGTCGGGGGGGCAATCGACCGTGAGGACCTCCTCTCCAGGAATGCCGTCGTCCGTCTGATTGACGCACGTCTCACGGGACGGCGGCGTCGGGGCGCTGTCGACCGGCGTGGGCGTGGGCGTCTGGGCGCAGACCAGAGGGGGGGACAGCAACACCAAAGCGGCCGTCACCAGCATCCATGCGGCAAGAGTCCGCGGGCTAGCCCCCATGGTGGGGACTTAGAGCAACGCCAACAACGTCCGCATCGAGCCGCTTCCGAACTATTTAAGAGCGCCACGTAAGCAAACGTGTAGTTGTTTGATTGGGTGTCGAACTGGCGTCGAGCCTTTCCGAACTCATGCTGACAGAGGCCATGTACTTGTCAAAAAAAGGGTAGGCTACATTATTTCTATATGCGGAAATGAGAGCGCGTGTTGATGGTTGTGACCTTCCGAACTCAACCGGCTCAGACGTCCCAGATGACTGCGCCGCGCTCGTCGCGTGTCGAGCAGCAAATCGCTGCTGTGTGCATGTGCGATCGTAGCCCGATCGTTGCTAAAAACTGTGACACGAAGTCTATTGGGACTAGAATCTGGCCTAAATTTGCGGTCATGGAGGCGATCGTCAAGCGAATAGGCGCCGGGTTCGTAATCACCACGTGCCTCAGCTCATTTCCTGTGCAGCGAGGCTCTCAGAACGATGACACGTTGGACCTGACTGGATCTCAGAAGCGCTGGCACGGACTACGTTGCTGAGGGAAGCGCGAATCTAGTCCGGAGAGACATTCCACTGCTTGGAAAGCCACTCACGGCCGGGCACGTGCAGCGTCGATGACAGTGTCGGCGGTCCCCCAGCCGAGTTGGTTGAAGTTGGAAAAAGATCCACGGCCGCGACGTCCCCACCCAAAGCGGAAGTGGGTCTATTGCTGGCACTCCCACTGGGATGGCGGCGGCGTCGGTCGGTCGCTCAGACGCTTGTAAGTTTCAGTGAGCACGGCGTGAGGTATGCTGACGGAGACGAGCGACACTGGGTGTGTCTATCACTGCGGCCGTATCAGGGCCGAGCATTGGTGCGTGCGATTGCATAAACAGCTGGCACTCTTCGGTGCGGTCTCGCGTTGCCTGTGCGCAACGAAGCACGACGCACTGCACACCCTGCAAGTCGTTGGCCCAGTGTTGGATCGTTCCCACTCACGCCGCCGCACCTCTGCGATTTCCATGGACCAAGCGGCGTCGGCCGCCCGCGCGGCCGCGCTCGAGCGCGCTCGCGCCGCTGCACGCGAGGGGGTCCGCCGTCTCCCGGCCATCCTTGCCCATCAGGCCAAGGCGGCCGAGCACCGTCGCCGATTGGCGGAGTCGATGCGTATGGGCATGGCGATGGCGGCGGCCTCGGAAGAGGCCGACTATGACGCGCGGAACGAGATCTCTTGCGGCATCTGCATGACGGACCCGACGGCCTCCGACATGGCCGAGAGCTTCTCGGACCCGACGGCCTCCGACAAGGCCGAGAGCTTCTCGGACCCGACGGCCTCCGACAAGGCCGAGAGCTTCTCGGACCCGACGGCCTCCGAAAAGGCCGAGAGCTTCTCTGCCATCAAATTCAAGCACGGCTTGCCGACGGTGGAGGAGGTCTCTCTGTACGCGCCAGACATGCCCACAGTGAGCAGCACAGGGGCGGCCAACGACAAGGCCGCACCCGGGCCCACGTGCAAGGAGTTTGACGGCCTGTCAAGTGCCGACCTGGCTTTCTTTGACGGTGCCTCGCTGGAAAGTTCTGGTGGGAGCGGCGGCGTGGCCTCGAAAAACGCCAGCGGCGCCGTCAAGCGCGGTTCCGACGGTGACATCGCCGCTCCCAAGCGCAACGCTCACAAGAAGGTCAAGATCGAGAAGCATGTGGCCTAGGACAAGGCCAGAAGCGACTACCAAGATATTATGCGCCAAGATGCAGGCTTTTTCCAGGCCGGTCAAGGAGGCCCATGCCGGGCCACCTGCATCAACACGTTGTTGTTCTTCTCTCTCTTTGATGGGCGCAGAAGAGACGGTTGGGTGGTGAGAGACAAGCGGTGGTGTGAGTGACGTGCCTGCTACGACTTTTTTCAGCCACTCTATAGTTCTCTGCTCCGAAGGGGGTTCATTATGGGACTCGCAGTGCACACGCACGCGAATGAGCTACGCAAAATGACTGTTGTATGCGTTCTCTCGTATGTCCGGCGATGAAAGAAATACGACGGAGCGCTTCCAGTGCTGGTAAACGCACAGGGCGGTTGATGCAGATAAAGCTGTGCCAGAAACAGCTCTGAGAGGCGAGAGACAATGCCGGCCCAGGGGATTTTCATGGATGGACAGAGCCACTTTTCTGTGCCTGAAGGCATTGAAGGAAGGCGATCGACGTCCGGGGGACGCCCGAATATACACGCACTGCCCAGCTATCGAGTTGCCATCGCAGCGTCGTCGGTCGTGGGGCCACGTGGACCGCTCCAGTCAGGTGACGAGATCACACGTTATCACGAGAGAGACGCATTGCGGCTGCGCTCCGTCCCAGGAAACAAATGAGAGCGCATGTTGTTGGAGGCTACGCTGGACGGACACGGCGAACCATACAGCGCGGATACGTTGACGAAAGAGCAGTGTAGCGTTTCTGAGTTCGGGACCAGTTACAAGTTGCGAGCACCCAATCAGACGCGAACATCACGGAACCCACCTGGAGACAGATATCTCGGATCCGTGTCATGCCACCTGTTTTCCAATCATGTCGCGGACGCTTGGGGAGTGTGATCTTGCCGACTGGTTTTGAGATAGAGGCGCCCGACTGTATGAAGGAGGTGAGAGCACCGAGTGCATCCTGGCGGCCCTGGAGCGTTGCATCATGGGCGGCCCTGGAGCGTTGCCTGGGCCACAGCGCATGGCCACCAGTCATACGTTTCGCGGGAACTGGATATGTACCTCAAGAGCCTTGACCGAAAGAAGAGAGAATCCACTGAGGGATCCGCACGTGTGACGCCATTGACGGTGGTAATGGCCCGTTGGGCAAACTCATTGAGTGTTGGAATCCTTGAGGGCCACTGTTTTGAGGAGGGTCCTTGCTCGAAGCGAAAGTAGTCACAGGGCGTGCGCTGCGCTGACACGGCCTAGGCAGGGTCCAACGAAGGCCCCCACGAAGACCATTGGGCCACTGTACTCCTGGATCATGCAGTGTTGCCGAGTGCCAACACGCCACAGGCGCTTTCAGTGGGCAGTTGGCACCCTGCGGTAGGCGCGCAACATGCAGTCGCCGAACAGGAAGGCCGTCGGCCGGCGATTGCTTTTAGCACGGCCGACCCCCGAGGTCTGTGAAGGTGCTTGATCCATGTCGTAGTCTTTAGCTCTCCGGGTCCCCTACGCGGACGACACGCAAGAGCACACTAGCTGTTACTGTTCTCTTTGGATTCACCCTCTGCCACTGGTCGCACTCTGCGAGACGCTGCTGTCAAGCTCGACACATCCGACGGAAGCCCCCCTGTCGGCAGCTTCTGCGGCATGGAGGGTGTAGCCGCGGCCTCGGACGAGGCCGGCACCGGGACCAAGCGCCAGGCCGCCGTCGGCCGGTCGCGCCCCTGCTGCGAGGGAGGCACGACCAGTAAGGCGGAGAATGCCGCGGCTTCGGACGAGGCCGGTTCCGGCACCACGCACCAGGCCGCAGTCGGCCTGTCGATCTTCCAACAGAAGAGCAGCACGAGTGCCGAGGTACGTGACGCAGAGGCCTTGTACGAGGCCGGGACAGCGACCAAGCGCAAGGCCGACTCCAGCGGCCTGTGTCATGACGATGAGCTACAAGGCAAGAAGGTTAAACTGGAACGCGAAGCGGCCTCGGACGAGGCCGGCGGCGCCTCTACCACTGACCAGGACGACGACGTGCGTGCGCTGGCGGCCAAGCAGCTGGAGGCGGCCGAGAATGCTTTGGCTAATGGGCACACGGCCGCCCAGTTTGAGGCGGCCATGAAGGCTGTCAACGAGATTGGAACGATCGCGGCGCCACTCGACGTGCAGTTGGCCCACCTCCAGGCCGTCACCATCGACCATCGTACACGCGCCATCCTTATGGCCAGTAAGCTGCACTACGTGCACAAGCACCTTTTTAACGCGGCCAAGAAGTACCGGGGAGCTCTTCGTTGGGCGGCGGCCTGTGACGTGGCCTTGGACTCTATCAACGGTCAGGACGAGTATGTTCTTTCATCGACGGCTGTGGCCTCGACGCGCGCGGCCACTCCCTCTTTGTGCAAGCTGTGCTCAACCTCCCTGTCAAAGAATTGGCAGGCCTGCCCATCCTCCACAGGCCATGCGCCTCAGGCCGGCGCGGCCTCCAGTGCACAACCGGCTGACGGGGAAGGCGACGATGAAGTCGTAGTTGTCGGCGTTACTCTGGCGGGTGAGCGTCTGAAGCTGAAGAAGGCCCACAACGAGGCCGACTCTGCCGGAAAGCAGAGCGAGGACAAGGTGGATGACGCTGGTGTGCGTGACGCTGGTGAGGGTGCGTAGAGCTGAGGGACTCATGAGAGCGCATGAGGCTGCCTGTGAGACTTTGTGTGGAACCTGGACAGAGGGAGGCCCTTGCCGGGCCATGCGGGGGGGCCCACGCCGGGCCGCCTCAGGCATGACCTTGTTTCGTTTTCTACGGGGTGGTGGTGGGAGAGGTGGGGACCATGTACATGGTCCACATTCCCGGTCATGCATGTGTCTGTTAGAAGTGCTAGTGTTGGTATCGTCGTTGCGTTGCGGATAAAGAACGCTGTGCTCAAAATATTGGTTTGAGTCCATCACTGCAGTAATCGCGTGGCTGAGGACAGGAACCAAAAGCTACTGCATGCGGCACGACCAGTCGTTCACGGCGTGGGCAGCCACCGTCACTGACCTGATTGTTCTAGGCCGCAACAAAGCACCCCACAAAGACAAGAAAGGGTCACTGAGTGCGAGGACAAGTATACGAGGACAAGTATACGGCGACGGCCTGGATGGCCTCTACAGCCGCTTTCGGAGGTGAAGCAACGACGTGCGTAGCTTGCATGGCAAAGGAAGCAAGAAACAGAGAAAACTTGGCGAAGTCAACGGATGGCTGTAAACGTCTGTAGACGACTCTCGTGACATCTAATCACTGATGGAGTGCACATTACACTGGTAAGCAGTTCCCAGATGAGATGGCATAACCAACCAATCACTATATGACATCATATCCCGACGAATAGCAATGACCCCGTGCATGATCGAAGCTGTTCAGAGTCAAAATTATCACGCGCAAGCCCGGATGACTCATCTGACTAAGATCCATCGCTGCCCGATGCAACGCTGAAGCACAGAAACGGTTCCCCGGGACATGGCCACCGCAGCTTGGCAGGAAATAGCCGCAGCAAACCCCCGGCACCGACACGTCAGCTCTGCCGCACCCAATCGGCTCACGACATTGCAGGAGCCGACGACATTGACAGAACGTTCCAGTCGTCCCACCGCCTGTGCGCCAGCCACGTCACCAATATGCCTCCTGAGATGATCGCAGCGAGGTGCGGTGCCACTCGTCTCAATCAGCTGTTCAAAATCTTCCGTAGTCAGCCTGAGGGACTGGCCCCCGTCCTGGTGCAATCTGGGCCCGCAATATCTCCTCAAGAACGAGGTGAGGTGCTTGACAGGCAGACGTGCCACTGATTGGCCATCAATACGTCGTTCTGGTGGTTGTAAAACAGCGAGACAGCTGATTGGCCACCATGAACTCATTATGACGGTGGTTCGCGCATGCCAAGAACCGGCGCGGTTGGCTGTCTCGCGTCCTCGTGCGGATACGCTAAGTATTGTGGGAGGGCCGCACAACGCTCATTCTGATTATGGGCGGTTCATGGGGCGCGGAAAAACAGTCGGAGGGTCACCCCTGTGCCTGTAGCTAGTCGACAGGTGGAAGCTGCACGGACCCTCACCTCGGTACCAGGCACTCTGTGCCCATAAGCGTCTCAATTCGGCACTTTGGCACCTGAGTGGACGGCACACCCTGTGACGGCTGACCAGATGCCACTCCGGCAGAGGGTGTGGACGGAGATTTTCCAGTGTATTCGGTGTCCAAGATCAGGTGTTCAGGCTTTCTCGGCCCGTGTGATGGCCCCTCGATAAGCCTCTGATTCGGGGCTGCACACGAGATACCGTGCTAGGACTGCCGGGCCAGTGTCTCTGGGGAGCTCTGAAAGGGGGCGTGGCGTCGAATGGCCTGGCGTCCTCCAGAGGGGCTGTGGTGTCAACTGGCGTGACCTGTTCTTGTGTGCCCTTTGGCTGTCCGGGCCGCGCCCTCTCGCGCACTCGCTGTACCCAACGGCGTGTGACGGATCGGCCGTCTTGGGTGACTCGTTCCGCTTGCTGAGGTTCCTACCCTTCCGCTGTCGCAAAGCTGCCGCTGCTGCAAGCGCTGTCTCCCGCGCTGTATTCACCTCCGTTCCTGCACCGGCCTCCCGCACCTGACGTACCCTCTCGGTGTGAGGTGGGGGCAGCGTCTACGGCAATTGGCGGCGTGACGAGTTCGCGGCATCAACGGTCCCGGCCACGCGACCGACGACGTCTTTTACGGTACGGTCTGACACTGTGCGATCCACGAGCTCGTCGACGAGCGACACGCGGTGACGCTTCGCCACTTCCTGATACGTTGTGCTCCGATACGGCACGACCATGTCGGACATGCCATGTGCGCCTGCTACGTCAGCCGACTTTCCATCAACCCCCCCCACGGACTCGACACCCCTCTCTGGCACCACACGCCACGCCAACCCAGCACCTGCGGCCCCCGTCAGCTCTGTGCCCCCGTCCTCCGCACCATCGGGCTCGAGCCCCGGCACGGGGCCGACTGCGACTACTGACAAGGACGCTGACAAGAACTCTCTCGCCTACACGCCACGGCCGGCCCATGGGCCTCCTGCTCGTGGCATCACCAAGGCCCAGCTTCAACGCGGCCTGCGGAGCATCTGCACTGAGTGCAAGCGCGCCCAAAACGTCAGCTCCAACCTCTCCATCTGCCCTGAGGGGTGCCCGTGCCCGTGGGCGCGCCGACCGTCTCCTCATCCTGGCTGGGGGTGGCGCTGGGTTGGCAGCACGGGCGGCTATTTGAGCCGCACCGCGGAGAGGCGGGCGCACCGCCGCCTGTGCTATGTGTGTCGCCTTGCCGCGACGGTGGGGCCGGACCATCCCACCTGCCCTCCGTCGTGTCCTTGTCCCTGGGCGTCGCCGCCTATTGTTGAGACGCCCCCGGACGAGATTGGCTGGGTACACCACGTCAAGTGGGAGGCTTTTGTGCGCTTCGAGGCCCGGAAGCGCGCGGCCGCGGAAGCCAAGGTGCCACCGCGCTGGGTACAAGTACAGACGTGGCCTGACGCGAACGGCGCGCGAGGACTGCGCTGGATCGACGCCAACAAGCCGCAGCCGCCTGAGTGGTGGGAGCCGCAGCAGTTGGGCCCGCTTCCCCCCCGCCGCCAACTCTAGCGCTTTCCTGTCCGTCTCGGGCTCGGCCGTTGCGGCTTAAGTCGCCGCCGCGGTGCCACATCAAGGTCAAGCCCCAAGACGAGACCGCGTCCGGGACCCGCGCAAAGTTTAAGACAAGGACCGAGATCTACTGCAAGGCGGCCAACACATGGCCGACACCGGCACCAACCCCTCCTCTCTACATCATCATTCCGGCCAAAGCATGGCCGACTCCACCACCCCCCCCCCACAATCCTCGCACCTTGGCATCGCTGCTCTTCCCGGGGAGGGCAGTGGCGGCGACCTTGTGCACACTGCTACACTGCCTCCCCCTCCTAATTCTTCCGGCGATCACGACGGCCCCGTCCGCGTGAATGCGGAGCACCGCACCCGGCCGGAGCACGCGCCAGAGGAGGCGCCCGTCCGCCAAGACCCTCTTGCGGACACTACTCTGCCGGCAGGGGCGGGAGGCTCGCGCCCTACTCGTGGTGTGGGGTGGATTCGTGACGAGCGCGAGGTGCTGTGCGCCGTTTATGTGGAGGCTACTCTCAACTCCGAGGTTGGCACCGACCAGCGCATGGAGACTTTTAAGAGCGACTACTGCGGGCGGTTCCGCGCTCGTCTGCCTGACTCCCTGCCACAGGTGGACCGACGCCGTGCGCGCTCAACGCCGGCCATTGACAAGGAGCTCAAGTACAACATCTTTCCAATGGTGGACGGCTTCAAGAACATGTACATGTCTGTGCTTAACGCCAAGCTCACGGGCAACCCGACGCCGACGGACCTGATCAACGCCACCGTGGCCAAGTGGAACGGCCTAAGCCCGTACGAGGGCTTCAAGGCCGAGGTAGTCGCTACACTCAAGTGCCCTCCGCTTCCTTACTGGCGGATCCTGCGGCAGTTGGACCGTTTTAGTGGTGCTGCTACTGTGGCGGCGATGCGGGCAAGGCAGCGCGCTCAAGGCCTGGACGGAGCACCAAGTGCGGAGCTGTGTGATGAGGATCCTTTAGACGGCCTGTCGGACGAGGAGGAGGACCTGAGCAATGTGCCAAGTAGCTCGACCTATGCGCGCAGCAGGCAGCAACGCAAGAAGAGCGTCTTCCAAGAACGGCCTCTTGGCAACAAGGCCGCCAAGGCATCTTCCCGTATGGAGGCTGCCCTGCATCGTGAGTCGGTATCCAACACTGTCGCCCTCAACGCATTGGCCCGGTCGGCAGCAGACCGGGCGGACATTGCCTTCTGGTCTTCCCCTGCAGCTGCCAACTCGGCTGAGGGACGTGAGTGGTGGGCACGGGAGATGCAGCGTCGGTTGCGAGATGCTGATGACCGACCTCCCGCCGCGGAACACGCCAACGCTCCAGAAGCTGGTGAGGAAGCGTTATTGCAGCGTCAACTTGATGCGGCCACGGCAGCGGCCGAAGCTGTCCACCCCAGGGGCAACCGCAGAGGGCGCGGGCGAGGGCGCGGTGGCGTTTTAGGAGGCGACCGCGGTGCTGGGCGCTGTGGTCAACGCGCTGCCGTACCTGCTCGTGGCGGCCGAGGTGGTCGTGTTCGCGGCGGCGGTCGTGGCGGGGGAGTTCAACTCACACGCCGAGGAGGTCACAGTGGGCGCTCTTCATCCAACGACGAGGAGGAGGAGACGGTCTCAGAGTCTGATAATGACTCAGTGGCCGAGGTCATCCCTCATCGCCGGGAACGCACGCACGCTGGTGAGCAAGACAAGTCCCCACCGCTTTCACCGACCCGACCGGAGCCGTCAGCAACAATTGAGGCCGCACGCGCGGCCGCAGAGCTGATGTCTTCACAAGCCAGGACGACAGGAGACGGTGGCGCCGATGGCGGCGTGACGCATGGCGCGGCGCGCGCAGATGACGAGCACACACCTACTGAGGGAGCAGACGGGCAAGACGCGCGGGCTGTTAACTTGAACCCCAACGTCTCGCGTTCCCGCCCCCCTCTGCCGCCTAGACGCCGCCTGGACTTGAGGCGCGGCCGTGCTGCGCAGGCGACCAAGCGGCGGCGCTTTGAGGAGATGGCCAGCGCCGCCGGCTTTGACGTTGACATGCGCATCCTGGACACTATGGACTGGGAAGACTGGTCAGAAGGTGGTGGCTCTAGTAGTGACGATTCTGATGAGGAGGAGCCCTAGTCGGACGGCCGATGGTATCTGGGCCGATGGCATGGACCTGCAACTGGCATCATGGACCGCTTGAAGATGTGCGTAATTTGTTGCTCTGCTTTCTTTACCTGTGCGTTGATGGCCATGGACCTGGCCAAGCTTGATGATCGTCTGTGTAGCTGTTCTTCTCTTCATGCTTGTTGATTTCTTTGTACGGCACATGACGTGCTCACTTCCAAGAGAAAAGGTTTTTTTTTCCCGTCATGGGTTTTTTTTCCTTATCAGCTCGTTACCGCCTCAGCACATGGCGTACAACACCGTCGACAGACAATCACTACCATGGCAGGTATGCAGGTCCTTGAGGGTACAGCCTGCTCCTGCTGCTCGTCCAAGTTAACACATATCAACTTGGTGCGGGCGTCGTCCGATGTTTCCGCGCGCATTCAGCCCAAGGTATACGGTAGCAAGTGGACTGGCACTGGTTTTCAATCACTACCTGGCAGAATACAGTTGGCGGGCACACAGGCAGGCACCACGCAGTCGCCGGAAGAGTGTCATAGAAGCAGAAAAAAGCTGACCACCCATAGTCAACTGATCGACTTTCTGCCCGCCCGTGGTCAACTGATTGATGTGCTGCCCATCCATAGTAAACTGAAAGACGTGCTGCCCACAGACAGGCAACTCAAAGACGTGCTGCCCACCCATTGTAAGGAGATAGACGCGCTGGTCGCCTATAGTCAGCCAACTGACGCGCTACCCTTCCGCGCGCACGTTACTAACGGGGAGTGAATCCAAGGAAAAAAAAACCCTGCCCAGCGGGAAAAAAAACCTTTGCTGCACCATTCCCTCACCCAACGCACGATGTCATCCCTACTTGCTCCCTACATCAGCTCACGTACATCCGCCAATCGTAAGTAGGGCGCTAGAAGCCTGCCACGGTCGGCCCACACGTGCTCTGCCAAGTCATTGAGCAAAGAGAAGTGCTCCGGCGTGTCCTTAGCCTCTGTCTCGGCCATGCGCATGTACCTCTCAGTTCCAACAGGCGCGCCTTCACAGCCATGACGTGCCGTTCGTTGACCCCCAGATAGAGGCACAGGTGGTCCCCATACAGCACCACAGTTTGGCCCATCATCCTTGAAAAAGGCCGTCCCATGCCCATGTCCACTTGTACCTTGGTCCCCATCATGAGATCCGCTCCCTGCGCCTCGTTCCGCGGCTGCCGCGGCCATGCGTGAGGATGCAACGAAGCCGTGACGACGATGCTCCACGGCCATGTTGTGAAGGATGGCAACAGCTTTGGCCGTGTTGATGAGGCGCGGCAGCGTCATGTAGCGTGCCGGGTACTTGGTGATGAACCACCGAGACCACCATACCGCGTATAGGCGCTCAGCGTCCTTACGAACGGCCTCCTGCAGGCGGTTATAAACAAGGCGTCGAGGTGTGTCGGGATTGGAGAAGGGTTGAGCAAAGAGAGCGTATCGGGGGTAGCCTTGGTCGGCCGCGTAGTAGAGCAAGCGACGAGAGCGGCCGTTCAGTGTATAGTTGTACGTCCTTGGCGGCCACACTCCGTCGTTAACATCCAGCATCAACGGCGACGCGGCCAGAACGTTCTTGTCGTTGTAGGCACCCGGGCACCCCACAAACAAGTGCCAGATGTACAGGTCCTCGTCACACACCGTCTCAATCACTACAGAGATCTTACCGTTGCGGTCCTTGTACTGCCCGGCGAGGGCCTTCGGGCACTTAGCCCACGTCCAGTGCGTACAGTCGATCGAGCCCATGCAGCCCGGCATGCCGCGGGCCGCGTTGCGTGTGAGGATGTGCTCCAGTTCCTCAGCATTGGGACGCCGCAGGTACGTTGGTTCCCACTTGTCAATAATGAAGTGCGTCAGGCGGCGGGTGTACAAGTCAATGGTGGAGCGGGAAAGGCGGCAGTACTCGTCAGCGCGGTCAAAGGGCTCACCGTAGCCAAGCACCCGCAATGCAGCAGACACCTTCTGAATGGCATGGGCTTGCGGGAAACCGGTGGCGTTTACCGTGCGCCTCCACTGGGGCTCGTTGCAGATAGCACGAAACAGCCGGTTGAACACGGGCCGTGGAAGCCGGAAACGCTCCTCAAACGCGTCCTCGCCGTACACCGGCGGCTCCCCGTCCACGCCAAAGTAATCCCGCAAAATGGCATACGCACCTAGGTCAAAATCGCGAGGCCGGTTGGGGCGACGGCCTGGACGGGAGCCGCCGACACGCTTGCGCACACGTCCCTCACGCACCGAGAGAAGCGCACGGCGCACAGAAAGGTTGGCTCGAGCCCCAAGCACAACGGCCATCTGTAGGTCATCGTCAGCAACATTGTCGTCCATGATCGGTGGGCCTGGCGCAGCCCGGAAAAAAATGAGCGTGACGATGACGGAAAAATGAGAGCGGGAAGAAGACGGAAAAGTGAGAGCGGGAAGAGGATGGTGCTCATGACGAGAGCGTGCCGTCGAGCACACCACGTCGGTGTGTGTCGTGCGGCGCGCGTCGCGCTCCCGGCGCCAGCCGACGGTATATATGCCGTGCCCAGGCGTCCTGTACCGCTGGAACCCCTGCTGTCACCGCCACCCCTGCGATTTGGATGCTCTGATAGGGGTGCGGCCAGCGCCACCCGCCCTCGACCTGGCCAATCAGGTATCTTTTTGGGGGTACAGCGAGGGGCACCCCCTCGTGCGCCCCCTCCCACCGAGGTGGCGTCCCGTGGCCAGGTAGCGACGCTGTCGGCCCGATCGGCCACCCAGAGACCATCAGGCACTGCACGCAGTGACAGGTCCGCCAGCCGCATGACACCACGTGGCGACGCGTTCGGAGCAGCGGGTCTCCACGGGGCCGGCATGCAGCGCAGGCGAATCTCGTCAGGTCGCAGCATCTGGCGCGCTTGCAACAGTGGTCCTGCTGGTTTCTCTCCGGCTCGCTGTGCAGTCTAGAACGAGTGTGTCAGATTGTGGTCGGAACCGAGAGCCCCTGAACCTCGCCGTACGTCAGACACTTCGGACACAGAGAGCGATGCTCGGCAGCGAAACGTATGCCACTCGCCTGTGAAGTCACACGATGACTAGTTTTAGGATGGCTGGTATTTGACCTGGGCCAGTCGCGTGATGGGCACGAATCATCGGGGGCCGCCGACGGCCCCGTGTCATGATGTCACACAACGACTAGTTTTAGTCTGGCTGACATTCGACCGGGGCCAGTCGCGCGATGAGCACGAATCACACGGGGCCGCCGACGGACCATCGCCAAAACCAGACGGTGCGATCAAGAACGTCACACGTGGTGACCATCGCGATCGTCTCCGAGCCCTCCTGAGCCAGTGACAGCGCTCCAATTCGTCTAAAACGGGCCGGCCCCGTTCGGATCGGTCGGTAATCGGCCTCTGGCGTCCCCATATCTGGCTTCTATGCAGAAGCCCACCCGTGATTCGCGACTGCCTCCGAACTCCCCTGTGGGTTATCCGGCTGGACTTATCTCCGCGCTGTAAATCGTTTCTGGCGCGTTTGCGGATGTTCCGCATACCGGACGTTGTCGGTGGTGCTGATTTCCGCATATGGTGCCACGTTAGACACGTGGGGACACGTGGTCCATATTTTTACGATAACCGACATTGTTGGGATTGCTCTTAGCCTTTCGACGGCGCGCCGCAAGGAGAGGGGAAAAGAAAAAGGCGGCCGCGCAGGCGGAAACGGGCGGAGGTTGCGAGCGCCTCACCCGCAGACGTTGCGGTCGCGGGATGGGTGGGCGCACAACGGTGGGCGGCAGCGGGCTTTATCTGTTCTTTTTGCAGAGCTCACCGCTCACCAGAGCAGGTGTGCGAGACACCATCGGCCGCCCCCACCGCATGTGGTGGCTGCGGAAGACCCGGGCCAGCAAGGCCCTGCTTGCGGGCCCGGCTGGTGGGACCGAGGGCCACCGACGGTTTCCCACCCCGGGTATGTGCGTTGGCGACCGCGCCCTGCTGGGCGCCGAGACTCGAACCGCCCCCGGCTCTCACCATGGTGACTGTTGCAAGCTGTGGAGATTGCGAGGTGCAACACATAGTGTATCCGGATAGGACTCTGGCGCCATGCTGCGCGCGGGTAGGCCAGCTGGTCTCGGGCGCGGGGTGGAACCGACCTGCCTCAGGCGGCTGGCATTTGCCCTGCGAGGCCAAATGTTGACAGAATTTGTCAGGATGAAGCACGAGCAACGGCACGCAGGAGCCCATAGGATCCGCGCCACAATCGACGGTGCAACGCGTTGAGGTTGGAACCGCAATGGCTTGTCGTCGCACCGTTTTGAAACAGACCCGTCTGGCGTGCACAACATCATGCTCTGCTCTAAAGTTTGTGTCGGGTCGCCTCGGTAAACGTGGCGGGGAGTGTGTCGTCCTGTGTTAGGCCACGGGGCTTGACTCCAACCCGTTGCCCGACGACTACTGGGGATGGCTCGATTCATGGATGCTTTTGAGGAGCTATCTGGCAGTAGAGACGCGCCAACAAGCGCCATGCAAGAAAAAAACACATAGGGA
>ENA-ORXR01002949-ORXR01002949.1-marine-metagenome-genome-assembly--contig:-NODE-2949-length-15687-cov-23.260346_pt1 | contig 15687 bp, 18 predicted proteins | sample MGYA00237866_ERZ511479 | MGnify/ENA metagenome assembly ERZ511479 | reverse complement strand
CCCCCCCCCCTCCGTCGCGCGACAGAGACGGAGGCGCGCGAGGCTGAGGGGGGGGGCGGCGTCGCCTGCGCCGCGTCAAAGACGGGCGGCGGGCGTGCGCCAGAGCCGTTAAGGGGCGGCTCCGCGGCAGCGGCCGCGGTTTGTGCGCCCGCAGGCGACAGGCGCCCCGCGCGGGGCGGCGCCGCGGCGGTGGACGGCGGCGGCGACTCGGCGGCGGTGCCTCTGCGCGCCCTGCCGCCGTCGGGCGCCGGCGGGGCGATGGCGGCGCTGGCCGGCGGCCAAAGTACGGGCTGTACCGGGGGCGCGGCGGCGGCGGGGGGCGCCGCCCCACTACGTGCCCCCGTCTGGGACATCGGGGGGGCGCCCCTCCGCGTTGGCGCCGGAACTATGGCGGGCAGCGGCAGCTGCAGCAACCTGGCGTGCGTGCCGGGTGGGGCGGCCAAGAGCGGCAGCGCCGCCACCGCCGGCGGCCACAGTAGGCCGCAGTTTCCCGCCGCGGCGTCGCCCCCGCAAGCGGGCAGTGGCGGCGTTGTCGCCGCGACGGCGGCGCCATGCGCAGCCGCAGCGGGTCGGGCGAGGGCATTACCGCCGCCGCTGCGGCGCCACGACCCCGGTGCGTTTGACCCCCGGCTGCGCGGCGGAAAGGTCAGCGGCGGCTGCAGCGGAGGCGCACGGGCGGCGCTGTGTGCGGCGGGGCTAGGCGGCGGCAACGGCGACCTGCCGTTGGCCCATTGGTCGCAACCTGAGGCGCCGGCACCGGCTGCTCGTCGGTCGCCACGCCGCCACGTGGGGGTGCGGCCGCTTCCGCCATGGCGGCCGCCACCGCCGCCGCCACGTCAGCCGGCAGCCGCGCGGCCGCCGTCCGCCTTTGCGCGCCTCCGTCTTTGACAAAGGCGCTCGCGGCGGCCGGCATGCCCCGAGGTGATGCTGTCGTTCCCGCTGCCGTCACGACCGCCGCCGCCGCAAAGGTCGCCGGTGGCAGGCGCGCCGACCGGCGCGTGGCAGCGGGCGCGCCGCCGCCGGGTCGCCGATAACTGTTACGCGTGGCGCGCCGGGTGGCGCTCTTCACCAGCACATTTTTTCGGCGAGCGCGTTCTCATTGCGTGATCGGCAATGTCGTTTGACTGATATGGTTGGTCGTGTGTCAATCATTGATTGGCACTAAATTGGATCAATAAATCTGCAGTCGCCAAATGGTCCTGACACAAATGCCCAAAGTCAGTGGTAAATAATTAGCGCACATTATGGCTGAAACCGGAAAAACCGGTTAGCTATCCGTTTGCTTGGGTGTCCCTTTGGATCCACCGTATGACTCTCTTTGTAGCCCCCCTTGGCGACTTCCTGGAAACACAGCTCACGCTTGTGTCTCCTCGAAGTCACCAAGAAGTAATCCGAAAAAGCGAGTGGGCAAAACCGCCGACGATCCGGAGTCAAGTGGCAGAATGTGCTCGTCTACTTAGATGACCTCATCATGTTCTCCGCCGATGCAGAGTCCCACCTGTCCCATTTGAACACGGTCCTCACCCTACGCGGGAAGCATGGGGGCACCCGCAAGGCACAGAAGCGTCACCTCTGTAGTAACGAGGTGGAGTTCCTTGGTCATGAAGTACGGCCAGGACGCTTAAGTGTGAATGAGAAGAACCTCAGAGCCATGAAGAAGGCCGTCTTCACCAAGACCCAAACCCAACTGAGGAGTTTCTTGGGCATGTGCAATGTCTACCGTAGATTCACGGTAGTCTTCTCTAAGACAGCGAAGCCGCTGAAAGACTTGAACAGCGTGAAGCTTCCGAAGCGGATGAGTCCTCCTGATCCGGAGGAACAGGCCGCGTTCGACAAACTACGCGAGCAGCTATGCCACCCGCCCATACGTGCGACACCGCGCAAGGAGGGGAAGTACATCATCAATATAGACGCTAGCTACGATCAGCTGGGGTGCTGCCTACTACAGCAGAAACCCGATGACAAGTAGCTGCCAGTAGGTTGCTTCAGTAAGGGCCTTCTGCCGGCAGAGAAGAACTACCCCGTCACCGAGATTGAGGGACTGGGTGTGGTGTGGGCTGTCGTTTTACTACGACCGTAAATCGAAGGCGCGAAGTTCCTCATCCGGTGTGACCATAAGGCACTGAAGTGGATACTAACCATGACGGCCTGCACCAACAATCGACTCGATCGTTGGCGCATCCTCCTCTCGGAGTTCGACTATGATGCGGAATACGAGCCCGGCCCCCAACACGCGGTGGCCGACACGTTTTCCCGCCTCCCGACTGAGGGGCTGGACACGGTACAAATCTCCCAGGAGATCCCCACAGTTTGGGTGACTACCCTGTCGGGGGCAGTGCTCGACCCCGGGCTCCCCGAGAACAGGGAGACCGCCCGCATACCCCTGGGAGAGCTGTCCCAGAAGCAGGCGGACGATGAGTTCTGCCAGGAGGTCAAGAAGTTACTTGACACCTCCGAGTCTACCCGCTTCTACCAGAATGCGGATGGGCTGCTCTGCCGAGAAGGGCATCGGGCCGGCTCCCAACAGTTGTTGATACCCCGGTCCCTAGTCAACGAAGTGCTGCGAGCGGAGCATTCGTCCCCCTTGGCGGCACACCCGGGTGGTTCCAGGATGTACCGGAGCCTGAGGGAAAATTCCTATTGGCCCTCATTGGCCGCCGACGTCTTCGGTTGGGTCGCGGCGTGCCCTACCTGTGCAAAGAATCGCCTCATGGGTACGCAGAGTACTGCACCCATGCGATTGTTCCCCGCTACGGAACCTTTTGCGGACCTGGCCATTTACCTACTTGGTCCATTGCCACGGTTTCCCGAAGGATATGATTATATCCTGGTCATTCGTGACCGTTTCTCTAAGGTCATGCGGGCCGTCCCACTGAAGGACATCTCGGCTCTGGGTGTCCTCCTTACCTTCCTGGACACTTGGGTTGCAATTTACGGGATCCCCGATTCAGTTTTATTGGACAACGGACCCCAATTCGCCGCCGTACTCTGGCAAGGGGTGCTCAAGGCGCTGGGTATTGACACCAATTACGCCACGCCTTACCACCCCCAAACTAATGGGCAAGTCGAACGGTTTAATAAGACTTTAGTCAAGCAGTTAAGACACTACGTAAGTGACCACGTAGTGACGTGGTCCCGGTGTTTAATCCTAGTGGTTACGGCATACAACTTCCAAGTGCATGGTAGCACCGGGAAAGTCCCATTCGCGTTCGTAAGTCCACGACGGCTTCCTCCCGTATAGATCTAACGACTTACAGCGGGCTCCGACACCGGGGAAATAGTAACCCCCGGGCGGGCAAAGGAGAACTTCGTCGAGCGGCTCGACGCCCTGATACCCCCAGTACGGGATACCATGGAAAAGGCTCAGGCCCAGTACAAACGGGTCTTCGACAAGCGCGTACAGGCTCGACGCGAAGCCCTGCGAGTTGGAGACTGGTCTTCGTTAAGTCACACGAGAACCAGAGGGGGAAAATCTTCTTCAAGACTCTGGGACCATACTAGAATCTGAAGACCGACCGGCGTCGTCTCACCATCGAAAGTGACGATGGTATACGCACCATCATCGGGAACCACGCCACCCGGGCCCCGGAGCCACCCGAGGGTGACCCGGCCTGGGCACGGGCACTGGCCGCGTGGCCGGTCCCCTCCCTGCCCTCATCGGCGAGTAAACCGATTGAGTCTGTCTTCGACCAATTTGTCGGACAGGTGTTTGACGAACATGAGCGACTAATCCTCAAGGTTCGATGGTTCGGGTTTGGACCCCGGGAGGACTCCTGGAGCTATGTGGAGGACCTCCCGGCTGAGAAGGTTCTCGAACACTGTATGAGACACCGACTCACGGTTCGAAGAAGGGTATCAAACAACTAACCCCCAGGACAGGGTACCCCTCACACACCCCCGACAAAGGAAACAACCCACCCCCCTACTTAGAGGCCCTCCAAGCAAAAACAAACAACGGGCCGCCCCCTTGCTACTAAGTAGCTTCACGATTGCGTGTCCGGTGCGGATCCGCACCGGATTTCTCGGCAGGGGCCACGGGGGCTAGGGTGCATTATCCAGAAAGCAGTCGGCTATCAGCATTTATTGTAGTGGAAAGTATGACGCTCAAGCCGCTTGTACTGGCGTCGTGCTCGTGCTTGTCGCATTGTTTGTGTGCCCGCTTTTGCGCGGCCCCCTCATCCCCGCCCCTACAAGATGGCTCCCCCTCCGCGTTCTCGAAAGAGCCGCCGGATTGCGGGCAAGCCACCCGTCGCTCCCCGACCCACTGCGCCGGCGGATCCCCGGCCTATTGCCCCGGCGCCCCCCCGCCCCTCTGCACCGGCGCTCCCCCGCCCGACTGCACCGGCGCCCCCCCGCCCCACTTCACCGGGCCCCCCCCGTCCCGCTGTACTGGCGCCTTTCCGCCCCGCTGCACCGGCGCCTCCCCGCCCCTCTGCACCAGCGCCTTCCCGTCCCGCTGGACCGGCGTCTCCCCGTCCCGCTGGACCGGCGCTCTCACGCCCCGCTGTGCCGGCGCTCCCCCGCCCCGCTGCACCGACGCTCCCCCGCCCTGCTGCATCAGCACCCCGGCGCCCCGCGAGTCCAACACCCCCCAGCGGCACGGCGACCAAGCCTCCTGCTGCCGTCCTCCCTGCCACACCGGCGGTAGCCTCTGGGACGGCCCCTTCTCCCCCCACCGAGGGCAGCAGGATTCCTTATGAGGGGGAACTGGCGGAGGTGGCGGCGTTTTCGCATACCGAAGACGGTGGGGCCGTGCTCTCCAAGGATGGAGAGGGCGTCATCCTTGCGGTGATACGGCTCGGGGCGGTGGAGGGGTGGTCTGAGGTGGTTTTTCAACGCTCGCAAGGGAATGCGCGGCGTGGGACGGCGCTCAAGCTACACCTTGCCAATGTCGCGGCCTACCTTGTCGACCGTAGCCACTGGGTGAAGCGCCGCAGCTGTACAAGCAAGTCACTAGGCCGACTAATCGACACGGAGATTAAGTTCGCGAAGAAGGTGAAGCACGACCAGTCGCAGCCACTGACGGGGGCGGCTGGAGGCGCCGCGGCAGCTCTTGTAGGTCGGTTTGTGCAGGCGCAGGCTGGATACTGGCGCTTCTCTGTCCAAGACGCAGAGACGATCGTGACGCTGGTTTCCAAAACGCTCCCCCTCGTCGGTGGGGTACAGCGCATCGGATCTGTGTCTGAAGGGGCCCCCCCTGACGACGCCCCACTGGCTGTCCTGGCGCATCTGGAGAAGGGGGGAGGACGTGCTGACTCGGCGAGTGAAAGAGAGGGGGACGGCGGCAGCGGCGACGGTCCCAACGGCGAAGATGGGGGGAAAGTAGCGAGGGCCGCGGTGGGGACGGGATTGGAGATTGAGGGGACGGGTACAGTAACGGGCGTCGTGATTGACGACGAGACAGGCAACGAAACGGGAGCGGGGTCGAAAGAGAGGATGGGGACGGGGACGATGTCAGGGACGGGCGGCGCCAGCGGGCGATCAGCACGGTCCGCGCAGATGGAAACTGCGGTGTTTCCTGGGGCGGCCATGAAACAGTCATTCCGCGACAGCGGTCGCCGCCACGATGAAGAGATGAAGCAGAAGCACATTGAGACACTGTCTCGACTTCTCGAGAAGCACCCCGACATTCCTGGAATAGCGGAAAAGCTCCGGAAGTTAATGCAGTGGGATTGTTGTTCGTGTGTTTGTGTGTTTGTGTGCTTGTGTGTTTATGTGTTAGTGTGTTTGTGTGTGTTCGTGTGCGTTCGTGTAGTCCTTTTGTTTTTTTGCGCGTTCGTACAGTCTTATTGTGTAGTTCGCTTTTGTGTGTTGCATTTTTGCGTCTGTTCGTATGTTGAGTCGTCTTGTGTGTTTGTGTTCGGCGAGTCTTGTTTGTTCGTTGTGTGGCGTTCTTTGTCAAGGTCGGGTGTGCCATATTGTATGTGTGCATGCCTTATTTTTGTTTGTAGCCACTTGAGTTTCCGGTATGACGTGGTTGGGTCTTGCGCTGATGTCGGTGGTGTTTTTGTTCTTGAGCGAGTTGAAGCGGAAAGAAGCTGCAACGGAGACAGTCACGTATTCAACGAAGGGGGGCGGGAAAACACATGTAACTACGGACACTTCTCCGTATTTTAACGCCGAAGTTACTTTCGATGATAGTGCCTCAATAAAGAAGTTTTTGTTTAACAAATCCACAGTGTGTCACTTTCGGACTGCTTCGACATCAGCAGTTTCGTGGCAGTCTCGAAGGCTTGAGCGCGGCTTCCGTCCAGTGCCAAGCGGCAACCAGGGTTTATTCTGAGCGGCTGGGAGCCACTTTCTTAGAATGCCAAGCGGCGAAGAACCGATATACCGAGCAGCAACAAGACTGTTTCTCGCGACGCCCCTTGTGTTGCACTTCAAGCTTTCCCCACGCATAAAGTCAGTCACCATTGATCAAACACAGACCTCTCAGCGATGCACTTGAAGAGCATCGCTTTGGCAACACCGCTTGTGAACTCTCATGTGCGCGTACGTGTCCCACGTTCCATCGCTCGTGCTACTACTTTTGATCACTGCCCTTCCTGCCTGCCTGTTGAAGACCACTCACTGGGATGGCCCGCGGTTTGCGAAATCCAGTAACTGCCAGTTTGCGTACCCGAGTTTTTCATTTCACTCTTCTTTCGGCGATGGGCGAGACTAATGCCATGCCCGGGCGTCTGTTTGGTGTGCCTGGCGTGCCCCAGGAGATCTCGATTCGTGTCCTTTGGATGGTTTCTTACCAAATGCTTGCAGTCATAAGCTCCCGTCGTTCCTTGACAACCACTGGACGTACTCGTTACAAGTGCTCCGACTGGTACGACCACGTCCTTCTCTGCACAGCTGACGACCAGTACCGCTCGTATATGCGGATCCACCGTTCAACTTTTGACCACGTGCTGTCTTTGTTACGTTGCCATGCAGGGCAGGTATTCAAGTCGCGTCGCGGCGTCTCCCAGTTGCCACTGGAAAAGCAACTTGCAATTACACGGTACACGTTTGGTCACTACGGGAATTCGAGTCGAGTCGACGCCGTGGCGGATTTTTTCGGTGTGTCGTCTGGATTGGTAGTGAAGTGCACGCGCCGAGTTATTCGTGACCTGAAGCGTCTGGCACCTCTCGAGATTCCTTGGCCAAACGCGCAGCGCAGGGCAGCGGCTGCGGAGTGGGCCGCTGATAACTTTGGTTTCGAGAATTTTATCGGAGCTGCTCACGGGACGACTTTTCCGTTGGCGTACCATCTTTCTTTGCACCCCTGGTCGTACTACGACCGAAATGGTAGGTACAGCCTGAACGCGGGACTCACTTGTGATTGGCGCGGGTACACTGCTAGCGTTGAGCAGGGGTGAACCGGAGCAGCGCCTGACGCTGTTTTTCAAACGTTTGCGGATTGACATCGATTTCCACACGTTTACTTTTCTTCAGGTCAGTTTTTACTTGGTGACAAAGGTATGAAATACTCTTCTTGGGTGATTGGACCATTCTTGCGTCCGCAATTGACGTCGAGTGATCGACGTCATTTTAACTACCAGCTGGCACGATTGCGTGTACGTTCGGGGCACGCAATTGGCGTATTGAAGGGTCGCTTTGCCAGCTGGAGAGAGCTGCGGGTGCGCTTTAGCGGACCGAGAGACTTCGACGCTGCTACTGGTTGGATTCTGTCGTGCTGTGTGTTGCATATCATCTGCGTACAGATGGAAGATCCACCGCTAGGCTGCGCAGATGAGTTGGGGCGAGACGAGGCCTGGGTTCCACATGGAGCGGACACCAACGCAGTACGCAACGGAACGATGGAGAAGGTGTGTACCTTTATGCGGGCCAATGGAGTGTATCAATGTTTTTAGAATGCGTTGAATAGGCTTGATCTGGAGTAGGGCGAGATGGTGGAAGATGACAACATGAAAAATAAGAGGACAGCCACTATAGGCTCTTTGTTACGTTGGCTTCCGCGCGCGTTCCATGACGAAAGAAGGGACACCCTGTCAGGACGTCTGTCGCATTGTTTTCCTAAAGAACAGCTACGGTCGATTACTCTTCGTCTCACGGCGCTCAGGGTTCCGCATAGAATTATGGACACTTTGTAGCAAAATACTAGAAGGTGACAAAGGCAACAAGCGTGCAGCATGACCACAAGGACCTTCAAAGGTTATACGAAGCGTTCTTGAGACCGTGCTTTTGTATGCACGGGGCAGACAGTCGACTGCATGAACCCTTATTTCCGACCTCTTGAGGGGGGGAAGGGGATTTCCGCTGGTCTCGCCCTGCAAAATCCGCATCTCTGGAAGGGGAGTCTTCCGCAGCGGCGGATCTCAGAGGGGTACGGACGGATCTCGGAGCCTTATCGTGAGCGACGGGGGGTTTTAGAGGGTGCCCCGGTACTTTCCGCACCCCGCAAGTTCGAAAAGAATGTTTCCAAACTTGGGAGCATTCATATCAATTTAAAACTCTTCAAGAATTTCAGGTCATCCTTCCGGTGCGCATCCGCACCAAACTTGCCATCGTGAAACATCCTACTCGGGGGGAGCGACCGACCCATCTAGGATCAGACAGGAAAGGGGGCGGGACAAACCAAACTCGGCGTTACCCCGCCCCCTCACGCACGGACACGGGCAGCTAACCCCGGTCCGGCGACAGCGGGCGGTCGTCTCGGGCATACCCCCCGTAGTGGTCGCAGACGGGATGGTCGAATGGGTACTCGTGCGCCGGCCCCCGGCCCGTGGGAACGGGCCCTCACGTCGAGCGCGGCGCCTGACTAAGCGCCGCCTCCGCTGCGGAGTACCCCCCAGCGTAGGAGGTGTACCCCGCCTCCGAGGCTCCCCCGGTGGAATAGGAGTAGCCGCCCCCATAGTAAGGTGCGGCGGCTGCGTCCGGCTCCCCGGTGTACAGGGCTCGAGTGCAGCTCCTGCCCGCTGCGCTTGCCGCGGACCCCGGCGCCACACGCTGGCCGTGCCCCTCCAACCGAGAGGCCATCTGGTACCCGATGGATTCGGGGGTAGTGTCCACCAGAAACTGTTCGGCCGCTGCCGAAACGGGCTACGGGGATCCGTGAAGAACGGACCCGGCTCCCCGAATAACCCAAGCCAGGGTGTCCATCAGGGAGGCAACTATCGCCTCCCCGTGGGCCGCCCGAAGCGTACCCGCCGCATTCGGGTAGGTCGTCGCCAAGGCGCGCGCCTACTGGGGGGTAACTTCCCCCCAGCTGAGGTTCTTCCCCGCCCCCAGGGCCGCGTAGTACGGTACCCCGGGCGGGGAAAACGTCGGGCGTGTCGCCAGTCCCACGGGTAACGGCCCTGCCCGGGTGGTCCGCCGGACGGCGCCCCCACGAGCAGACGATGGCTCGGCCGCACCCCGGGTGCGCTTGCGCTGGTGCGGGGACACTGCCCGCGGAACGTCCCATCCCGTCTCGGGCGGGGCTGACTTCGCCGTCACCCCCGCAGCATAGGGGTATGACGTGTCAACCAGGCCCTCATGGAGGCCAATACGCCCATTCTCGAGGCGTTCGTCACAGTGGACAAACGTCCGGGCCGCCCCGACAACCTCCCCGCCAGCTTGGAGGGCCAGGTACGTACCAGCGGCCGCCCAGTCCAACGACTGATGGAGGTCGGGCGGGCAGGTGCCACAGGTACCCCTTGGTCCGGGCGGAGGCATACCACACCCCCGCCACCTCTAGCACCCACTGGGTTGCTAGGATGGCCGCCGCCGTGGTGGACTCCCCCCGACGAAGCGCCGTGCCAAAGAAGGCCACGACGCTGGGCATCCTCGCGGGAAACCCGTAGGGCACCTCCAACGCCGACCACCACGTCCGCGTCGGGACATAGTAGGCCCGCCGCGCCGAGACGTGGATTTGGGTGCTCTCGACTTGAGAAGCACTCACCAGAATACCTGACGCCTCCCGCACACGGCGCTCTGTGCGGGCGTCCTGGTAGTGGAAGTGGGGGTCCCGCTCCCCCAAGTACGGGAGAGAGCAGCACGCCCACTCCCACGCGAGGACGGGCGGGATGTCGTCCGCTGTCTCCCCATACATCACGTTAGACAGGCGCACGGCCACGCGCTCCACCCCTGGCGCATCTGCCGCCTCTAGTAAGGCGGGGAGGTCCGCCGTCACCCCGGCAGGAACTTCGTACTGCACGGGGTGACGCGTCAGCTACCGCTGCCAAGCCGGACCCTGCTTCGGCACCGGAATGGACTCGTATAGGGCCCGCAGGCGACACTCCCCCAACTGATTGTGAGCGAGGGGAGGCGTCCACTGGACTAGCGCCCCCGCCTCCACCTCCGCGGGCCCAGCCTCCTCCACTGCCGGGGGGCGCACCCAGCGCGGCACCAGCGGAGGGGAGTCTTGCTCCATTGGGTCTTCCCCTCCCACAGCCGGTACCGCCGCGGCCCCCGCGACCGCCGCCGCCGACGCCTGTGGCGTTCCCGGCCGGCCAGGCGGCAACGGCACGCGGGCAGCCGCCGTGGTTTGCTCCGCCGCGTTCTTGTCGGCCGACCGCCCGCCGCACTTGACGCGCGGGAGGCCGTCGCCGACCCCGCCGTTGGCTTGGACCGGCGTAGGGCCGGCGGCGGTTGCGTCGCTTGCCTCCGTGCCGCCGACGACTCCCGGCTCGGGGTCGCGCCACTAGCCGGGCGCGACCGACGAGCCGCCTTCCCGCGGGCCGTTACCGACGCCGCGCCACTTGACTTGGTGGCGCGCGTCGGCGTATCGGGCGCCGACGCGGCCCCCCCGCCAGTCCGTGGGGTGGCCGCCGTCGAGCCCTTGGCTTTAGCGTCGCCAGTACTGGCGGGCGCCCCGCTCGTCCGAGCGGTCGCCGCCGCCTGGCCGCCCGACTTGGCCGCGCCCGTCGTCGGCGCCTCTCCGCCGGCTCGGACAACCGCCGCCGCGGATCGGCGATCCGACCGGGCTGGCATCCCACCCGACGCCGGCGCGGCGCGCCCCGCACATGAGGCCGCCGTCTTCTCTTGGCGCCCGACGCGCTCCGCACTTTGGGACGACGTCTCCTCCGTTGGCGCCACTCCCGTCGACTGCGAGGATTTCATGGCCGCCGCGTCCGAATAGGAACGCGGGGCGGCCCAGGGGGATGGGGGATAAAGAAGGGGGAGGAGGGGGTGAGGTAACGGCTGGTAGTTTACGTCCGCCCCGTCCGACCGCCGTCCGCCCCGCCTACCCCGTCTTTACGGGCCTCTGTACACTGGCAGGGACGCCCCGTCGCCTCCCACGGCGCTCCGCGCTTCCCCCTGGGTGACTCCTTCAGCGGGGCGCGCGTGACAGCCGTCCCGGAGGGGGAACCATACCAGGCGCCCCCCCCTGGGCGCTTCCTTCCGCGGATCGCGCGTGACAGCCGCCCCAGAGGGGGAGGCGCCATACCCGGAGCCCCCCCCGGCACGGCTTGTGTGGCCCACCCCAGCCACACAGTTCCCCGGACACGCCCCCATGTCCCCCACGCGGTGACCGCGCGTGCCTTCTTGGACCCGGCGGGCCCCGTACGATCAGGGGCGGCCACCGCCGGCGTTGACCGGAAAAGCCCCCAGGCCCCACACTGGGGGGATGCCCGTTAGCCGTCCTGGCCCGCCCGTGATGCTCTGGCGGGCCCGCCCCCCTGGCCCTGGGTCGCCGGGACGGCGACCCCTTTAGAAGGGGGAACTGTGACGGCCGGAAATCTGGCTCCCACACTCGGGGAACCAGTTCCCTCTCAGTCAAGGGGGGACACGTGGATTCGCGTCATGGGCGGTCGGATCCGGTCAGTCCGAAACGGCCGCTGGCTCTCGCGAGGGAAATATGTCCTACCGACACATATTTCGAATCGTTCCGGTGGCGATCCACTTGTGATCGGCCCGTGGCTCACCAGCCACAACCGCGATCTAGAGACTTCCCTGGGACTAGAAAATCATAGGGCGGGCCCCCAGTTAAGAGCCTAACTTTGTATAAACCTGACTTGGACAATTGAACGGCCTTACACCGCGCCCCTGACACCGGGGCGCCGCAAGGGTGTCACGTAGCACCCTTTCCCCGCCTCAAATCAGGGCGTTGTCCGAAGCTTCGGCCGTCCTCCGCTGAGACTGGCCCCAGGGGCCCTGAGGGGAGGATTTCTGAGGGTCCTTTGAGGGTTTCTGAGGGGCGTTTTCTGAGGGTCTGAGGGGAACGGACGGACTGTGGACGGGATAAGAGGGCGAGGTGTGAATGTTGCTTCGAGGCCTTCGACGCGGGCAAGTAGACTTCCGGTCACACAACTTGTATTTGCCGCTCGGGGCGTCTTCCCCCGGTCGACGCCGTGCGTGTGTGGTCTTCGGGGGTTTCTTCCGGGGCGGGTGTTCCCCGACAGGACTACCCGGCGACACGGCCTGGCTGGCCTTCTCCCCAACTGGGTGGGGTTGGCTGGGCGTGTTGTCACACTCCTCTGGGGAACGTGAGAAGACGATAACGTCTCCCAGATGTACTAAGCATATTTGCAACTGGACCTCGGCTAGGATCATATCCGTAGTCTTTCGAAAGGTTGCGGTGGTATTGCAAAACCCAAAGGGGAGGCGCACGCACTGCCACGCTCCCGAGAGGCACGTGAACGCCTTCAGGTGCATATCCTCTTCGGCTACTGGTATCTTCCAGTGGCCTGCGTCTCAGTCCAGCGTGGAGAACACCCTGGCATCCCCTAGAGAATCTATGCACTCATCCATCCTTGGATTGGGGTATGCATACTTGACAGGGGCTTATTAATCTGCCGATTCTCGTTCCACTCCGATATACTCAACATTGGCATTTTTTGAATCTGGTAAGAGCTGTGACGCAAATTCTTGAGTACGGATAGAATATATATCCGAAACCGAAAAATGTAGGATATGAAAAAGAATAGGGATTCCATTCAGAATATATCAGATTCTGCATTAACTACGTCAGATAGGAAGTACTTTCCATGCCGATTGCCAAGAAACAGCGAAGCGCGGGTTGTGGTGGAAGATGTGAACGAGACCTATGCGAGACCATGACAAGCTCGCGACAGCAATTGCCAGGCAAGATGCTCTAGCACCGCTGCCCATTTCGCTACCTTGGATAACCTTTACGGCAGAGACGTGTCCTGAGTGGTACAGGCCGCCCGTCAGCTGACGCGTGCGACAAAGCACGGAAAAACGCGCAGTTTGCCAATCACCTTCGCCGTCGACGATGTGCCCGGAGATGGCTCACTGCTACCCAGTATATGTCTACTGTACTAAGATAACTAAGATACTGAATGTCTCGTGCCGGTTTCGCGATTTCGGAGCCGCACGGCGAGTGCCGTTACCTAAGGTAGTGCAATGCCTTCGTTTGACGACTGGACAGTCGTTGTACTCTCGTGTGTCCTCTTTAGAGCCATTAAATTGGCGGTGCCATTCAGAGAAGAGTACGCACGATTGGTCTTGTTTTTGCCGAATCTGAGTATATCCGAATATATCTATCCATTATGTCAGAGTGCCATTGATTCACGTAAGCCCCTGATCCTTGACGGTCATCAAGTTCAGCTTCCTGTAGGCAATACAGAAGCGTACCGAGCCACCAGGCTTCGGCACAATAACGACTGGGCTAGCCCATTTCCCAGTGGAGGGTTCCATGACCCCCATCGAGCGCATGCGCTCGACTTCAGCTTTCTCTGTCTCCCGGGCCAACGGCCCGGCCTAGTCGGGGTGTTGCGTCACGGGGACAGCCCCGGGCCTCAGCCCAATGCGATGTTCCACACTGCGTAACAAGCTCAAGTTACCCCCCCAGAGAGGGGAATGTTTCTTCAAGATGGCCTTAAGGGCCCCGGACCTGCGTCGGGTACAGACGACACGTCTACTCCTGGTAGTGGGGATTCTCTCTCTTTCTGGGTTGTCCCGTCGAGCTCTTTGAGCACGTTTGGGGACACCTCGTAGGTCGGCCCCTCATAGGGGTCGATATGACCCACGGTCCCGTCGGTCGTCGGCCTCAAGGGCGTGGTGCCCCAGTGCACTACTTGAACTGATGAATGATAGCCTGCCACCATGATGGCGGGTCCTTGAGCGACTTGTACCCCATGTTTGTTGTACAAAGCGGGTCGACCCGTAACAAAGCCATGCCCCGTGTAGGCATTCTTCACGGGGATGTGTGCGATAGTCCCGGGTTGTACCCAGATCTTCCGTGCCGGCCATAGCTTCGCTGGGCTCCCTTGGGGGCACGCACAGGCTGCCCTGACTGACGCGACCGGGTGCCCCTTTCGGGCACCGTCTCGTCGTATTTGTACCTTGGTACCATTCAGGAGCCTCACATGTTGCTCCTGCGTCGCATGATTCCTTGTTGCCATATGCATAAAGGAGCTGCCCAGTATAGCTGGGAAACACATATTGTCTACAACTCTAGAGGAGATGTATGAGGTCTGGCCCCCAAGGGCCACACCGAGACACACTGAACCAACAATGGGGAGCCAGCCCCCCATTGACATCATGGAATATCGATGCCAGCTCACCCACCGGTTGAAGCTGGGTATCCTCCAGCAGTAACTGCCGGATTATAAGCGTGAAGCCACTCCCTTCATCCATGATGGCCTGTGTGGTAAGGTCGAAACGCTTCGTCAGGAATAACCTGACGACTAGTTTAAGGCTAGAGGAGGGCATGAGTACACATGCCGCGCTCTCAGGGGATTCTCCTTTGGATACCCTCGGTGCCCGATTGGACCAGCTCCTCCCGGCTCTCCGGGGAAGACTTCTACCTCCTTGTTTCCCTTAGAGTTGTCGGGGGAGGCGGTACCACCGCCTCTGTTGCTCGTTTTCCGAGGAGGACTTGTCCTACTCGACCAAATCTTCCGCTTCTACCCATGGGGGTGGAGTGTCTTCCGAAGAGGACCAGGGCGGGCCTAGGCTCGTGTATACGGCTGCTACGTCCTGCTTGGGACGGCGATGGTCTTCTTGAGGACGCCCCGCCATATGTTCCTTGTAGACCCTGTTCAACAGGGCCTTGGTCGCCGCTTCAAGGTGGGGACACTCGCGGAAGAAATGTCCTCGCATGTTACATGCGAGACAGTTGTAGCTCATCGGTTGCCCAAAGCGACCTTTACCGCTCGGGGAAGGACCCGGCGGGACTTTTCCCACCATAGTTGTGACTGGCACCGCCGCGGTCACATGCTTGCGCGGTGTAGGGCCGTGTTTCTCGAAGCTCTCGACGGGCCTCGGCCCGTAGGGTCTCTTCGGGTTGTATTTCCTCGTGACGCCTGCGACAGACGTCACCGTTCTTATGGGAATAATGCACCAGAAGGTCCATCGGCATATTGCCGGAGTTGTGTTCGCGCACATCTGCGCGAACTTCCCGACAGAGCCCCTGCATACGGCGGCTCTTCATCTGCCCCTCTGTGTGGATATATGCACAGAGGCGACGTAACCCTCGAAGGCGTACGTAAAACACTTTCTTTGTTTCAACATCCTCCTGGGAGACTCCGTGGAACAGAGCGTCCTGGTCGCATAGAGACTGCTCATCTGCATACTTGAGGAAGATCCAGTTGACCATTTCCAAATAGGAGCTCACCTCTCCACTCCGCCCTCCTTGGAGGGACGGCATGATGGCGTACAAATCCTTTTCGAGTTCACCCTTGGTGAACTCCGGGAGTGTAGTGGAACCTGCCCTCAAAGCCAACGGGGCATAACCCCGTCAGAAAACCCAGCACAGGATGCGGATCGCTACGCCAGAGTCACAACGCGAACGCCGGGATCACTGGG
>ENA-ORXR01002946-ORXR01002946.1-marine-metagenome-genome-assembly--contig:-NODE-2946-length-15696-cov-18.788207_pt1 | contig 15696 bp, 11 predicted proteins | sample MGYA00237866_ERZ511479 | MGnify/ENA metagenome assembly ERZ511479 | reverse complement strand
GGGGGGGGGGTTAAATCTGTTTCTCGTACTTGTGATACTTGTTCCGACGCCAATCTCACGCCGTGACGATCTGTTCCCCGCAGTGACCATTGACCACCGTCATCGATCGACCCATGGAACCGAAACACCAGCCACCCTACCGAGCCGCAGCCAGATCGGGCGCCGTCGACATGAAGCGCTGGCACTTTGCGCGGTCACTGTGCGCGCGCTCTTTGCGCCGTCATTGTGCGCGCGCTCATTGTGCGGTCACTGTGCGAGCTGTTTTTGCGCGGGAGCGTCGCCGTTGGCTCACGGTGTCGGTAGGTGACGCCTCACCGGGTGCATTGGCTTGTCGTGAGCGTGCACGCGGGAGCGCCATGGGCTGGGAACGCCAGTGGCGGGACGCACCAACAGCGGATCACGCGTGATCTAGTGCCTTGATCTGTCAAGATCCATCCTCCCCCGACCCTCCCTCGCCCATCCTCCCCCCTCTTCCCCGAATCCCCCCCTGCGTACCACCGGTCTCCCTCTTCCTTTGTGTTATTCTCCTTGCCTCCTCCCTCGCCCACCCCCCACCACGCCACCACGCCACAACACGGTGATGGGGCGCTACGCGGATGTGCTGGGGCACCTCTCCATTGACGGGCCTGCGCGGGAGACGATCGCCCCTGCTGTCAAGGGCTTCCTGGAAGCCGCAAAAGAGCTGCAGCGGCACCTGTTACCCCTCAACGGCAGCGTGCACGCCGGCGTGAGCCGCATCACCACGCAGCAGAACGACTCGGCCACCACCCTGATCCAGTGGATCTCCATCTACGACCGTGTCGGGCTCTTCAACGTGGAGGACGACCACGTGTCCCGCCACATTGACGCCGCCCTCCGGTACGTATGGCGGAAGGAGGAGGCGGACGCAATGATTGCGGCGACTGGGGGAGCAGCTGATCGTTTGCTTGTCGTGCGGGATGCATTGCGAGCGTTGCGTGCCAGTGGTGGGTTTGTTGGGGACGGCGGTGTTGGAGGGGCGGGTACTGGCAGCAACGACGGCGGTGGGGGGAGCAGAGAAGGCAGTGGCCTGCCAGGGTCGAGCGCATTGCCCCCTTTGAATGTCGTGGGCGCGTCCACACCGACTATCTCCCCAACACGCCCCCCTCTGTGTGTGGCCCCCCCCGGTGTCGTTGCTGTTGTCAAGACCGTTGTTGACCTCGTCGCCGCGTCGGAGAACCCCGCCGTGCAGTGCCGCGAGATTGTGGTCCGGGTCTTTGAGTCGTTCCAACAGCACGTCATCGGCCGCACTGCACTGACGCGCGGCGCATCTGCTGTGGGCACCGCCTGCAACGGCGCCGCGCCTGCTGCTGAGGTTGCTGCTGCTGCTGCCTTGGTGGGAGCGACGCTACCTGGCGCAGCGGGGCCGGCCGGAGGAGCAGCAGGCGCGGCTGCGGGTGGAGAGGGGGCTGCTCGTGCACCCTGCGTTGGCGTTGACTCGACAGGGGGGGCGGTGCCATTACTGCGCGACGGCAATGGCCATAGCAACAACGGAAAAGGCGACGGGCAAGTCGCCAGGAAAGGCGACGACAACGACGGCCAAGACAGCGGCGACGGGCATGGAGACGGCGGCGACGGGCAAGGCGACGGCGGCGACGGGCAAGGTGATGGCGGCGACGGGCAAGGCGACGGCGGCGACGGGCAAGGCGATGGCGGCGACGGGCAAGGCGACGGCGGCGACGGGCAAGGCGACGGCGGCGACGGGCAAAGCGACGGCGGCGACGAGCAAGGCGCCGGTGGCGACGGGCAAGGCGACGGCGGCGACGGGCGGACGGGTGTGGGGGCGACCGGGACAGGAGCGGGGGGTGCTCCCACCCCCAACGGCCAAATCACCAACTCCGCGGCTCCTGTCGGCGGTGGGGCCCCGGTGTCCGCTTCTGGGACTGACGGTGGTCGGTCTATGAAGCTCTCAGACTTGCTGGACATCTTTCGGAGCAAGTGGTGGCCCACCTGGCACTCGCGTTCCAAGGGCGTGAAGAGCGTGGCGCCTGAAGGAACTGTCGCCAATCCCTTCGGGCGCCACTCTGAGCTGCGCTTCCGCTCCATGTGGTGCCAGCGCGTTTGCATGAAGTCGATCAAGGTGCATCTGAAATCTCCTGCGCTCGACGTACGTCGGCTGAAGGTGACCGACACCCCCGACGTGCTGATCTTGGAGGACATGACCAACCTCCGCTTCAAGAAGATCCCGACACTTCTGGGGCTTCTGATGCTTCTGTGCACGCACGAGGAGGAGGCACTAGGCACTGTGCGGAGTGTCGTTGCTGAGGGTATCACTGCCCGCCCGAGTCGCCATCGGTCTCTTGTGCCGTCTGTTGTGGAGCTCGAGCGGCGTGTTGCGGGGGGGGCGGCGAGCACGGACGCTGGCTCCGAAGACCCTGGCGGGTCTCTGGGTTGTAGACGCGTGAACCACGGCGAAGATGGAGGCGGCGAGGACGGTAGTGACGCAACGAAAGCTCCGAGCGCGGCGACCGGGACACTCCCGCCCGGTGGCGCAAGACAAGTCGGGTCGGATGGAAATGGAGCACATACAAGCGGCGGCCGCCGTGGACGCGGAGGCCCAAGGGCTCTCGGCGTCGGTGGTGGTCGAGGCGCGCTTTCTGGCGGTCGCGGCGCGCTTGCTGGTGGTCGTGGCGCTGGTCTTGGAGTACCGATGACCGGGGGCCGTGGAGGCCAAGACGCTGTCGGCCGCGGCGGTGGTGGAGGTGCGATTGCTGGACGTCTTGGAGCTGGTCGTGCAACAGCTGCTGGAGCAGGTCGCGGTGGTGGCGGTCGCGGAGCGGGGCAGTTCGACGACGCGTGGGGTGACACCATCCGTACCGGACGGACGGTCGCGACGGACGCTGCCTTTTTCTTCCAAGTCGCTCGCACGTCTACACCCGCGGCCACGGCGTCGCGCGCCAAGAGAATGCAAATCAGACGCCTGGTGCGCGAGGCTTCCAATGCGGCCAGCTCCACACAGGGTTGTCGGTTGAGCGGTCCGAGCGCCTCCCCGCCGCCCAAGCGCCGTCGTACGTCCTCCTAACCCGCATAGTAGTTCATGCGGCTATCCACGGTTGAGTATGACCACCCGTTTGTTTTTAGTTGCTTGTGCATGTGCTTGGGTCCGCTGGCACTTCTGTGTCACTGTACGGAGATACATGTTTTCTTCGCTCGCTACACAAATGTTAAAGCCGCTCACTCGTAGCGCATCAACTGCATGTTTGTCAAAGGGCCCCGGAATGCCCAGGTAAGCTGGCACCAGAACGCGAAGGCGGCAACCACGCTGCAAGTCGGCGGGGGCAGGGCGGGGCAGGGCAGTTGCAGCTGGTCGCGCCAATCCGTAACAGACAGACTGCCATGACGATCAGAAGAAATTCTCGAACTGGAGGAAAGTCATACTATTAACAAATTCCTATGGTAGACGACATCGAATCAACCGTGAAATAACAATTGAAAAAATCTACAACTGCAGAGTTTCATCTCCATTCACCGTCGCGTTCCAGAGTTACGGCCTCCATACCCGAATGTCATAATAAATTCGTCCCAAATGACCCCCCCCTCTCCAGCAACCCAACCCCGCCCTGTTGTGTCCTTCCTCTATGGGTCCTCATCAGAACTGCCGTCTGAAATTCGCCTCCATGCTCAATCATGCTTCAGAGTTACACCCGTCATACCACCGTTGACCCCCAATATTTGTCAAACTAGCCCCAACATCCTCAATATGCACTGGCAAATATTCAGTGTCACCAAATACTCTCCATTGTTATCTCTTTCAAGGCCACTTTGACCTGCCGGGTCGTCCCACCACCCCACAAAGCTGCGCTGCACCCATCCTCCGCACCCCCCGCCGTTCCTCCATGATACCTCAGTTGAACTGCTCCGTTTCCCCTCGATTCACTGTTTCGTGTTCGATTTCTTGCCTCTAAACCCATGTTCGATCAAAAATTCGTCCCACCGACCCCCCACCTCTCCCGCCACCCAACGTCGACACAGTACCCGCTTGCCACAATAGTCCTCACTGGAACTGTGGAGGTTCGGCACGATTCACAGTCCCGTTCCAGAGTGACGGCCCTCACTCAAACTTCGGTGGACTTTAGACACCCAATTCACCAGCACCCCATCCCCGCACTCAAATGCAACCACCCACAGCATCTCCTTTGAGAAGTACCAGACCCTAAATACGATGCGCATCTTGAAGCAAAACGACGGTCATGCCCCAGAATTATGGGTGCCCGAAATATATGTCACGGGGTCAAGTGGACGTACAGTGTGTTCCCGCTCTTCAGACTGGTTCACAAGAGAACGTCATCGTTCGATCGACGTTTCCAGCCAGCTGAGGCCACTCTTATTCATATTCGAGGTGAATTAGCTGTTATGACGAGAACACACTGATGTCGACATCAAATCGACCGAAGATCAACTATATCTTATTAAATATGTGATCTTCAGTCGATTTGATGTCGACTAACAAATTTTGATAAAGTTAATTTCCGCTATGCATATGATCTGAGTTTCCAGGTCGTCAAGGCAGGTAAATAAGAAATATTGCAAGGGCATTGCTAAGTCACCCCCGGTTTGATAGCGGCAAATCACGGGACATGGCGCCGTTTCTTCAACCTTACTCCCGCGATCTCATTTCAGGCTGCACACACGGCAGCCAACCGGAACACCCCCTCAGCCGCCTGGGACCCGGTTGGCTGTGGGGCCCTACAATTAGCCCGCCGTTTCAGTCAGCTATCGCGTCTCGTCCCTCCGCCGCACGCCACATCCCATCGTTCAACGCTCCCTTTCCTCTCCCCCGTCCTCCGCGCGGAGAGTCCCTCCATCTCCCTCCTACTCCCTCGTGCAAGTTGCAGACGGCGTCTCTGCAACAATGACGCCGTCCGCCACCCCCGCTGTTCTTGCCCCATCGAACCCGTGGCTCGCGTTTCGGTCCTCCAACATGCGGCGCGCCTTCTTGGACACGGACCCAGTTGCCGTCACCCGCATGCTCCTTTTGTGGTCTTCCCTGGAAAGCGACATGGCTGTTATCAAGGCGCTGCCCACGAGGGCGGCGGCCGAGACGTGGCTTGACGCGCCCGTCTTGCCCGTGTGGGCGTACCGCACGTGCGCGCCGCCGACTGGCGACGGCCCCGCGGCCTCCTCCGTGCCGGCATCCGTGGCAGTGGCATCTGCGTTCGGCCTCTTGTGCAAGGACGGGGCCCACGTAGCACAGGCTGCTGTGCCGTTGGACGTCATCCGCCTCGTCAACACCATCAAGTTGCTCGACGGGGAGTGCGCTTTGGCTCGGTCATTCGACCTGGCGGCGTCGGCGCACGCCTGGCTGCTGTCGCCCGTGTTACCCGCCTGGTTGACGCCATTCCTGCGTCGGAAGCGCCCTACGTCTGCGGAGGTTGGGCGGCCGGCGCACCAGCGCGCTGCTGAAGACGGGGTGCTGTACGTGTCGTCAGACGAGGAGGGTGCCCAAGGTGACTCGGTGTCCATGCTGGCGAGCTGCCTCGTCCCCCCCACCCCCAAACACTCAATACTCTCCCTCCATGCCATCCAAGAGAGCATGCCACTCCCACTGACGTTTGTGCGCAACCCTGCCACTGGTTTGCTGCCAGGGGGTGCTGGTGTTGGGCGGTCGGTGGCCTTTACAGCTGCTGCCACCCACGCGACTCCGTTTGACGAGACCGCCTCTCTGGTACGAGCGGGTGGCCAGGGCGAACTCGGTGGGCGGTCGCAGGAGCATGTGGGCTGTTCGCTGTCGCGTGCCACTACGTGCGGGCCAGTGGACGCAATCAACCCTGCGGTTCCGCCTGTGCGCCGCGCTTCAGGCCGGCGCAGCCGCGGTGGTTCGTCAAAGGGCGGGAAATCCGTGTCACTGTCAACAACGTCGGGGGTCGCCTCGGTGGTCGCGGAGCACGAGCAGACCGTCAACCAGGAGGGAATTATCCAGGTGATTGACATTGAGGATACGAGCTCGGGCGCCGGCGACGACGACGCGGTCGTGGTGCTTGACAGCGCTGTGGAGCCGCCCAGCAAGAAGTCAAAGTCGTCACCCGCCGTCAAGTACGACATGGCCAAGCTGGCGCAGAGGGTGCTCAAGCACACGGATAGCATCTTTGTGACGGGCGGGGGCGGTGTCGGCAAGACGCGGCTTCTCCGCGAGCTCGTTAGCCACGGTCGGGTGGCCCAAGGGGGACAGAATGCTCAGGTGGCCGTGGTTGCCCCCACCGGCGTCGCCGCGGCGATCGCTGGTGGTGTAACGCTGCATGCCTACCTCCGCCAAGCGGCGGGGTGCTTCGATGAGACAATTGGGGAGGAGCAGGACGCGGCGCGCCTCTACAAGAAGATGAACGTCTCCACCAAGGCGCGGCTAGCGCTCACATCTTTGCTGCTGATTGATGAGGTGTCTATGGTCTCGAGCCGGATGTTCACCCTCCTGATCTCCTCCATTACTCGAGCGCACGAGGAGCTCAACCCCGGCGCCGGGTGGAAGGTTGTCGCATTTGGCGATTTCTTCCAGCTGCCGCCCGTGTGGCGAGCAGACGAGGACGTGTTTGACACTCGCGGGACGTACGCGTTCAAGTCCCCGAGGTGGAGGAAGCTGTTTGGCGCGAAGATGCTGCAGCTCGACTACGTCTGGCGGCAGGAGGACACGCGCTTCATTGGCATGCTCAACGAGCTCCGCGTTGGCGTGGTAACGCCCGAGCTGCAGGTCTTCATGGAGCAGCGTACAGAGGAGTACGCGTTGTCGGGCGCCGGCACGCAAGACGCGTCGGAGGTGGACACGACGCACATTTTCCCCCATCGCGCGAAGGTGGACGAGCACAATGAGGCGTGTCTATCGTCGATGGAGGTCATCACTGGGTGCAAGCGCATCACGTACATGGCCGAGGACTCCCCGGTGGGAGTCGACCTGACCCCTTATGAGGTTACCGCGCAGCTCAACCGCGGGCTGATGGCACCTGCAAAGCTGGAGCTGTGCGTCGGGGCCCGCGTGGCTTCATGCGTGTCCTTCAAGAAGGACGGCGTCGCCAACGGCGTCGTGGGCACGCTTATCCGATTTGAGCGTGTCCCCCTCGGCGACGGCGCCGATAGCGGCACGTACGACGTACCTGTCGTCTCCTTTGTGACGCCACTCAAGAAGGTGGTAGAGGTCTTTGTGCCACCCTGTGCTATGTCCCTGCAGGCGGTGGCGAAAGACGGACCGTACGCGACGCGCTTCCAAGTGCCGCTTGTGCTGGCGTGGGCGGTCACCATGCACAGGTGCCAGGGCCTCAGCATGGACGCAGCGGTGCTCGACCTGGCCTCTTGCTTTGTGGCGGGCATGGTGTACGTGGCGCTTTCCCGGGTGCGCTCGCTGGCCGGCGTGCATGTCATCTCGTTCGAAGCGTCCAAGGTGAAGGCAGATGCTCTCGTGAAGGTGTTTTACACGGAGCAAAGCAACCTCGACGCTGTTTTTGCTGACTGTACATCGCATGTAGATGACGTTTTTTGTTTGGACGATGCTGTTGACATGTGATAGTTTGTTTCGTTTGCTCCGCGGACACGCGTTTGTCACTTGGCAATGAATTATACAACGACTCAACGCGTCTTGACCGCCACACGTCACGCTTCCTGACTGAGCTGCGTCGGGACCCCAGATTGTGTCGACCCGGGTGGTACAGTAACTCTGCAAGGCCGTGACCGAGTCGTCTTCCAGCACATGTACCTGGAGAGGGGACACCGAGGCAATGACCCGTCGAGGAAAACTCGGCTGCCCCCAAACGGCCAACGGCCGAGGGCGGGCAAGCCTCCGAGGCCTTCGGGCGCGCTTTTCTTGGAGCGGGAAGGGCCAGACCTGGTGCACTTCTCCTGTCACGCAAGTCGTGTCCATTAAACAACCACGCTAATGAAGTGACTAATGCACAAAGTAACCTCCACCAGCATTGCCAACCAGCAGAGTGGCCCACCGTCGAAAATCGCATCAGACGTCAGACTGGTGTGACCCACGTTGGATGGTGTTTTGATAGGACGGCTGGCTGGAAAGCCAATTGGAGGGGGACGGCTTGATTCAGCGTCTGGGGGGTCTGTGGCAGCGTTTTTCGAACCGCCTCCGGGGGACCTATGAGGGGGGGGGGTTGAATCGGCATCTGGGGGGTCTGAGGCGGCACTTTTCGAATCGCTTCTGGGGGACATGTGAGGGGAGTAGGCCATAGGATTCTACAGTCAACGTGCCGCCGGCTGGCCCCGGGACTCGTGGAAGCCAGCTCCATGCTGTACACCGGCGTCGCAAAACTATCACGCGCTCACAGGTTGCCGCCGCAAGACGCGCCGAAGCCGGTTCTTGGAGTGAAAAGCCGAAGGAGTTCGTCGCCCATGGAGGTGAGGGAAAGTGGGGCCGGGATGTGTGCGAGGGGGAGGACGGTGGGCAAGGGTGATTTCTGTTGCGCAGCGCTCCCCAAAAGAGCTCGAACACAGCATCATGCGTGCGGTGCCAGCATGTGCAAGTCGCAGAGAGAGTCACTGTGTAAGTTCTTCTGGGCCCCGGGGCTAGTCTCCGGGTCTACTCTGAGAATACCCTCGTAGGCCGCGCCCGTCTCCTGCCGCCCTCACCCGCCGTGCCGTTCTCTGTGTGCACCCTGAGCGCGTGCTTCCCGCCCCGCGCCGCTCTGCGCCGTCGACGCAGTGGGCATCCTTCAGGTCACACTGCGGATTGCCAGCCTCTCCTCCGGCACCGCTACACCTCGGCCCGACACGGCGTCGAACAGGCAGAGTCCGTGCCCTTGACCGTGTTCCTAGCACCCTCGCCCTGTCACAGCTTGCCCCTCCCGGCGCATCACAGTTACACTGTCCATTAGAGAGGGACAACCTGGAACATGCCCAAAACCTTACTGGGAACACGTTGTGGACTGCGTAACTGCTGTCGCCGGGCGCGGCCTGAGTTTCTGGGGGAGCACCTGCGAGTGATTCGTCCGCGCACACCCGCTTCCCCCAACATTTACCGTGACAGGGATGGTTGGGGTCGCGGCCGCTGCGCCAACGGTGGTGGCGAATGCCGCTGTGACCTCGACAGGTAGCCACCTTGGTTACGCTTCGATAGCTCTCAAAGATGGCCTGGAATTCTCGGCGTCGACAGCGGGGAGGTACACGCCCAATGGGTCACAGACAGCTTAAAACCTAGAGATTGAACCGACCGAGACACGGGTCGCGCACGGCGGCACCGGCTGTGGGGGGAGGGCACGAAAAGGGTGGCAGGGCGGCCTTCATTCGAACTGTGGGCGGCTGGGGCCGTAGTGGAGGTGTTGCGACGCATGCGCAGGGGTGGTCGGGGGCGGTATGGGCGCGGGCACCAGCATCGTTGCGCACGGCGGTCGTTGGCTGTGGGGCGGGGAACCGGAAAGACGGCAGGGACGGCCGCTAGAAGCACTGTGGGCGGCTCCAACAGAGGTACAATTGTGGCATCAAAAGTGCAGCGGTTGTTGGCGGCGGGGTAGGGGTGGGCGCCAGCAGCGCCGTGCGCGGCGGCGGCGGCGGTGGGATGGGGGCACCGGCACGGTGGCAGAGACGGCCGCCAGAAACAGCGCAGGCGGATGGGGCAACGGTGGAGGTGTCGTGTCCTGAGTGCGGCGGCGGTCAGGGGTGGGGAGGATCGTTGGATGCGCCGTGGGCTGCGGTGACGACAACAGCATTGGGCAACAATCACGTGGAGGCGGCAGTAGTTGGCGGCGTCCAAGGGGAACAAGTCGAACTCCGCGCAGACCATGAGCACGGCAGGGTGACACTTGGCCTCTCTCCCTCCCTGGATCATCATGCGCTAATCAGTCACTGGGCAGGGGCAAAACGGACAACAGAAGCCATAATGGTGGATGATCCAACCTGTTTCTCAAAAGAAGGTGGCCCCCCCACATTGTACGAATAAATATCTTTCTGGTCGCTGCTGGCTGCTAGCGTCACGCACTCCGTCTCGACAGGTGCCTGCTCACCCGATTGAAGCGACGTGGAAGGGGCGGGACAGTGTCCTTCTCCGTCCCGCTTCCGTGCCGCCCACCGCCGCCGCCACGGCGGCGTCCGATCCTGTCCACTTCGCGCCCCCCCCCCCCCCCCCCGCGCCCGGTGATGACCCTCGCCGTACCTGACGTTTCTGGAGGACTTTTCTGATTTGTCGTCTGACTGCCCCCACCCTCTGGATGCCTCGCCGTCGTTTTCATTTTCTGCCACCTTCTCTCCTGCGCTACCTTCAACGACTCGACCCGCGGGTTGCACTCCCATCTCCTCTTCCCGCCGCCTCCTGTCGCTGGATGGGTGGCGTCCCTCCCTGCGCGCCCTGCTCTTAGCGGCGGCGGCTGGTTGGCGCCCCTCGCTCCACCCCTCGACCTTGTCGGAGGCGTCTGTTGTCACGTGCGCTCGTCCACCGACGGCGCCAAGAGCGCCGTGCCAACGGATGCCATGGACCTGGACCTGGTTGACGCTGGTGTGAGCTCCTCGGACGGCTTGGGGGAGCATGTGCACGGTGCGCGGGCCACTCAAGTGGGCACCATCGCTCTGTTGCAGCTACGCAACATGCCGTCCAGCGCGGCACTCTCCACCGGTCGCAGTGTGCTGCCCGTACCCGTCCATCGTGGAGCTCTGCGGGAATCCGACACGGACCATGGCCACCAAGTACCTGGTGACCGGGGTCAGGATGAGGAGGTCGTTAATGACTTCGGGGGGGGGGGGGGGGGGGGGGGGGGGGGTGTGTGGGGGGGGGGGGGGGGGGGGTCGGGAGACCATCACTCCTCGCAAGACGGTCCTGCGACGCCTCCACACGACGTGGAACGGGGTGGGAAAGCGGCCTCTGGCGCCCGTAGCCGCAAGGACCGATCGGCACGGCGGCGCGCCCGACGCGTGCCGCAGACTCCTGCGGAGCGCCAAGAGGCCCTGACTATGATTATGGGCTCCTGTCTCCGCCGCACCCTGGGCGTGAGGACGCGTACAGAGTCGATTTCGGCAGGCTCCATGTCGGCGCATCTCGTCGGGTCCGCCACGTCCGCCGTACGCTCGATGTTGTGTGTGGTGGGGCCATCGGCTGTGGACCTGGCTGCGCTGTGGTTCTCGGAGGATGGCTCCATCTTATGCTCGTGCTGGGAGCACTGGCAGAACGTGGCGCTTCTGCGGCTCACTGGGAAGGGTAGCACGTGCTGGCATGCGCGGTGCTTTGCGGAGGCCCTCAAGCCGTTGGAGTCGCATCGCGGCGTGTTGCACTCCACAATGCGATTGACGCAGGCCGTCCAACCCCACGCCGTCCACGTCGACCTTCCCTCCACAAGCGCCGCGGTAGCGTACGACGGGGAGATTTTCTCGCCAGTGGTTGCTTCCAAGAGACGCTACATCAAGTGCATCTCCGTCGGGTGCCGCTCGATGCAGCGCCGGTGCCAGCACGCCGCGCTGGTCCGGGCGTTGCCTCGCTTTGCCGACCCCGCCAACGATGACGGTGACGAATCTGAGGCGTCGGATAAAGAGCAAGTCGGCGCACGTGGCGCCCAAGGCGTCGAGAGCCCCGACGGTGCTGACGCCATCGACGACGAGGCGCTCATTGCCGCCACTCGTTTTCGAGCGCGGCGCAACCTGGTGGCGTGCGTCGAAGAAGACAAGCTGTGTACTCGTTGGGGGCGGACGGCCGAGTGGGCCGCCATCGGGGACGCCCCGGCTGGGCTCTTTTCCCGGCGTCCGTCGACACCGGAACCCGACGGTGGCGCCGGGTCTCAGAGTGTTCATCCAGATCCAGACGATGGACTCTCCCCCGTGCTCCGACTGGCACGCTACGGTCTTACGTTCGATCCCGGCGAGGTACTGGTCGAGCAGACGTGCTTGCAGTGCGGGGCAGAAAAGCAAGAATCCACGGCGGTCGATGACGGGCCCGCTCGACTGTACACTGACGGTAATGGCGGGAGATCCGTAGAGGTATGTTGAACTGGTGTTGCTTGCATTGCTTGTGCTTGTTATGCTCGGTTGCTTGCCGTTCGGCTCACTATACATGTGTCTCCCGCGGTATCTTACTTTGTTCTGTCTCTGTCTCCGTTCTCCCTTTCCCATAATGTTCCTTGATTCCATCCCCTCGTCCTTGTTGATACAGGTGATAACGGGAACGTGGGAGTGCCCCAATGGCCACGAAGTTAAGTATGACGGCTCTGCCGAGGGTCTCTTCTCGTTGCAGCAGCGCGACGAGACAGGGAGCGTCATGTTGTTTACGCGGTCGCTGTGCGACGCCTTGGTCTCCTTTGTCTACCACTCCCGCTCATCGTACGCCGCCGCCACGTCCTTCCTCGCGTCGCTGCGGTCCGACATGGGGCTCGATCGTCAAACCATCGTCGACTTGGGGCGGCTCTTCACCGCGTGCCTCCAACCGTCGCCGGACCTGTTTGTATGCCCCGACTGTGGAGACGACCCCGCCTACATTGTGATTGACGGTCAAGCTCTGGGGTTTAAAAGGCGTTCGGGCATGCACGTCGTCCGCCCCGCCCAGCACATCCCCAGCATGAACATCTCCACGGCTGCGCTCGCGATTCTGCCCGAGGCCCGATTGCGCGCCGCTATAAGAAAAGCGGTGCGGTCGGGGGAGGCGTTCACCAAGGATGAGACGGCGTCGCTGAGACGCTTGGCCACGGCTGCCTCCGCGATGGCGCCGCGCGTGCGCAAGGCCACGACTTTGGCCAAGCGCAAACTGACCAAGGCAGCTGCCCAGGTGTTCTTCACCTTTTTCCCTTGGAAAAACGCTCCCGAGGGGACCGTCGACGGGGCAGGGGCTCTTTCACGCGCGGCAACGGCGGGGGAATCTGCCGCGGTGGTGGCGGGGGGGGCATCTGCCGCGGCGCCAGCGGCTGCCGGGGCATTGAGTGCTGACAGCTCGGCTCCGTCCCTCAGTGGCAGCGAGGGTGCGTCAAGTACGGACCAAGGCGTTGCGTCGCGGGAGGACCACCTGGTCCCGGACGGGCATGCTGTGCCGACGCCTCGAGGGCGCAAGAGCCGCGCGGCGGGACCGCCCGTCGTCCCCTGGCACACCCGTACCGGCACCTGCAGCCCCGACCTCGCCGTTTATGACGCAAGCTCCACGCATTGGGCAGCTGTACGGCCGTTTGTGCTTGCCCTGTTGGGGGATCCCGTCGTCAACCTTTTTCAAGGTCACTTTCTCGCCCCCATACGCGCTCTGGCGTTGGAGTTGCAAACCGACGGTGATGCGTCGTGGATCCAGCACGCCGAGGCGGCCAACGCCGTCGGTTTTGTGGCCAATTTCTTCGGCCGCGTTGGCGGCATGCTCAAGACGAACTCGGCCATGCGCAAAGCCGTCGGCGTACTCCTACAGTTTACGGTCGAGGTGGACGCCGTGGCGGATGCCGCCTTCGCAGCGGCGGCCGACCGGGCAGCGGACAACGGGCAGTCGAGAACCAGAGACTACTGCAAATTGTGGAAAGAGACCTCGGTGGAGAAGTTCGAGACGTATGCCGCGACCGGTCCGATGCTTGCGGGCAAGAACATCGACTCCCCCTTCACGTCCTTTGAGTTCTTTGGCTTTTTGCGGCGTGTGCGGCCGGCCATTTTTACTCCCAGAGCCAAGGGGAGGAAGCGGCAGGCGGCGTCGGCGCGCTCAAGGCGCCACAAGGGGGCGCAGGCAGCGCTGGAGGACGCGGGTGACCGCTGCGCCAAGTCGTTTCCTAAGCACAAGGACTTGACGGCCGGGGTTTTCAACGTGGTCTGCCCCCACGTCGTCACGATGGGCTTCCGGGTCATGTTTGAGGCCGAGAGCGTGGCCGACGCCTTGTCGGTGATCTTGGAGCGCTTCCCCAAGTTGCCCAAGGTCGTGTTTTACGACGTGGCCTGCAAGATGGACCGCAATGCAATGCAGCGCGTGCGGTCCATCATCTCCCACTACGGCGTTCGGTTTTGCCTCGACCGGGTCCATGCCAAGGGCCATACCTGCTCGTGTTTATATTTCCCGGACGAGTCGCTGTCGGTGACGAACGGGGTGTCGACACAGGCGGCGGAGGTGCAACATTCTGTCTCCGTCAAGTTCCGGGGGCACTTGGCGTACATGTCCCCGGCGGCGTTCATGGCGCACCGCATTGTACAGCTCGCGTTTATGAACTTGGCGGTCGCCTACAAGCTGCAGCACCCGCATGCCAAGGCCGAGAACGAGTCCGCTCGTTTCAACTCGTTTTACTTTTCCTATCGTGACACCCGATGCCTACGCCCCTCGTGCCCATGCTCATAAAGAGTTGGCTTGCCTTGCTTTCTTTTTCCTTGCGCTCGTTGCCGGGCACTGGCGCTCTGGGAGCGCGTCTGGTCAGCTGGTTGCAGGTCTACGCCAGCGACCGCAAGGGCAACGAAGGGTCAATCTGGTCGGAGTCGCAAGCGCCTCAAATCGGTCAGCCCAAGCTACCCGGCTAGGGTTGGGCAACACGCCCCATGACGGTGGCTGCAACGAAGAGAACGTGCGCAATCTCTAGACAATGAGGCTATTACTGTATAAATAATAGGTGGACGTCGTATTGAATAAATGCCAGTCGATTGAGATTGTGGCGTCGATAGAACAACGTCGGGATCAGATTTGTTCTCCTCCTTGAGCTCAACGTCATGAGGTACCCAGGACGGCGTGTTTTGAAGGGGTGGTCAAACTGCGCCCCCCCCCCCAGATGACCTGTTTTGCGATGCTCAGTTCTGATGAGCGCCGTCCGTGAACACGCCTTGGGCGTTGCACAACCATATGCCCGGCTGCGGTGGGGTGACAGTCCACATTCGCAAGTTGTTGTGTCGGGGAGGGTCGGTCCCGACTTGAAGTACCTACGAGAACGCATCCAGGATGTTTTTATTCCACAGAGAACCGTTGTTCCAAGGCAATAAGCTGAGAGAAGGTGGCGGTGGTGAGGACATGCAGGGCACATTGTGGCCAACGCGAGAGCGCCCGCGGTGGTCGGGGGGGGCGCCTCCAGCAGCCTCGGCCGCCGGCCACCGCGGGAAGGGGGGGGGGGCGCCGCCCACAGGCGCCGGTGGTAGTCGCCGCGGTGGGAAGGAGGCAGCCCTCAGCCGTCCTCGGCAGCTGCCGCGGCGACGGGGGGGGCGGTGGCGGCGACGGGGTCGGGGGCGGCCGCCAGCGACAGCGTGCGGCAGCCGCCGCGGCGGGGGGCGGGGGGCACGGCGGCGGCGGCGGCGGCGGCGGCGGCGGAGGTGGCGGCAACTGGCAGCAGTCGCAGGCAGCAAGCGCCGCGGCCGCGGAAGGGCCGACGGCGCCGCCGGTGGCGGGAATGGGGGCAGCCGTCAGCGGCCGAGGGCAGCAGGCGCCGCGGCGGGGGAGGCGGAGCGGTCGGGGTGCAGCTGCCAGAGGCCGCGAAGGGCAGCCGCCCCGGCGGCGGCGGCGGTGGCGGCGGGGAGAGCGGCGGCGGCGGGGTCACCCCCAGTAGCCGCGGACGGCACGCGCCGCAGCGAGCGGCGGGGGCGGCGGGGGCGGTGGCGGCAGCGGAGGCGGGGGCAACCGCCAGCAATCGGGTGGCAGGCACCGCGGCGGGAGGGGGGGGGGGGCTAGCAGCCGCCAGCAGCCGCGGGCAACAGGGGCCTCGGCCGGTGGGGGCGGCGGCGAGCAGCCGCCAGTGGCCGCGCGCCGCATCCGCCGCGACTACGGCGACGGCGGCGGGGGCGACGCCGACGGGGGGTGCGGGGGCAGCCGCCAGCAGCCGCGGCCGGCAGGCGCAGCGGCGGGGG
>ENA-ORXR01002945-ORXR01002945.1-marine-metagenome-genome-assembly--contig:-NODE-2945-length-15700-cov-3.150291_pt1 | contig 15700 bp, 20 predicted proteins | sample MGYA00237866_ERZ511479 | MGnify/ENA metagenome assembly ERZ511479 | reverse complement strand
CAATTGAGCGAATACCGCGGGGGCGATAGGGCGACAGTGCGTCGTTGAGCATCTGTTCATGCACTCGGGCGATTCGTTCGAGGCGGATTCCGGTGCGAAGTCGCAAGTCGTTCAGGGTCGGATCGAGTTCGACCCACCTCTTGGCGGCCTGTGCGGCGAAGTCGGTTATCCATTGATCTTCCACGAATGTCGTATTCCCGCTCGAAGGCCCTGATCTATTCTCGGAGTCGATTGAGTCTCATGCTAGACGGGACGAATGCGAAAGTAAAGGCATTGACCATTAGCGACCCGACTCATGCAGGTTGCTCGGAGATGCCTTATGGGCGCCCAAGCAATTTGATACCTAGCCCTCTTTCTGCAATTCAAGACGATCTAAAATTGGTATGCAGCTTGACGAACTCTAAATGAGACACTATTGTCGTGCTTGTCAACTACTGACTCCGGGACCGAGTGTTACACGTCTGACGAAAGGCTCGCAATGCAATGGTCACGGTCTCGATCGTGCTAGCCATGCTGCTTACGGCGATGCCGTCGGCTGATGCAACCTACAGGTACTTCAACTTCGACTACTGCTAATGGTCCGCACGCACGGACTGGAGCGGCTGGACTGCGATTTCGGAGACGACTGATCAGAACAACAACTGCAGGTACATCGATGCAGACCTGAAATACAGCGACAACGGCGTTCACTACACACAGTGGTGCTCGGCTCAGATCACAGCATTTCTTCAATGCAACAAGTTCGGTGTTGTCCAGGAGCAGGCGCTCAATCAAGCACAGGCTGAAGAGACGCTGCACTGGCAATCGAGTGGATGGTGGGGCTGATGAAGAAGACTGATCCCGGAAGGACAACAATGAACAACGACATTTCTGACCATCGCGAAGGTCTAAGCAAGCGCCGTCCAGTGACAGGCCTCCTCCTGAAAATCCTCGTCGCGGTTGCGCTCGTTGCGGCTGGCCTGACAGCCGGCGGTGCACCGGCCGAAGCTGCGATTCACGTTGACTACTCGTTCGACTACTGTGATTGGCGGGCTACAGCCGACGACGCAGCGTTCAATGCAACGACGAGGACCAGAGATCTGAACAACAACTGTCGGTACTTAGATGCTGACGTGCAGTACACCTCCAACGGTTCGGTGTATACCCGCTGGTGTTCGTCGCAGATCACTTGGCAGATTGAGTGCCAGGAGATCGGAGCGACGCACTGGCGGTCGCTTTCGCAGGCACAGGCTGCAGAGACCTGGCACTGGCAATCGTCTGGCTGGTGGGGATGAGACGTTCGCTAGCGAGCTTGCTCATTGTCTTGGCATTGATCGCTATGGGGTGTTCGTCGGATGATCCGTCGGACACCCCATCCACCGTGACTGGACTCGACATTCCTTTCGATTCATTGTCTGACTACCAGCAGGCAATATTTGTCGACGGGACCGTCTCCTTTGCCGAGTATGAACAAGCCATCTTCGACCAAGTCGAGTGTCTTCGCAGCGAAGGAATCGTCGCTACGGATCCTGAGCTCGACGGCAACAACTTCTACGCTTACTCCACCCGCAATCCACCAGAAGAGACTGCCGACGAGTTCTCCGAAATAATGGCGAACTGTTTCGACGAACACCTGAGTGCGGTTGAGTTCGGGTATGCGGACTCTGCTACACCTTCGGAGGAAGAATCAGACCAGTTCTACGAAGAGGTCGTGGCATGCGTCAGGTCCAATGGAGTCGAGGTTGACGATGCCTCGACATCGAGCCTCAATCGGCTGATTCTTGAAGAACCTGATCTCTACGAGAGCTGCTTTGCCGAAGCGGCAAATGACGGGCCTTAGAAGAAGGTGCGCTCGTCTCAGGTCGCAACTGCGTTCGCTGTAGCTGCGCTTACTCTCATGCCTGCTCTAGCGATCATCTTTGAGCTAGGACGATCGGACACCCTGACCGATATTCCTGCTGTTGAGGTGCCACTGGTGGCCTCACCGACGATCGTCGAGGCGCTCGATCGAACACCAGTAACGGTGTCCGTCGAGCGTGCCGAGCCTCCGGTTGTGTTGGCACCGCAGTGGTCGGGCACGGTCACAGCGCTCTACGTCACGGCGGATGAGGACATCGAGTCCGGCGATGCTGTTGCTCAGGTGGACGGTTTGGACCGCATTGCCGTCGCGAGCAGTGTGCCGTTCTACCGCTCGTTGTCGGCTGGCGATCGGGGTGATGATGTCGCCGCCCTGCAATCCATGCTGCGCGAGTCGGGGTTCAACGATGTGGTTGTAAACGGCTTCCTCGACGATGCAACTGCTCAAGCACTCTCGAGATGGTCGCAAGATGTTCTGGGGGCGCCGCAACTTGTCGGAAACGAGGTCGTAACGTTTGATCCAGCGACTGTCGTCTGGCTGCCTGAATCGCCGATGCGGCCGGGCTCCGTCGAAGGATTGATCGTGGGTTCCCCGGCCCCGGGCCCAGGGTCGGTGATTATCCGAGGTGTGGCGCCTGTTGCGGCTGCGACGTTGCGACCGCTCGACCCGGAGGACTCGCTCCAGTCAACTCAGTCCGGTAGCTGGGTTCTCGAAGTCAAGAACGAGGTCGTGCCGCTGATCGACGGGAGTCCCGAACTCAACACTTTGTCGCGAATCGCGGGCGAACAGGAAGAGCTTAACGGAGAAGTTCGGCGAGCGGACCCCCTTGCGCTGCTTGCAGTTCCACCGCGATCTGTGCGGTCTGGTGCCCAGGGCGAGTATTGCGTGTGGGTTCAACGGCCGAACGGCTACGAAGAAGTCTCCGTCGAACTAGCACAGGGCAGATCAGGCCAGACACTCCTAGTCGACTCGTCGGTGAATTCAGAGATGGTCTTGGTCAACCCCGATGCCATCCTCGACGGGCGAGGCCAATGCAGCTAGAAGTCAGGGGCCTCGTAATGAAATTTGGGAACACCACCGTGCTCGACCAGGTGTCGTTTGCCCTCAGCGACGGCGAGAGCGTGGCGGTGACTGGCCCTTCTGGCTCAGGCAAGTCCACGCTGTTGTCTATTGTCGGTCTGCTACTCCAACCCACAGCAGGAGTCGTCAAATTCGACGGCAGACAAGTGACACCCAAGCAACGCCGATCGAGGATCCTCGACGGATCAATCTCATGGGTGTTTCAAACAACAAACTGCATCGGGAGCCGCAGTGTCTTTGACAACGTTGCGCTCGCCCTTCGAGCGAGCGGCGTCAGGCCCCAAGCCGAACTCATTGAGAGCGCTCTAGCAGCGGTCGGGTTGCGTGGCTTCGAGAACCGCATGGCTAGAACTCTCTCGGGTGGAGAACTTCAACGCGTCTGTATCGCCCGCGCTGCAGTGACCAGACCTCGACTTCTAGTTGCCGATGAGCCGACCGGCCAGCTCGATCGTTCCACATCCGAAGCGGTACTCGAAGCTCTGCATCAGGCGCGATCTAGCGGCGCGAGCATGCTGATTGCCACCCACGATCAAATGGTCGTCGAGTCATGCGACCGCAGCCTTGGCATTGAAGAAATCACGCGCAGGCTCTGATGAACCGATCGAGAACATGGCGCGTGCTCGATCTGGGCCGCGAGGCCACCAAGAACATGGCAGCCTCCTGGCTCCGAACACTCTTGCTGCTCGCCATCTCCGCTGGTGCCGGCGCCTACGCCCTCGTCGCAGATGGCAACGCGCTTCGAGACTTAGCCGAAGCACAACAACGGTTCGCCCGAGCCGGTGGGTACGTCGTCACCATCCAAGCTGACCAGAGCTCTGGATTCGCTACAGCGAGTGTCGAACGCGGCAAGTGTCTCGCCCTCGGCAGCATCGATGGCGTTGTATCGGCAGGGACATCGACCACGACCGGCGTCACTCGGCTTGCACGTGCCCCGTCGGTCCCGATCCAAAGCGTCGAAGTTGACCCCGAGACGCTAGCGATTTGGTCCGGCCGCTACGGCCTGAACCAGACCATCGCTTCTGAACCCGGTGCGGTTGTTGCACTCGGCCCCGGACTGGCGAGCGACTTCGGGATGATCGAAGGTGACGAGGTCAGCATCACAGAGCAACGTTTTCGCGTTGCGCACGTGCTACAAGAAATCTCAAGAAACCCACGCGCTGAGCGCTGGATTGTCTTCGTTGGCCGCGCTTCTGACGATGCGCAGCAATGCTGGATCGAATTTGAACCCCAGGCGTTCCCAGCAGGCGAGAGTCTGGTCCGTGGCTGGTTCGCATCGGCCGGTCCGGTTACGGTCACACGCCTAGCAGAGCCTGCAGTGCTTGGCATCGATCCAGCGAAGCAACTCGCCGGCCGCCCAGAGGGGCGCGCTTGGATGGCAGCGGGACTGGTCGTCACCGGCTCACTATGGCTCACGATCTGGTTTCGAAGATCCGAAATGGCTCTCTACCAGACCGTGGGAACGTCCAAGAGCCAGCTGCTCATCATGTACCAACTCGAAGCCGGCCTCGTAGCACTTGTCGGCGCACTCGGTGCAGCGACTTGGGTCTTCGCTACAAGCCTCGCGGGCGTCAACCAGATCGACAGCCAAATCGGACCAATTCTCCTGTGGCAACTAACGGCGGGCGCTGCAACAGTGGCATTGCTAGGACCTTTGCCAGTTCTATTGTCGAGAGACCGCCTCGCCGAACAGTTAAAGGATCGCTGAGCGTGATCCAACCCGTCGAGCGCTTCGGCGCCCGTTTGCCAGCTGTCACCCTGCTTCCCAACGTCGCACCGGAGGACCATCTCGTAGATGGGGACTTTTCGGAGGCATGTCGGCGGCCATGAGTTCTGCTCACCGCCCACACTCAGTTTCAACTGGCCCTTGACAGAGGAACCTTCCAAAGCAGCGGGTTTCTCCGTGACCTGGACCACTGAACCCACCCGCTTCGTGGGCTATTAGCCGAACCCGTCGGAATAGCCTCCGTATCGACCAAGCAGATCAAGGCAATTGCAGGGCGGTGCCGCCGGTCACTGAAAATCCGACTTGTATATGAGTAGCGGTTCGTTGGTCTGTGAAGGCGTAGCGTCCGTGAGGTTGCTGTTCGGGTTGGCTCGTGAAATTCCTGCCGCCTTCGGGCTGGCTCACCTGGGGTTTGCCTCTCGTTCAGCAACCGGCTTCGGTCTGGCTCAACAGAGGAATGGACCCGACGCAAGTCGGTGATCTGGAAGTCGGAATGCCGACCGAGGCTTAACACTCTCAACAAGCTGAGAGATCGGAACAGAGATGGATATTGGAATTGATCCGCACAAGTTGTCGCACACCGCGTCGGCAGTCGACTCGGCGACGAACACATCGGTGGCGTCGCTGCGGGTTGACGCTTCGCTGGCTGGGTATCGCGAACTGATGCGGTGGGCTGGGCAGTTCGAGGATCGTCGGTGGGCGATTGAGAACGCTCGGGGTCTTGGTCGTCATCTAGCGCAATGGCTGCTCGCTCGCGATGAAACAGTGGTCGATGTTCCGTGCACTGCAACCGCACGCGTCCGCGAACTCTCACGAGGTGGGCGACGCAAGAACGATGTGATTGACGCGTCAGCGGCCGCATGTGTCGCTGCTGCTCAGGGTGACGCGTCACCTGTGCTGGCTGATGATCACACTGTGATCTGTGCGATGCTCGAAGAGCGCCGTAGCAACGTTTCTGGGCAGCGAGTCCGGGTCGCGAACCAACTCCACGCGGTACTGCCTGAACTCGTGGCTGGTGGCGCCCCACGCCAAATCAGCGCCGGGTCGGCTTCGGCCTTGTTGCGTAGCGTTCGGCCGGCCAATGCCGTCGAGCAGTGCCGCAAGCAGCTGGCCCGTCATCTCGTCAAGGACCTCAAAGCACTCGACTCGAGCCTGGTCGATATCGAGAAACGCATGGCCGAAGCTGTCACTGAGATTGGGTCACGGCTGTGTGAGATTGACGGCGTCGCCGCTGTGACAGCGGCCAGGTTGATCGGCCGAACCGGTCCCGCTTCACGATTCCGCAACGAGCACGCTTTCGCCGCCTATGTCGGCACCGCCCCAATCGAGATCGCCAGCGGAGACCAGTCTCACCATCGACTCTCACGATCGGGCGATCGCCGGCTCAACTCCACAATCCACATGATCGCCGTCACCCAGATCCGCATGCGTAACAGCATTGGCCGCGCCTACTACGACAAGAAAATCGCCGAAGGCAAAACCCACAACCGAGCCATGCGATGCCTCAAACGACGACTTGCCAACCACATCTGGCGGATCATGATCACCGACGAACGAAGCCAACGGGTCTCGACAACTGAATCACCCTGGGTTTTGCGTTGGCTCGTCAGCTTTGAAAGATGACGATTGCTATGAATGTAGATATGGAATCGAAGCCGACTCGTCGGCGATACACCGACGAGCAGAAGGAGTCTGCGGTGCGGATGGTTTTCGCGCTGCAAGACGAACTGGGGACCGAGAAGGGCACGGGACAGCGGGTGGCGAACCAGCTGGGTTACGGCGTTGAATCGGTTAGGTCGTGGGTGAAACAAGCCGAGATCGATCGGGGCGTGAAGCCTGGCACGACATCGGCTGAGGCTGCGGAGAACAAGCGCCTCAAGCAAGAAGTGAAAGAGCTCAAACGCGCGAATGAGATTCTGAAGCGGGCCGCAACTTTCTTCGGGGCGGAGCTCGACCGCCAACAGAAGTGATGGTCGATTTCATCGACCGAAACAAGAGTGAGTTCGGAGTCGAGCCGATCTGCGAAGTGTTGCAGTTCGCTCCGTCCACCTACCGCAGCGCCAAGACCCGGCCACCGTCGAAGCGGGCGGTCAGCGACGCAATGTGGATCCCGATCCTGGTTGCGTTGTGGAAAGCGAACTACAGCGTCTATGGCGCCCGCAAGATGTGGGTCGCGGCTTGCAAGGCTGGCCATGAGATCGGGCGTGATCAGATCGCGGGGCTCATGAAACAAGCCGGAATCAGCGGCGTATCGAAGCTGAAACGGGTTCGGACCACCCTACGAGACGACACCGCGGACCGGCCACCAGATCTGGTTGATCGTGAGTTCACCGCGGAGCGACCCAACGCGTTGTGGGTCACCGATTTGATCGGCGCTGTGCCATCAATCGGCTCGGTTGGCGACTCCTATGACAACGCGCTGGCCGAGGCGACCAACTCGCTTTACAAGGCCGAGCTGATAAGAGGACCCGAACACCAAGGCCGATGGCGCAACACCGAAGACGTCGAACTCGCCACCCTTGGCTGGGTGCACTGGTTCAATACCGACCGGATCCACAGCTACCTCGACGACGCGTCACCAGACGAGTTCGAAGCAGCCCACTACGCTGCTAACAAGACCGACCAACACCAGGTTGGAATCCACTAACCGGAGCCACGCAAAACCCAGGGCGCGAGCGATCCGAATGCCCGATATCGGCTGCTCTGAATCAGAGGGCGTCGTCAGTCGATTGTTGCCGGCGCAACGGCAAGGCCGACAGCGAGAACCGCGGCGTGGAGTCGCCGGTCCCAGACTGCGACGGTGAGGTCTGTTGCGCCGAGGGCGACTGCACTCGCCAGGTGTACGGCGTCGGCGCCACGGAGGCCGTGAAGCGCTGCCAGTTGTCCAGCGCTCTGTTCTACTTGGGCGGACAATTCCACGGGGCGGATCGATGCCCAGAATGTCTCCCACTCGGCGACGGCATTCTGCTCCTCCAGCTGCGTGAGGTCATGGTTGCGTCCTGCTGCGGCGAGGGCGGCGCATACCTCCGGATAGGCCAGACGGCTCGACAATGCAGCGTCGCACCCGTTCCACAAAGCTGCAGCAATGTCAGACCCAGCCTCATCCAGGACAAGTTTGACCAGAGCGCTCGCATCGAAATAGACGAGCGGCATGCTCAGCGACGCTGCTCACTGATAATGTCAGCGACGGGTCGTTTCGGTGTCGGTCGTTTCCGATCACCGGCGACTGGTCGCGTTGGTGTGGCTGGTCGGCCGATCGCTCCTTGCTGAGTGAGGCGGTCGATCACCGATGTGGAGTCGAGGGCGACGATTCGGGCAACGGGAATTCCTCGTTCGGTGATGACAACGTCTTTGCCATCACGCGCTGCATCGATCCATTGACTGAGATGCGCTCTGAGGTCAGTAACTGCGACGTCCATAACTCAAATGTACATCACGAAGGTGGGGTAAACGTACAGTTCGGTGCAACAGTTTCCCGGCAGCAGCTGGCCCGCCTGCGCCGCAACACCGGCGAAGTGTTGGAAGTCAGACTGCCGACCGATTACTGCATATTCTCGGTTCTGCGACCGGCCAGCGATATACGATATCGACACACGTGATCCGTGTAGCGATGAGGGATCGCCGATCGGACGCTCGCACATCGAGTGCTGACCCCGTGAGAAGTCGGCTCACGAGAGAGGACGATTGCGTTCGTTGAGTGGAGGGACGTCCAGGAAATGTCCCGTGTCCCGGGCGGGGGCGATCTCGCCGGTCAGACGCGCCTCGGTGATGCGGTCGATCCGAAAGGTTCGTGCCGCGTCTCGCAAACGGCACCATCCGACAAGGAACCAGTCGTCGTCGATGGCCACCGCGCCGATCGGCTCCACCTCGCGTGTGGTCTGTTTCGCGTCGCCTGTGAGATAGACGAGTTCAATGACCGCATGCTCGCTGATCGCGCGTTGCACAGCGATGGACACTGGGCGGGAAGCATCGTCGGTGTCGCGGTCATAGCGGCGCACCCGGTCCGCCATCTGGCGAGTGGCGTCGCGATCGTCTGCGGACATCGCTGCGAGCACCTTGTTCCGAGCAACTCGTCCGGCTGCGGCGAAGGGGCCAATCGAATCCGCCAATGCAATTGCGACGGCCAGTGCTTCTGCGGGGGAGAAGTTCACTGGAGGCAGCGTGCGCTCGGGGTCTATGGAGTATCCGCCGCGTCGACCTGCATCGCTCCATAGCGGAACGCCGGCTTCCTGAAGAGCCAGGACATCTCGCTCGATTGTTCGCGTGGAGACCTCGTAGCGCTCGGCGAGTTCACGGGCCGTCCGTGATGCTGGCGCTGACGCTCGAAGTTCCTCCACAATGGCGTAGAGCCGATCGGTCCTGTTCACAGATCCAAGTGAAGCAGCACAGGAAGCCCTTCCTGAACAAGTGCCAGTCAAGCACGCACTATGGTTCACTCATGAGCCGCTACCGAAAGAGCAGTCAGCCCACATGACCTACACCCTCTATGGCGCACCGGTGTCGCTCTACACCGGCAAGGCACGCTCCTACCTGCGCACGCAGGGCATCGACTTCGTAGAGGAGGCGCCAGGCGGCGACCGCTACCTCAGTCATGTCGTGCCCACAGTGGGGCGGTGGATCATCCCGTGCCTCGAGGCGCCCGACGGCGAGATAGTGCAGGATGGCGCCGACATCATCGATCACTTCGAACGCGGACCGGGCCGGGCCCTTCGCCGGCACTCGGTGTATCCCGAGTCGCCAACGCTGCTTGCCATCAGTCACCTCTTCGAGCTGTTCGGCGGCGAAGGTCTGCTCCGGCCCGCCATGCACTACCGCTGGAACTTCGACGAACAGAACCTCTCGTACTTGAGTAGCGAGTTTGCGCTCCTGGTCCCCGGGCAGGTGCAGGATGACGAAGCTTTTCTGCACAACAGCGGACGCATGCGCAACGCAGCCGTCGCGTTCGGTGTGACTCCCGAAAGTGTCCCACTCATTGAAGCTGCCTTCGGTGAATGGCTCGATCTCTTTTCTGCCCACCTTGCTGACCATCCCTACCTTCTGGGAGGACAGCCGACGGTTGGTGACTACGGACTGATTGCCGCGATGTGGGCGCATCTGTACCGGGATCCGGCGCCCGCAATGTTGATCAAACAGCGTGCGCCACGGGTTGGCCGCTGGGTGGAGCGCATGAGCTCCAACGAGCCGTACCTTCACGAGTATCCGAACCACGACGGCGCTCTCATCGATGACGCCGAGCTGCCGGAGACTTCATTGCCAGAGACGCTGCTGAACATGATGCGCTTCGTCGCTGAGGAATACCTGCCGGAAATTGCCGCGCACGTTGAAGTTGCGAACGAGTGGCTTGCGGAGAACCCGGACATCAAGACCGGCACCAACGGCTTGGAGAAACCGGGTGCTCGGGGCCTCAAGGGAGGGCGCGGTCTGGTGGGCGCTGGTGCGGCAACGTTTGGGTGGCGCGGCATGGAGCTGAGCACATCAGTCATGCCGTATCGGTTCTGGCTGATGCAGAGGTTGCACGACGACCTTGCGGCAGCGAGCGATGAAGAACAACGCAGGGTTCGAGACGTCTTCGTCGCCGCCAACCTTGAAACGATGCTTGACCTGCGCACGCTGCGCCGAGTTGAGCGAGACGGCCACTTGGAAGTGTGGGGCCCGTTTGTTTGAACGGGCGCTCGCAGCACGGATTGATTGCATGATGTTGATGGGAGAAAGCTGATGACAGATTTCAAGGGAACGATTGGGCGCACGCTTGCGGAATCGGAACCACACTTCGCGGAGCCGCCGCATCCGGGAGACGACGCACCGAATGTCGTCATTGTCCTGATGGACGACACAGGCTTTGCGCAGTTCGGTTGCTACGGCTCCGACATCGATACACCGAACGTTGACGCGCTCGCAGCGGGCGGCGTGCAGTTCACCAACTTCCACGTCACGCCGCTGTGCTCGCCGACGAGAGCAGCGCTCCTGACAGGCCGGTCGCAGCACGCCGTTGGAATGCGCGGCGTCTCCAACTGGCGCACCGGATTCCTGCATCAGCTCGGCCATATTTCGAACTCCGCGGCAACCGTTGCCGAAGTTCTTCACAACGAGGGATACGCCACCTTCTGCGCGGGCAAGTGGCACCTGGCGCCAACCGAGAACATCTCTGCGGCCGGGCCGTTCGATCAATGGCCGCTGGCTCGCGGGTTTGATCGCTACTACGGATTCCTCGAAGGCGAAACGGACCAGTTCCACCCGGAGCTGGTGCGCGATAACACCCACATCAGTCCGCCGGCCACGCCGGAGGAGGGCTATCACGTCTCCGAAGATCTGGTTGATCAGCTCCTGCAGATGATCAACGACAGCAAGGGTGTGCGTCCGGATCGACCCTTCTTCGCCTACCTCCCTTTCGGCGCCACGCATGCCCCGCATCAGGCGCCCCAGGAGTACATGGACAAGTACAAGGGTCGCTACGACGAGGGCTGGGACGTCATTCGCAAGCGGTGGTATGAGCGTCAGATTGAGCTCGGCGTGATTGACGCTGAGACGACGCTTGCTCCGCGCAACCCGGGTGTCGAAGCATGGGAAGACATGCCGGAGACGCACAGGGCCCTTGCGTGTCGCCTGCAGGAAGCCTTCGCTGCCTTTCTGGATCACACCGATGATCAGATTGGCCGGTTCATGGACGGACTCCGGCATATGGGACAGTTGGATAACACCATCTTCGTGCTGCTTGCCGACAACGGCGCGTCTCAGGAGGGCGGACCCTTTGGCGTCATGCATGAGATGAAGTTCTTCAATGGCATTCTTGAGATGCCGGAGGAAGCGGTTGAACGCATCGATGACATCGGCGGTCCGAACAGTCACACCAACTATCCATGGGGTTGGGCCCAGTGCGGTAACTCGCCGTTCCGTTGGTACAAGCAGAACACCCACGAGGGCGGCGTGCACGTGCCGATGATCATGCACTGGCCCGATGGTCTGGACAGCGCAGCCGGCACCAAACGCTCCCAGTTCGTCAACGTCTCTGACATCACCCCAACCATCTATGACCTGCTGGGTGTGACAGCGCCCGAGACCTATCGCGGTATCGAGCAGATGCCCGTAACCGGTCAATCGTTCCGGTCAGTCCTTGAGGACGCGGACGCTCCAGCGGTCAACACGCTGCAGTACTTCGAAAACGCGGGAAGTCGAGCACTGATCGCCGAGATCGATGGCGTCTGGTGGAAGGCAGTCACCAAGCACAAGCAGGGTGACGACTTCGACACCGAGCCGTGGGAGCTGTACAACCTCTCGAGTGACCCGTCCGAATGCACCGACCTCGCCGACGCAGAACCACAGCGTAAGGACGAGCTGATTGCGCTCTGGTGGTCCGAGGCAGAACAGCACGGCGTCCTGCCGCTCGATGACCGCATGCTCGAGCTTTTTGCGTCGCACCCCAATGATCATTCGCCTCATCGCATGGATCGCACCTACGTGTATCGCCCGCCGATGTCTTCCATTCCCGCGCAGGCGTCTGCGACGGTTGGGGCTCGTTCGTTTGACCTGACCGCACGGGTGACGCGATCCGAAGGCGACGATGGAGTGCTGTGGGCTACCGGCACCGCAAACTCTGGTTTCTCGGTGTTTGTGCAGAACGGTCGCCTGTGTGCGGACTACAACTCGTTCGGCAACCACACCATTGTCGAATCCGACGTTGAGGTGCCGGTCGGGGACAGCGAGCTGAGCGTGCACATGGAACGCGACAGCCGCACGACGGGATGGGTCGAGGTATCGATTGACGGCGAGCCATGCGGGCGAGGCGTCATCGACTTCTACATGCGCATGGTCTCGTCGATCGGCTCAAGTGTTGGCCAGGACCACGGGTCAGCGGTGTCCACCCGCTACGAGGCGCCGTTCGCTTTTGCTGGCACGCTGCACGACGTGACCATCAACCTCCCGCAGAAGCGAAACCGCTCAGCAGATGAAGCAAACGCCGCAAGCGAGATGTCGCGGCAATGAGCATGATGTCGGAAGGCGTGCTCGACGGCATCAGGGTGGTGGAGTTCGCGCAGAACATCGCAGTTCCGCACTGCGGTCGAATGCTCGCCGGTATGGGCGCGGACGTGGTCAAAGTGGAGCCGCCCGGCGGCGACGCAATGCGGACTCTCGCTCCGATTGGTTCAGAAGGTCGTGGGTTTCTGGTGACCAACCCCGGCAAGCGCAGCATCGCCGTGGACCTTTCCAGCCCCGACGCGTCAGCAGTCGTGGACGGCCTGCTTGCGTGGGCCGATGTCGTGCTGGTTGCTTTCAAACTGCCTGACCTCAAACGATTCGGCCTGGACTGGGAGCATGCGCAAACGGTCAACCCGCGGCTGGTGTACCTGGTGCACACGGCGCTGGGCCCGGAGGGTCCCGACGCAGAGCAGGGCGGCTACGACGTGCTGGTCCAGGGACGAAGCGGGATCGGATGGATCATGAACCGGTCCGGCGGTTCAGCTCCTCAGCCCACGCGCCCGGCGGTGAGCGACATTGGATCTGGGTTCGTCTCGACGTTCGCTGTGCTGGCAGGTCTCCGGCATCTTGACAAAACGGGTGAGGGGCAGCGCATCGACACGTCGCTGCTGGGGACAGCCATGAGCCTTGGCACACCAATCTGCGCCACGTTTGCGCCGGATGCCGAGAACCTTGCCGAGCTTGACGAAGAGATCGGGCTTCTGCGGTCGGCCGGGATGGACTTCGACGCACAACGGGCGCAATACGAGGCACGCGTCAGTCCAAGCGGTGGAGCGTTTCGGCTGTACTTCCGGCACTACCAGACCGCCGACAGTCTGATCTCGGTTGCCGGTCTTTCACGAGGCCTGTATGCAAAGTTTCACGAGGTCACCGGTGTTGCTCCGCCGACGACTGCGAACGCCAAGGATCCTGCGTTTCAAGACACGGTCGGCGCGGCCGAAGACGTCTTTCTGACCCGCACCACGAGCGAGTGGGTCCAGGCGTTGCAAGCCGCGGGGTACCCCTGCGGCCCGTACAACATGCCTCATGAAGCGCTGCGTGATCCCCAGGTGGTGGCGAACGATTACGTGGTCGAGCTTGATCATCCGAGCGTCGGCTCTCACGTGATCAGTGGCATGCCGCTCCGCATGGAGAAGTCGCGGTGCGAAGTCCGCGGGCCGAGCCCATCGATGGCCGCTCATACAGCCGAGGTCATGGGGGAGATCGGCCTCGATGAAAGTGCCGTTGAAGCGCTGCTCGCCAATGGAACGATCGTCGACGGCAACACGCCGCAACAACCGGACTGAGAAAGAACCACTATGGATATCGTTTTGACCGGCACCGGTTCGCCGATCCCGGATGCGAACCGCGCCGGACCGTCCACTCTGGTGAAGGCGGGCGACACGCACATCCTTGTCGATGCCGGACGCGGCGTGGTGATGCGTTTGGCAGCGGCCGAGTCTCTCCCGGCGTTTCTTGCCGGGGTTCTGATCACCCACCTTCACAGCGATCATGTCTGCGCGCTCAATGATGTGATCACCACGCACTGGGTCATGACCCGCGGCGAGGTTGCGCTGAGGGTCTACGGACCGGTTGGTACCGCGCAGTTCGTGGAACGTCAGATGCGCGCTCTGGAACCGGACATCGGCTATCGCATAGCCCACCACGAGGTTCTGACGAAAGGGCCGAATGTGGACGTGATAGAGCTCGCCCCGGGTGACTCGTTCGAGGTCAACGACGTGAAGGTCACCACAGCAGCAACGGTGCATGCTCCGGTTGAACCCACCATCGGTTACCGCCTGGAGCACGACGGGTCAACGGCGGCGATTGTTGGCGACACCATTCCCTGCGATGGAGTGGACGAGTTGGCGCGAAATGCGAATGTCTATGTCCAAACGGTGATTCGCCGCGACGTTGTCGAGCTGATTCCAAACGAGATGTTGCAGGACATCCTCGATTACCATTCCAGCGTGGAGGACGCCGCCCAGACTGCGTCGCGTGCAGGCAGCGAGCGGCTCATGCTCACGCACATGGTTCCGCCGCCCACCGCCGAGCAGTACCCCGACTGGATCGCCCGAGCCGCGGAACACTTTGCCGGCGAAGTCTTTATCGGCGACGACCTCCTCACCATCACTGTCTGAGCCCGTCATTCCTCAAGAACGCGGTGCCAGAACGCGGTGTCAGACACCGTGCACCTGAGGGCATGATCTCAGCAGCATCGCTTGATGGAACTGGATCTCTTTGCGCTGCTGGTGAAGGACTACGACGATGCCATTCGGTTCTTTGTTGAGGCGTTGCGATTCGACCTGATTGAGGACTCGTCGTCGATGAAAGACGATTGCGGGCCGGAGCGGGTTGGGTATTCATGCCACCTGGGCGGTAGACACGGGAGATGCAGCCAGACGATGCCACGACATGCCCCATCTGCACCATGAGTGATCTGTTGAGCGGCGACGACGGCTTTGAGTGCATCACCTGCGGTCACGAGTGGACACCAGAGCCCGGCGAAGTCGAGGCGCGCGATGTGAACGGCAAGCTTCTTGCCGAGGGCGACGATGTTGTCATCATCAAGGACTTGAAGCTCGACGGGAAGTCCGGCGGCATCAAGGTGGGCACGAAGGTGAAACGCATCCGCCTCATCCCCGGAGATCATCCGATTCAGGGCAAAGTGGATGGTCGCACCGTGCAGATCATCGCCGACAAGGTCAAGAAGGCGTAGGTCCCGATCGGCGAGCGCTGCCGTCACTCACATGGGCAGCACAGAAGGCGTTCCTCTTCCGACTCGATGTCGCCGCTGATGGCGATCGTGGTGCCGAGCCTGATCCTGTCGACAAAGGTGCAGGGCGAACCGCACGACGGGCACGGTGTGTCGATGATGATCTGCCCGCCCGCCGCCGAGTCGAAGAACTCGGTGGCGCTGGCTCCCGTCGTCAGGTCCACCGAGTCAGAACCCGTCCCACCCAGGGATAGTCGCGGCCTGCTGGATCCAAGATCTCCAGGTGGCCCCATCCAGCGGCCCATCGCCCAGATGGACATGCCTCGCTAGTGGGTCCTTGCCCGACAGAGGTGGCGGCGGGTCCAGTTCGGCACCGCGCAGCAGTGTGACC
>ENA-ORXR01002944-ORXR01002944.1-marine-metagenome-genome-assembly--contig:-NODE-2944-length-15700-cov-16.798822_pt1 | contig 15700 bp, 9 predicted proteins | sample MGYA00237866_ERZ511479 | MGnify/ENA metagenome assembly ERZ511479 | reverse complement strand
TTGTAATATTGTTGTGAATAATACGCCAACCAATCCTGAAACATGCCTGGGGAATAACGGAACAGCAGGGGTTCAATTCTCAGGAGGAATCGCGCCATATAGTTACTTGTGGAATGATGGCCAAACTAATGTCATAGCTACTGGTTTGATTGCTGGTACTTATACCGTAACGATTACAGATGTCAATAATTGTACAGCAACAGCGCAGGCGACAGTGGCTTACGATTGTCCATGTACTTTATCAGCTGCTGCAAATGCTACAAATACTACATGTGCAGGGAATGACGCAACAGCTTTCGTAACAACAGTTGGAGGTTTTCCACCATTCCAATACCAATGGGATGCCAATGCGGGATCACAAATCACAGCGAGTGTATCTGGATTAAGTATTGGAACCTATTCCGTTACCATATCAGACAATAATAACTGTGCAGTTGTGAGCCAAATTTTGGTTTTAGATGGTTGTAATTGTAGCTTGGTTGCTACATACTCTGTTGCCAATACGACTTGCACTGGTTCTGATGGAAGCGCTTCCGCTACTCCAAATGGTGGGATAGCGCCTTATACTTATCAATGGGATGCTAATGCAGGTAGTCAGATAACACCAACAGCTGTGGGACTAGATATTGGTGTCTATAATGTGCTTATCACAGATGCCAATGGTTGTTCAATTAACGGTCAGGTGAGTATTTATGATGGTTGTAATTGTAACTTAACAACCTCCATTGCTCCTATTAATACGACTTGTTTAGGAAATGATGGTCAAGCAGCAGTAAATGTAGCTGGAGGCACAGCACCGTTCACTTATGAATGGGATGGCGCAACAGGTTATCAAACAACTCAAGTCGCAATTGGCCTTGTACCTGGAACTTATTCGGTCGTCGTGAAGGATGCGAATGGTTGTGCTAATCAGTCAAGTGTAATCATATTTGATGGTTGTAATTGCTCCGTTCCGACTACTAGTACCTCCACTTCAACGACTTGTGCAGGAAATGATGGTACTGCAACAATTAATATCACTGGGGTGAATACACCATACTCGATTCAATGGGATGCTGCGGCAGGCAATCAAACAACAGCTACGGCTAGTGGCTTAGTACCAGGTACCTATTCTGTAATCGTAGAAGATGCGAATGGTTGTAAATCAAATAATCAAATCATTGTTTTTGATGGTTGTGGTTGTACATTGACGGTTTCAACTTCTGTGTTGAATGAATCATGTGTAGGCGGTGATGGTGCAGCAAGCGTAACACCTGCAGGCGGAACAAGTCCTTATTCTTATCAATGGGATGCCAATGCCAACAATCAGACAACGAATACAGCAATTAATTTAACTGCTGGAACTTACAATATCATTGTAACTGACGCTAATGGATGTCAGTTAAATCAACAAGCAACTGTATTCGATAATTGTAATTGTACGCTTGCTGGAACTGTAAGCACCACAGCAACAACATGTGCTGGAGTGCTAGGAACGGCAAATATTAACGCAACTGCAGGTACAAGCCCTTATTCTTATCAATGGGATGCTGCGGCAGGTAGCCAAACAACCCCCGCAGTGACTGGGTTAGCCGTAGGAAGTTACGATGCCACCATTACAGATGCCTTAGGTTGCCAGTTCTTTGTGCAAGCTATCATTCAGGATGGCTGTAATTGTGGAATGACAGCAACGACAACAACAGTTGGAGAGAGTTGTATCGGCAATGACGGTGAGGCAACAGCGACTCCTGTAGGAGGAATTGCTCCTTACACCTATCAGTGGGATGCCAATGCCAATAACCAGAATACACCAACCGCAATTAATTTGACTGTAGGAAGTTATTCCGTGACGATCTTGGATGTAAACGGTTGTTCCATAGCGGCTACAATAGTGATTCAAGCAATTCCTGACCCTGTTGTTACGATAAACGGGCCAACTGGCACCGTTTGTACAGGAAGCTTAGCTTTTGATGCACTGGTATCGCAAGGGCAATCACCGTATAGCTACTTGTGGAGCAATGGTGAAACTACTCCCTCAACAACAGCGATATTCCAAGCAGCAGGCGTCATGAGTGTCACGGTAACTGACGCTAATGGATGTGTGGCAACTGATGACTTTTCTGTAAATCCACTCACTAGCCCGACGGTTTGGATTGCCACCTCAAATGGACCAAACATGTGTCTTGGAGCGTCTAAGACCTTACAAGCAGTCGCATTTGGTAGCTTGGCTCCTTATAGTTTTATTTGGAGTACTGGTGCTACGATTAACCCAATAGTTGTAGCTCCTACTGTTAGTACCACTTATTCTGTTACCGTAACGGATGGTAATGGTTGTGAGGTCGTTTGGAATTCATTAATTGAAGTAAATCCAGTACCGATTGTGAATGTAACCGTGAGTACTGTTCAATGTGGAGAGGTGGCAGAAGCTATTGTTACTAATGGAACGGCCCCTTATTCTTATAATTGGGATAATGGTGAAATAACGCAAATTGCAACCGCTTTAACTGTTGGAACGCACACTGTTATCGTTACAGATGACAAAGGATGCACAACAACAGGATCTGCGACCATCAATAACTCTAATTTACTAACCAACAGCGCACAGCAAGATAGTCCTGTGACTTGTAATGCTGGTGCCGACGGTAGTGCTACAATTACCGTAACAGCAGGATTATCACCTTATACTTACTTATGGAGTAATGGGGAAACAACGGCTACAGCGATTGCCCTTTTAGGAGGTGTTCATACTTACGATGTAGTAGATGCAGTAGGATGTACTGGCTTTGGCAGTGTGACTATAATGGAGCCTTCTACTTACGTTATAAGTGTCGTAGCAACCAACGTGACTTGTAATGGTTCTGCAGATGGTAGCATTGATTTAACAGTAAGTGGGGCTACACCGCCTTATACATTTGCTTGGGATAATGGACTACCTCCAATAGAAGATCCAACCAGCTTAGGACCAAATACATATACCGTAACCATTACTGATGCCAACGCTTGTACTACAATCGAATCCACAACAATTACAGGACCATCAGCTATCTCAATATCCGGTATTGGTAAAGATATCAGCTGTTATGGTGCGAATGATGGCAGCATCGATCTGACGATTAACGGCGGTAATATGCCATACACTTTTGTTTGGTCCAATGGGGTACCACCAGTAGAAGATCCAACAGGACTTTCTCCTGGAGTTTACGCAGTGACGATGACAGATGCCAATGGATGTGTAACAGGGCTTTCCTTTATCTTGACGCAACCACTAGAAATACTAGTCCTAAAAAGCATATCAGCTGTCAGTTGTAATGGGACAGCAGACGGCAGTATTGACTTGACGGTTTCAGGAGGCGCAGGAAACTTTACTTTCCAATGGGACCAAGGATTACCGCCTATAGAAGATCCAACTGGTTTATCAGGAGGAACGTACAATGTGACTATCACAGATGACGATGGTTGTGAACAATACGAAAGCGTTACAATCAATGAACCAACTGCCATGACAACGGCGTCTGCAGTAACAAATATTGCTTGTGGTGGACCAGCAACTGGAATCATTGACATCACGGTAAATGGTGGCGTTGCTCCTTATAACTACGAGTGGAATAATGGTGAAACAACAGAAGACATTACTGGTTTGACCGCTGGAACTTATACCGTCACTATTACAGATGATAATGGATGTACTCAAACAGCAAGTGATGTCATAACAGCAGCAGGCGGATTAGGATTCTCCTCTACAAACACCAATGTCAATTGCTTCGGAGGTGCCAATGGTAGCATTGACTTGACTGTTGTAGGAGGGTCAAGTCCTTATACTTATCAGTGGGATAACGGTTTGCCTCCTGTGGACAATCCTTCTGGATTATCAGCAGGAACCTACAATGTAACGATAACAGATGGCTCAGGATGTGAAATTTACGGTAGCGAAACAATCACAGAACCTAGTCAATTGACCAACCTGTCTACAGTGATTGATGCTGCATGTGGAGGGAATAATGGAAGTATAGCATTAACCGTAAATGGCGGAACTGGTGCTTATACTTATCTATGGGACAATGGATTACCACCAGTGGCGATTCAAACTGGAATGAGTGCAGGAACCTATAACGTAACCATCACTGATGACAATGGATGTGAACTCCTGGTTACCGAGACGGTAGGACAGTCAGGAGCGCTGGGCATGTCAGCCACGATAACTAGTGCAATTAGTTGTAATGGCGATGCTGATGGTGTCATCGACGTAACTATAGTCGGAGGTGTATCACCATATACCTACAACTGGAGTAATGGAGAAGTAACTGAAGATATTTCGGGACTCGCCGCAGGAACCTACACTTTAAACGTGATTGACGACAATGGATGTACAGGTGTATTAAGTGAGACGCTTATTGATCCTGCACTCTTAAGCATTTCAAGCATTGCGATGACAGATAGTGTTACTTGCAGCGGAGGAGATGATGGTGCAGCAGAAATTACAATCGCAGGAGGAACAACCCCTTACACTATAGTATGGGATAACGGAGAATTGAGTACAACAGCGATAATACTGGATGGCGGCTTTGCTTTTGTGACTGTAACCGATGATAATGGATGTGCAACAATTGATAGTACGTTCATAGGAGAGCCTCTAGGCGTCGATTCTGTTCGTGCAGGTGTATCGTGTGGCGGAAGTAATTACGGGTCAGTGGTCGTCTTCCCTGAAGCAAATAACGGTAATTTCATTTATAGTATTGATGGAACGAACTGGCAAACGGATTCTGTATTTACTGGTGTGGCTGTTGGCAGCTATGAGCCAATTGTGGAGGATACCCTAAATGGCTGTATCTACGTACAGGATTCTGTGCATGTAGTTGAAGTGGGTTCTCAGGACTTATTCCCTGAGTTTTTGGTTCCAGCAGAGGGCGTGATTAATCAACAATTTGTGGCGATTGAAATCTCTTGGCCAGTTCCAGATAGTGTGCATTGGGTAGTGGATGCTGCCATCACAATGACAGGCGATACCTTGAATCACGCTTATTTTGAAGCCAATGCCACTGGAACATACACTGTAGAGTTAGTTGCTTATTATGGCAACTGTGCGGTTTCGGAATACAAAACGATTAATATTCTTAGTGATCCTGGAGATTTGACGCCTCCTGGGACTCCTGGCGGTTTCACTGATGTGAAGCGGTTTGTCTTGTATCCAAATCCTAATGACGGTACGTTTAGTATTGAGGTTGGATTGGTTGTAGCGAAGGATATACAATTGCGAATTTATCATGAAACGTCATTGCTGCTAGATAGTAGACAAGTGACGGGCAGTGACAATTATATTGAGGCGTATAGCTTCCAGAATCTTCAGCCTGGCTACTACATTGCTCAGGTGATAACAGATGTGGGTGTCTATAATCTCAAATTTGTGGTGACGAATTAATATGGAAAGTGGCTAAACTTTTGACAATTAAACTGTTGGCTGGTTTTTATGAGAAGGATAGCGCACCGGATAGAAGCGATACAAGCTGAACGAAAACGCTTGCGAAGCAAGGAAATAGTGATGGCTGACGTTAAGGAAGACAAGCTATGACTATGCTTTTGCAGTGTTTGAGGAAGTGCGTACAAGCGTAGAGCCGGAATTTGCGCCCAAAAAACTAGGATTGAACACCTGATTTTGAATTGTTTAAACGAAATGTCATGAATCAAATGACTAGAAAATTGTTGGTTCGATGTTGCTTAAGTCTGGTACTTTGCCTGACTGTTGGGCTGGTGATGGGGCAGGAGGTGGACAAGTTTTTTACCGACATGAAAAATCGGATGAAAAATGATCCTTTCAAGATGAGTGGGGGTGTGATGGCACAGTTCGATTATAATAATATAAATGGAATTGATGCGCGCCGTGATCCTTTTGACTGGAGGGTGTCCACGAATGTTACGTTTGATATTATTGGAATCAAAGCACCGTTTTTTGCAGTATTTTCTGATCGGAATGTCACGTATGGTTTGCCGTCTTATCAGTTTTATGGGATTAGCCCAAGTTACAAGTGGATAACCCTGCATTTGGGAGATCGTGCGATGAATTTTTCGAAATATACGATGTCTAATCAGAGTTTTTATGGGACAGGTTTAGAGTTGAAGCCAGGCAACTTTAGGTTTAGTGCGTTTTATGGAACATTGAAAAGGATTACGCCTTCTTTGTTGAATAAACGGATCAACTATGATGCTGATTATAAGCGAATTGGGTTTGGAGGTAAGTTTGGTTACGAGACGAAAAAAGATAAGATTGAGTTGATTTATTTCAAGGGGAAAGACGATCCGAGTCAGGCAGTAGACAGCACTTCGATAGCCCCAGCGGAAAATGCGATCATTAGTTTGAATGGTAAAAAAATGATTGGTGAAAAGCTCACAATAGCAGCAGAATATGCGCGCAATGCCTTGACGAATGACATTACTTCCCCTTCTAGTAGTGAAGTCAAGCGGAACTTGTTTAATTCTATCGGATATTCCTTGTATCCAAAGCTGTCAACCGCCTATCATAATGCCTTTAATGCCAAGTTGAATTATAAGTTTACTAAGAAAAACAGTGTAGGCGTGAGTTATGAGCGGATCGATCCGAATTACAGGACTTTGGGAGGATTGTATATGAACAATGATTTTGAAAATGTTACGTTGAATACCAACTCGGTATGGTTGGAAGATAAGCTGAGTATAGGGACGAATACAGGCGTGCAGCGCAACAATTTGTCTGGGAATAAGATCAATAGTTTGCTGCGATTATTGTTGAATGTTAGAACTAATTATGTGATTTCGGACCAAGCAAGTGTGAATGCTTCTTACTCTAATTTTAACTCCACCAATCGCGTGCGCGCCCTCAATTTGACAAATGCGCCAGACTCGATTTTGTTGGTGCAGACGACTCAGAATGTTGGATTGGGCTATAATCAAGTATTTGGAAAGGCGAAAGATTATACGTTTGTGAGTGTTTTCTCTTGGCAGAATGCGAATGTGGTAGAAAATGAGCAGGTGCGTGCTGATCGAAATTTCAATAATCTGATGTCTACTGTAACATTGGTCAAATCATTGCCGAAGCAGAAATTTAATGTCTCAGGATCTATTTTCTTTAATACTTATCTGAATAACAATGTCAATACGACTACTTTCGGACCATCTGTCTCCGCATCTAAGGTTTTCTTTGACAAGCTCAATACGCGCCTCTCACTGGCTTATAATCGCAGTATGACAAATGGGTTTGCTGCAAACATATTCGTAGCCTCTGCGCAGCTTAAATACGCTATATCGAAGAGTGGGAACCTTGGCTTATCGCTGCGTTTCTCAGATCGGAGCTCTAATCAAGTTGCGAATCCTGGATTTAACGAATTTACTGCTAGACTGACTGCTGGGTATAATTTTAATGCTGATCCTAAGGTTGGGGGGAAGGATAAGAAGGTGGGGGAGTAGTAATTGGTTTTTGAACGATTAATGTAGGAATTACCACGGAGTAAGCGGAGTTAGACGGAGTTTTTTGAACAATATCTATTAAATTATATGTACTGCATGACCACATCGTGGTCAAAGTATGTGTGCGCCGGGCAAATCAAGGAGAGGCCGACCCTGTTATGGGGTGCAGTAGCTTTAAATCACAATTCTATTAATCTAATAATAATCGAACTCAGGTTAATCACAATGTTTTTCAATTAACTCAGCAACTTCATTCCCATATCGAATCTGGAATTCATAATGCTCTGCGATAGACAAATCTCTGCAAGCTTCCTTCTTTAAGTCTAAAGCAAGATAGACCAATGCCCGATTCCGGTATGCATAGGAGTTGTTGGGGAAAATGTTGATTGATTCGTTTATATATTTTAATGCAGTGCTGTACTCCTTCTTTTTGTAATGTAAGAACCCCTTATTGTTTAGAAGTAAAGGATCGGTTTTGTCTAATTCCAACCCTTTGTTGAAATAATATTCACTCAATTCTAAGGAATCTATTTCCGAATAAATTAACCCTAAATTGACATATGAGCCTAAAGCCTCAGGATATAATTTTTCTAGCTGTTTAAGCATTGATATGCCTTTGTCAATTTGTCCAACTTCTTGATAAAATGACGCTAAATTGTTGAGAATGGCATCGTTGGTAGGATCCATTTGATATGCTTTTTCCATATCCTCAATAGCCTCATCAAATTTCCTTAGAACCCCTTTTGCAGTCGCTCGATTGATGTAGTAGCTTATCGATATTGAGTCTGCTGGAGCGTGTTCTATTGCTTTGTCATAAAAGAAAATAGCATTGTCAAGATCATCAATTTGTAGGAAAAATGTCCCCAGTCTATTGTAGGGCGCAGATTCTTCTGGATGTAGTTTACTTGCAATTGCCAATTGCTCTACCGCTTCCATAGGTCGATCTAATTGTAAAAGTATGTCAGACATTGTCATTCTATTCCAAATGTCAATAGAATCAAGCTTAACCGATTTTTCAATTAGTACTAAGGCATAGTGGAAATCCTTTACCTTTATTTTCTCTTTTGCCAGATCATAGTATTCTTCTGAAGTTTGGCAATAAGCAATGGAGGTAAAAGTCACGAGGAGGGTGATAAATATTGTTTTCATTGTTTGAGGTTTAGGTTGTTTATAAAGATAGTATCTTTTTTTTAAACCCGACACATCCCGAACAATTCCTTTCCTGCCCGCGGCTTAATACTATTATAAGCCGACTCGAAACTGACATCAGAAAACAGTCCCTCAAATATTGCTTGATACTGCTCCCGATTTCCGCCAAACGGTGGTCCGTCCGCTTTCTCCATTTCAAAGAACAACCCTACCAGCTTACCGCCTTCAGACAACAGATCGCGGACTTTGCGGGCGTAGGCCTTGCGCTGCTCCAATTGTTCCAGTGTACAGAAGAAAGTCTGTTCGATCACCAGGTCAAATTTCTGATCAATGGCAAAGAAGTCAGTGCACAGCAATTGGTCTTTAGGAAAATCAGGCACCCGTTCACTGAAATTGAGTAACGACTGCTCCGCCCAATCGCAAACATAAACAGCTGTAAAGCCTTGACGAAACAAGTATTCCGCCTCATGCGCATGACCACAGCCAGGAATCAGAATCCGCAACGATTTGTTAGTGAGCTGGTCAATATATTCCTTGATCGGTGTGGTTATAGCCGAAGCATCCCAAGGCACATCATCATTCCTGTAACGAGAATTCCAGTAATTGCTATCCATTCTTAGTAGTTTAATTGTTTGATCAGTTCCCAAATTACCACGCCAGCGCAAACGGATACATTCAAGGAATGCTTGGTGCCGAATTGTGGAATCTCAATACAGACATCTGATTGATTGACAACGTCTTGTCCTACGCCTTTCACTTCATTACCAAGGATTACTACATACTTTTGACTAGGATCTAACTTGAAATCGGGTAGGGAGGTACTGCCTTCTGCCTGCTCGATAGACAGGATTTTGTAGCCATTGCTTTTATAGTAAGACACTGCATCCATAGTAGATTCAAAATGCTTCCAGTCAACAGATTGCGTGGCACCGATAGCTGTTTTTAAGATTTCTCGGTGTGGTGGTGTAGCCGTAATCCCGCAGAGTATTACTTGTTCTAGAGCGAAGGCGTCGGCTGTTCTGAAGGCGGAGCCTACGTTTAACGCACTGCGGAGGTTGTCTAATAGTAAGACAATTGGTGTCTTTGCGGTTTTCTTAAACTCCTCGACAGATAATCGGTTTAATTCTAGAAGTGATTTTTTCTTCATGCTGCAAAGATAGTTAGTTCCATCCAAAGTAGTTTAAAAAATATACTCACCGCACGCTACGCTATTGCTCAGATTAGAACTAGTTGAATAAAATCTGCGTTAAATCTGCGTAAATCTGTGGTGATATTTGTTCTGTTGTCTCCCTGTTTTTAAAATGCTATTAAGTTAAATAAAACAAAAAATTTCAATAAATTGTACCAAAATTTAAATTCCTACGTCTTAAAGTTAACAGAATATTTAGCCATCAATTAGTAAAAACATCCTTAAAAATTTTGAATGTTTATTCCGAAAGGTTATTCTTGTGAAAGTTATCTAATAAGAGCTAAAGTTCTAGAAATCAAGTGAAATTTGAAATATAATATCACTTTCTTCAAAAAATCCAATTCATTTAATTTAGAGTTGCCCGATTTGGCACAATATTTTTATTAAGTAGTAAAAGTGCCTTTTGAATATGCCCAAAATATTAATGGGTGGATTAAAACGAAGTTGTTATGAAGAAGATAATATTACCAGCATTCCTACTATTAATCAGTATCGTTGTACTGCTGAATGGTTGTGAAAAAGATGAAGATCCTTGCTTGAATCCGTATAATACCGTTTCAGGAATAGTAGTTGCAGATTACCATTTTGGTGATTGTGTAGCCACACTTGGTATGTTGAGTCGTAACTATGTTGTGGAAGATATGGAATCATTCAATGAATTGTCCATCTTACCATCCGATATTGCTGGATGCGAAAGCAGTTCAATTGAAGCTATTGATTTTAAGCGATACGCATTACTTGGTTTGTACGCGGAAGGCGCATGCAATGTAATTTTTGATCGAGATGTGACGCAAAACGTAGAAAACAAGAAATACATTTATACTGTTAGCCGTACACTCTGTAATAGTTGTGAACGCCATGAATATTCAATGAATTGGGTATTAGTGCCTAAACTACCTCAAGGGTACACGGTTGAATTCAGAACCATTTAAGATTTGGCAAAAGAATACCTAGTCACCGAAGTAGAAGGCAGAAAATTAAAACTAAGCAACCTTCAAAAAGTGCTTTACCCAGATGACGGGATTATGAAGGCCGAAATCATTCAATATTATATGGCCGTTGGTCATACCTTCCTTAAGTACATCGAAAACCGTCCATTGTCATTAGTCCGCTACCCTGACGGCATCTCTGCTCACAAGTTTTACACCAAAGAGAAACCCAATTGGGCACCACCCTGGATTGAAAGTATCCTCCTAGGAAAAAGTAAGGAGAAAGAAGGCAAGAACTACATCTTAGCAGATAATCTCGCTACAGTCATTTGGTTGGCGAACCTTGCATGCTTGGATATTCACCCCATGCAAGTCAAAAAGCCAAATTTTGACAAACCTGATATGATTGTTTTCGACCTCGATCCTCCTGCTACGGCGTTGTTTGGTAGTATCAAAAGCATCGCCTTTAAACTAAAGAAATATCTCGAGGAATACGGCTATCACGCTTTCGTCAAAACTAGCGGTGGTAAGGGATTGCACGTTTGTACGCCAATTGCTCCATTATGGAAACATGAGGAACTCATGGAGTCCGTTAAAAAACTGACCCAAGGATTCATCAAATTGTATCCAAATCAGTGCACATTGTCTGTAAAGAAAACGGCAAGAACCAGTAAAATGTTGATTGACATCTATCGTAATCACGAGAGTCAGACAACAGTGGCGGCATATTCTACTAGAGGAAGACCAGGCGCCACAGTCTCCATGCCATTAACTTGGGACCAGCTCGAAGATCTAGAGCATCCAAGCTTTTACACTATTCGAAATGTGCCAGACCTGCTCAAGCAACAAGGAGACGCCTGGAAAGGGTTTCGCAGTTATGCCGTTCACTTGCACGATAAACGTGGTTCACAGCCCACACCAACGCCTAAAGCAGCAATAAAGGAGCAATTACAACAGTATGATGAAAAGAGAGATTTTTCGAAAACCAATGAACCTAATACGAAAACTGACACACAGACAACAGGTAAAAGATTTGTGATCCAGATTCATCACGCTACCAATCTGCACTGGGACTTGCGACTGGAGATGAAAGGCGTATTGCGTTCCTGGGCCATCCCAAAGGGATTACCACCAGTGCCGGGTATTAAGCGATTGGCAATCGAGACAGAGCCGCATCCGTTGAAATATCTGGACTTTGAGGGTGTGATCCCTAAGGAAGAGTATGGTGGCGGTACCATGTGGGTGTTTGCTACAGGAACTTATGAAGTCAGCAAAAACGAAGCAAAACGAATCCATGTAAAACTTATTAGTAAACAGATTGAAGCCAATTTTAATTTGTATAAGATGAAGAATAATGAATGGCTAATTGAACGAAAAGATACTCCACCCTACCAATTATTGCAAGATGTCATTCCGCCTATGTTGGCAATTCCACAGGAAAAAATACCAAAGGAGAAAGATCTTTCCTACGAGATAAAATGGGATGGGATCAGAGCAGTGATGACGATAGCTGATAAACAAATTACCATCCGAAGCCGAAGCGGACGAGATATCACCAAGCAGTTTCCTGAAATCGCTGTCACTAAACATTGTAGGGCTGCCACTTCTATTCTGGACGGAGAAATCGTTTGTCTTGATGAAGCAGGTAGGCCAGTATTTACGGATGTTATTAGTCGATTACACACTGGTGCGCCTTCAAAAATAGATCATCTGACAAGGAGTAAACCTGCCTACTTCTATGTGTTTGACTGCTTGTATCTTGGTGGCCGCAGTTTGATGAATGATCCTTTGTACAAACGTCAGGAATGGCTCAAAGCAATCATCCGAAACAATAATGTAATCCGGCTGAGTGAAGGGATAGAAGATGGAAAAGCATTGTGGAAAGCTGCTAAATTACACGGTTTGGAAGGTATCATTGCTAAAAGACGCTCTAGTTCATATCATCCAGGTGGAAGAAGTGGAGATTGGTTAAAAATCAAGTTCCGTTCAACAGCAGAATGCGTAATCCTTGGATATACTAAAGGAGAAGGAGCAAGAGCAGCGTTTTTTGGAGCGTTGCATCTAGGAGAAATTTCAGAAAATGGAATCCTCTATAAAGGAAAAGTAGGAACTGGATTTGACGATAAAAAAATTAAGTCTGTCTTCAAGGTATTACAAGGTATAAACCGATCTACAAAACTAATTAAAGATAAGGTTTCAGATGAAAATGCTACAATTTGGGTGGAACCAATTTTAATTTGTGAGATACAATATGCATCTTTAACCAATAATGGTACATATAGAGAACCAGTATTTATCCGCTTACGGCCGGATTTAATTTTATAAAAATAGTACATTATGAGAGCAATTTGGAAAGGACATATTCAATTCTCACTCGTCACCATTCCAATCGAGGTATACAGTGCCGTCGACAACAAATCGGTAATTAAATTCAAGCAATTACATAAGGACGATCATGGGCCGGTTGGTTATGACAAAGTTTGTCGATCTTGTAACAAGAAAGTGCCATATGGTGATATTGTCAAGGGTTTTGAGTACCAACCAGACCAATTCGTAGTGCTTGAAAAAGAAGACTTTGATGCTATAAAATTGAAGAGTAGTCGAATCATTGAAGTGGATTCATTTGTTGATATCAATGAAGTACATCCTTCTCGTTTTGAAGCTGTTTATTTCATTGGTCCTAACGGTGAAGTCGCACTTAAAACCTACAGTCTGTTTTGCCAAACCCTTAAGAAAAGTGGTAAAGCTGGCGTTGGACGACTCATTCTCCGTGATAGGGAAGATGTGGTGTTGTTGACTGCGCATAAAAATGGGATGGTAATGTACAAACTACGCTATCCACATGAGTTGAAATCTATCGAAGACATTCCAGATCTTGGTGTTTCGGAACCCGATGAAAAACAGCTTAAGCTAGCAGAAACACTAGTAGAATCCCTGACAACTACTTTCGCTGAAATCGATTTTGAAGACCGTTATCGTGATGCGCTGATGGAAATGGTGGAACAAAAGGTTGCAGGTAAGGAAGTCGTCGCTTTATCCACTGAGGAAGAAAAACCAGTGGTAGATATCATGGATGCCTTAAAAGCTAGTATCGAAGAAGCTAAAAAAATCAAAAAAGGAGCGTAGTGTTTAAACTAATTTCCTGGAATATAATGCAAGGAGGTGGACGTCGGAGTTCTGGTATTCTGAAGGCCTTGCTTAAGGAGCAGCCTAATGTCATTGTATTGAGTGAATTTCACAATAACGAATCAGGCGTTCAGCTTCGATCTAAGCTTCTGAATGCTGGTTATCTACATCAGATTGCGAGTGGTGCTGTTGGGGCTGCCAACACAGTGCTAATTGCCTCAAAATTTCCCTGCAATGCTCAGCTCTTTCCAACTGTTGAACTGTTTCCGCATAATGTGGTAATGGCGGAGTTTTCTGCTTTCAATCTGTATGGTGTGTACTTACCACACAAGAAAAAGCATGACTGGTTGCCTTATTTCCTGAAGACGCTTAAGGGCGACAAGCCTTCTATCATTGCTGGCGACTTCAATACAGGCATCAATTATGTAGATCAAAAAGGTAAGTCATTCTGGTATACGGAATACCTTGAAAAATTCGGTGAAATCGGATATCACGATGCCTTTCGCCATAAACACGGAAAAGACGCAAGGGAGTATTCTTGGTTCAGTCATCAAGGCAACGGATTTCGGTATGATCACACTTATGTTCATGACTCCATCCTCCCACTGGTGTCTGATTGCAGTTACCTGCATGCGTTGCGCGAAGAGAAGTTGAGTGATCACTCTGCAATGGTTCTGAAACTTGGGTAGGTTGGACATTTAATCCTGGAGTATTACAAAACAAAGGTGGTTTTATGAGATTGAGGTTGGAAGAGTGGAGGAAGGACTGAAGAGGAATTAAGGTCTTGAAGTATTCTCAAGGAAGTATTGCATCTAAAATAAATAACGGTAAGGAAACTCATCAATATTAGGATTTCCAGCGTCAAAATATTGAGCTAGAACTCTCTTTCTATCTTCCGGTCGATCAAAATCATTGAGACCATACAATTTTATTGTGATTTTGGCTCTTCGTTGATCTTCCTCAGACCGTTGTGGATTTGGCTCTAATTCGTAATAAGTGGGGTGAAACTTCACTACAAAATAATAGTCAAAATTATACCCGTCTTCATCTGGTTTTAACAAGGCTTTGTCAAAGTCTTCACCTTTCTCTTGACATGCATGACAACAATAAAACAAGTTTTCCCAAGAATGGGAAAGCAAGGGGAATTTTATCTTAGGATAAAAGTGCTCAATTGTACGTCCAGCTTGTTTTATTGGAAACATATCACAAAATGCACAATGATTTTGAGTCATGCCAAACAATGCAGGCTCAAGAATTTTGTTTATCCTTCTACCCTTATAAGTCGCCCACTGAAAGTTATCTCCCTTAGTAGGGTCATCTAATTTTGCCTTAAATTGCGTTCCCCATTTCTTTTGATTTTGCAGTTCACCCCACTTACTCGTTCGTATTTCAGTTAGACAATCAGGAGCATCAGGTCGTTGTCTAAAAATCATATTTCGTGAGCTTTTTGGGTCTGTTTGTTGATTTGACGCAGCTCCATAGTCATCATCGTCTGCAATTCAAGACTTTGAACAGCCAATTTCTTGGCTAATTTTAACATTACCTTTTCTTCTTTTTCGGAAATCGTAAAAGTGAAATCTTGAGGATATAAAATAGCGAACCGTTTCCTGAGGTTTTTAATACCAATTCCTGTTTCGCTCTTATGTTTTAGTCTACCATCGTTGATCACCATAGTAATAATATGGTCTTTTTCTTTTCGGCAATCAATGGTAATTTTACCGCCAGGCAGAGAGTCAGTCAGTCCGTGTTTAATCGCATTTTCGACCACCGGTTGTAGAATTAAAACCGGCACCTTGAGTTGTTCTAATGTACCCGGCAAATCCAGTTCAAAACTAAGCCTCTCGCCCATTCTAATGTTCATTAACGACAAGTAGTTTTCCAACAGTGCAAACTC